>ERZ724508.424-NODE-424-length-30485-cov-5.246303_pt1 | contig 30485 bp, 46 predicted proteins | sample MGYA00376041_ERZ724508 | MGnify/ENA primary metagenome ERZ724508 (study PRJEB28724, sample SAMN07190887) | wastewater metagenome | isolation source: effluent of sewage treatment plant in Hong Hong | place: USA: Christiansburg, Virginia | collected 2016-03-01 ...
CGTATACCATGATGCAGGATTTACAGACTTCGCAATGCCGAGAACGGGCTGGCTTAATGACCTTAATAACGGTTGAAGTTACCTCGCAATCGAAGCAGACTAATGAAGGGTCGTACCTCCCCATAATGCGAAAAAGCTATTAGATTGACGAATTGTTGTTCCTGAGGTAGCCGGGGTCGCTGCAACCCGAAGCTACCACAAAGACCATGGGCACGAGAGTGAGCACGATGTAGGCTATGTTCATAGCCACATCCATATGCCGCACCACGAAGACACAGTTGAGTATGAAAGTTGAAAAGTAGAGCAGCATGAACACGATAAAGGGTATGCTGACCCTCGAGGTCTTCCGGAAGGGTTGTTTGAGGTTGTAAAACTCAGCACAGCCGAACTTATCTTCAATCATCTCAGTGATGTTTGGATATTCGTTCTATCGAGCCAAATCTAAAGGCAGCTTACCTCTGAAATCCTTCATAAATTTACATCGTACCCGGATGTTACGATCAGCTCCGCGAATCAGCAGTTTCTTGACATTCTTGCCATTGCCTGATAACACGGCGAGGTGCAGTGGTGTCAACCCATAGATCTTGTCCTGCCTATTCAATTCAGCTCCCCAAGCAACCAAAGAGTTCACTGAGTTTTCCTTACCGCTGTAGCAGGCCCAATGGATTGGGGTTGACCCCTTTGCGTCTTCCACTCCTATCTTTAACCCTTTGCTCATGTAGTAGTACTAGCTTAATGGAACGATGGTACCATCAATAAAGGTGAGTCTCCTTGCGCCGCGATATGCATAACACACAACCCTAAAGAGTTGACCTCGTAGATATCTGCTCCATGTTCCTCCAAACGGCGTGCTGAACGGTAGTTGGCCTTAAAGACAGAGTAGTGTAGACATGTAAACCCATCTGCATCCTTAGCATTAAGCCAAGCCTTTTTCCTTTCAGGCGGGAACCTTTAACGATCGGCTGCAGCCTGTCGGTCGTATGCCGTGAGCAGGTACTCAACCAAGTCAGTGTTATCCTGGTTACAAGCAAGGTGAAGCACCGTCGATTGCTTCTGATCCAGTAAATCGGGTATACACAGTTCTGGTCGACCAGAGAGAAACTGCCGCACTTCCGTCACACTATTGTGGCGAAGCACTGAAAAGATGTCCTGCCGCATTACAGTTTGCTCCCCGAACTGAATAATATAGGTGATAAATTTCTCGATGGTTTCGGTCAAAGATGGCTTTTGCCTAACAATCTGCCACCACTCGTTGTCAGCAAATACGGAGGTTTTCCTGACGAGACATTATAATTATTTAGTTAGCCACGAATCGCGTTACGTAGGAGGATATGCAGGCCAATGAAGTGCACATTGAGATGACTGGCAACAAACAAAACCCGATGGAGGTGACAGACGGGGACCTTCGGATGCCCACGGTTCCGGCTCCTGAGGAAACTCACAAGGAAAAGCATGTCCAAGCTGGCGAGTATCTTAAATCTTGCGTCTATGGCGGAATGGACGGGCTCATCAATACTCTTTCCGTGGTGGTTGGCGGAGTTGGCTCCAATACCGATTCATTCCACATTATGGCTGTCGGAATGTCAGTGCTTATTGGTGACGGCATAGGTATGGCATTAGGCGACTACCTTTCCTCGAAATCCGAAAGGGAGTATGTCAAGGCAGAGGAAGCAAGAGAGATGTGGGAGGTGGAGAATAAAATTGAGGACGAGAAGAAGGAAATGTAATAACTCTACGTTGAAAAAGGTTATGGTGAAAGCGAATCAAAGTAAATTCATTGAAACATTCAGACGACTTGCTGAACTTATTTCCCATAACAAACAAGCCTTTGTGAACATCATGATGCTCGAGGAACTTGGGCTGGCAGTTGACGATACTTCTCCTGCCATTAACGGAGTCGTTACGCTGTTCTCCTTTATTATCTTCGGGCTATTCCCACTTCTCCCTTACCTCATCGACACGGCAACCCACTCAGAGCCACAGTCGCTTCTCATAGGTTCTGTTTGCACAGGCGCCTTTTTCCTGTTTGCCTTGGGATTCGCAAAAGCAATTCTACTTGGCACTAACAAACTTCTATCAGGAGGGCTCACGCTCATACTCGGATCTGCAGCCGTAGCAGTCGGCTACGGAGTCGGAGTAGGCCTCAAAATATGATCATGACCATGATAAAAATTATTGAAAATTCTCTCAAACGATTCGTTTGAGACATTGTTATCAATAACCCGCAGCGATTTCTCGACTATGAAGGCAGTGCCACAAAAAACAAGAATAAAAAGCGGAGCGCCGAGAGTAAGAATGGTGTTATTGTCGGGAATCGAACCCGAGACCTATCTCCGAAGAGACAGTGCTTTAACCACTTAGCTACATTAACGGAAGTAACTCTCTAGCTTGGCTTGAAGGTTATCACAGCATTCCTTATTTGTAGCTGTCCGAACTTGAGTTTGGCGATTATGGGTTCAAAGGTGAACTGTTATAATGTTGTCATGGAGCTTCGGTCAAACTCTGCTCGTCGTGTCGAAGAAATTTTAGATGTTCTATTAACACGCAAACGCTATGGCGAGAACAGATTTACATACAAGGGCATTTCGTTCGACTTGGTACTGGTACTAACTCTTCCTCCGGAGTAACTCGTGCCAATCGATAAGGAGCAAGTGCTAACCATCGGTGAGATACGCAAGACAGTGCCTCACGAACTCAACGAGGCATACACCCAAGCTATCGAAGCGATTCAGCACGAAACCAACCACATCGAGAAGAACAGAGTCTACTTAAACTACTGCGGTGGGTTGTCACGGAACAGTGATAACGAATTCAACCAGCGCTACCGTACTCTAAATGTGCTCAACGTGTTCGAGCTGATGTACAACACACTGGTCTATACTTTGCAGAAAGACTGTGGATTTCACTGTGAAAAGATCATTGTCATGGGGCACATATTCTTGCTGCTCAACTGCACCGATGAAAATCTGATGCGAGCAGCCCAGAAGTATGGGCTCAAGAAGGAAGTGCTCTACTCGCAGATCGATATCATGCTCAACTAGCCGTTAGACTCAAGGTATCGGCCACTGAGGTTCAATCGATTTCTGGTGCTAAATTCGAAGGATCAGAGGGAGCACCGATTACCAAGTGAGCAGCACATAGATGTCATTGCTTCTCAGGTGCATATCGAGAAGGGTGACGAGGGAATCTTTAACCTAACCCACCACAAACGATGGTATCGGAAGATCGACAGTGCTCCAGCTACTGAAGAAGTTGAGTACATCCAAGAGCAGCAACAGCTCAGCAATGATTAGATCATCAGCTACTACAAGTATCTGAAAGAATACTATGTGCTACTTGGTAGGTTCAATAGCCTAACTGAAATGCTAGCTCGCAAGGGAAATAGTCCTGCATAGAAAGGCTTACCTCAAAGGAAAGATAAACAAGTGGTTTTCGAAGAGCCTGCGGAAGTAGCTGCAACAAACCACCAACTTTCCCGAGTCAGGGATAGGGACCCTCAGAACGATGAAGGGAACCCAGTTGAGCCAGAAGAAGACGCAGAGATGCGAGAGTACCTGAAACTGCTTATGCCAGAGAAAAGACTCAACAAAGGGTGCTTTACAATGTTACGACGGGTCAGGAACCGTTAAGCATACTTCATCCTTGTTAAGGACCTAATGCAACGGCTGGGTTACCGCGTCTTTGATAACCCCTCTGTCTACACCAGTTTTTTTCGACTAAGCAAGCACAAGAAGTTTGCGGATAGGTTGCAAACGCTGTTAATGTTTAAGCCCTTGGTGGTGGGCCCCGAGAAAAAAACTGGATTGTTTCTGCGCATGGAACGTACCAAGCTCGCCTATCTTATTGTCGAAGAGTTCTTGCGTATTGAGAACTTTCCAAGGATGGGACTGGAAGTATTCGCAATGCATAACACCTACGAAAAAAATGGAAAGAAATCTTCGGCATTACTGCTTAAGGAGATACCAACTAAAGAAGGAGGGCTCGATGGACTCAACCTTCAGGAGAATTGGAACATATGGACACCTTGGAGGGTTAACCACAAGCTGATTCGGGACTACCTGGGTGAAAAGCCAGCATTTTTTGTCATGCTCAAAAGCCATATGATCCTATTCTTGCTGATAGCCAGCCCAATCGCAGTGGTGGCTTACTCGATAATCCTCGCAGTGATTCCCTACTTCGGCACTGAAGCGATTCACATCAACCAGTTCTTCTTCTTCCTGATCTTATAGTTGTTGCTGGTATCCTGGCTGACACTTTTATCGGCGGAGTGGGAACACAAGTCATCGGACTACATGTCTTCGTTCGTAGAAAAGAGGATTAGGAAGTCTGTGCTTCCGGGTTACCAAGCCCCGTACGTTCGTAACCTCGTATCGGATTTGGTCAATGATTTCCGTGAGACGAAATCATGGAAAGGAATTCTCATAGAAAGTGCAAACTATCTGATCGTGGTGTGCATCCTGGGACTGGAGATCGCAATATTCTACGGTATCCGGGTGCTAAACAACCTCTTAACCGAGAATATCTACGATAGAAGTTTTGTGCGTTGGCAAGAGTTGCTACCCGTGTTTATCTTCTTCTTCGGCAATCAAATCGTCTACAGTCATATACTCAAACGCTTCTTCAGGTTCCTCACTACACTTGAGAACAATCCTGATCTCGAAAAGAATGATTCAAATCGCGATTCCAAGCGGTTAATGTTCCTCATCGGGCTTTAGCTCATCGGTCCTATCGATATGCTATTGGTGGAACCTATGAACCGCACCTCCTGCGGCGACAGGTCCTGCTTCGATGCATTCGACACCTTCATCGAGTCTCGCTTTATCGTGATCTTTATCATGCTGCTCGGAAGGTTTTTGTGGATACTGCTGCAACTGCTGGTGGCTAAGATCCGCAACCGTTCAGTAAGTAAGGAGGTGCACTAATCTATGAGCCCAAGATAGTCTGAGCAGGGAGCCCTGTAGTATGAGAAACTAATTCGTAAGTTAGTGAAGGAGTACGGAATGAAGGAGTTCCAGACCAACATGGAAGATGAGATTATGGTGCTTGTGCACATTGCTTTGTTCAGTGTGACACTTCCAATTGCGATCGTTATCAACCTCATTCATGTACTCCTCGAGTACTATCTCGAGAGGCTACAAGTGCTTCATAGTTGTCGCCGACCTATAAATTTTCGATCGCTTGAGCACTCTCCGACCATGCTGCGCCTACCCATCTACCTCTTCTGCGTAGTCAATGCGTGGATGCAGTTTGTCACCTTTGAAGATTGGGAATATATTGCACCCAATTTCTTCTCTTGGGTGCTCGAAAAGCCCACACTCGAAAGTGTTCTCACCTTCAAGATTATGACATCGCTTGTCTGGGCTGTGTTGCTGATGCTAATTAGCAAACTCATCCGTCAAATTTATGAGGAGTACACGAGCAACCAAAGCATCAGAACTCGCACAAACTACAAACTCAAGGAATACCTGTACAACTTTCGAAAGGGGAGCCGTTCTGCGACAGCAGCAAACCACGAACCATTCCGCTTTATCGGTAGAACTCAAGCTCCAAATCATTGACTACTAATTTTAAATGAACTAATCATGGCCTATTGACCAAACCGAGCTTGATGTGTTGGTGCCCCATCTACAGAATAGTCTTGTTGACGGGGGTATACTCCATCTTCAGCAGAGTCTTGCTCTTGGTCGAGTCGACACAGAACTTCTTGCCAGCGAGCATGATCGTACGCTGGGCGACAGGGTTACCATGCGCCTTAATTTCTTCAATCGTCTGCGACTTGTCGTTGATTGGAAGGTCGGGAAATTCCGTTTTGAGGAGCTTGAAGACCTCGCTCATGTTAATGTTGTGACCTGCCAAGGCAATTCTTTGCCCGTCGATGCCTGCTTGCTCAAGCGCTTTGATATGTCCAACCGCAGTGTCCCTTACGTCGACTACGGTGTAGTTTACTTCTGGGTTTGGGTATCCTGAGAAGCCACCTTTCATAATCTCGGCGATCTGAGCTTCAGATGAATTTCCATGCACAGCCATTCCTGGGCCAAGTACAAGCGAGGGTAAAACTGACACAATCTATGTGTGCTGTCCCTTGAGGTCTTGCTTGTTATAGAGCTCCCAGAGTGCTCGTTCTGCAAGTATTTTGGACTTGGGGTAGTGCGAACACTTTGAAGGGTCAGCCCAGTCGTCCTCAGTCAGGAGCTTTTCTTCGTTGCCAAAGAACAATGTTAAGCAGGAAGAGGTAAATACCAAGCGCTTGACTTTGTTTCGAATGGCTGCCTCAGTCACGAATTTGGTTCCGTTGACTGCTGGAATGATGATATCGTCCTCATTCTTTGGCACAAATGGAGGGATGGGTGAAGCAACATGCAGCACGTAGTCACACCCCTCAGTGGCTTTATCCCAACACGCCTAGTTGTTCAAGTCTGCTTCGAAGAGCTCCAGAAGTTCCTTGGATTGTGGCAGGCTGGTCAAGTGATCGTATTTCTTAAGGTTCGCCAAGCTACGGACAGTACCCCTGACCTTGCGCCCTGCCTCCAGAAGGTCCTTAATGATATAGCTGGCTATGTATCCCGAAGCTCCAGTCACAAGGATTGGCTTGGTATTGTTGGTCCCCATCTCCATGCCCAATTAATGATTGTTCAGTAATATCTTTAGGATTTCCGGAAAGATTTTCCTAAATCTACTTTCGAATGAATTGGCTGGCTACCCTTTATTTCTTCCAGTTGGATTGAACTTCCTACCAAAGAAGAAATATAATGCGAAGGCAGTACCAAACATTGAGCCCGCCTCGCCAAACTCTGTGCATTCGTAAGCAACACTGTTTAGTAAAGCGAAGACCTACCAAATGTCCTTCCTTGGTTGTCATGGTTGAGGGTCTGAAGGAGCCATCATTCTCAAGTGTGCGGCAGACAAACAGTAGCGGGGAGCGGCTCAACAAGCATCCACGCTTAAAGACCGAACCAGAGTTCAGGAGTAGCAGCAGATGGAAACAACCTTCATGGCTTTAAGAAAAAAATCCAGTATGGAAGCTCCCACAACAGAAAATAACAGCGAATAGCGGCTACCTGAAGAGGAAGGCTAGGTTGGAGCACGAGCAAGCAGTACCCTGCCACGCTATCTTAGACGATGCAGCTGCTCTTCAGAGCAAAACATCTCGAGCTGATCCAGCCAAAGGCACACACAGCTTCAGCCCTGGACGAAACAGTGCAGCGACTGAAGGAACAACTCACCAGGGAGAAGAAGCACCACGGAATGTTTGCTTGAACTGGCCTCGTTGCAAGATTTATTGTGATTTGTTGTAACTTCCTTCGCGACATATCATCGATGCTCACCTTATCGTGTGAATCCAGCATAGATAATTATTTACCCAATCCAGTGCAAATGAGCGACCGCAAACGAGACGTGTTTTCGCTAACCGAGCCAGTCGAGCTACGCTTCAAAGTCGATGGGAAGGCTCGTCATCTCCCGTCTCAAAGCCGCGGAAGTGCACTGTCCTCCATCATCGCGTTTGTATCTCGCAAGAAAAATGCTTCATTCGACAGTACAGTCAAGACGGAAACCGAACCACCACTAAAGCTGCGCTTCGTGGAGAAGCTGAGTAGTGAGTGTATTGTCGTCGGTAACGAACGGTGCTTGGACATCCTTGCTTTAAGTTTCTTAGAGGAGGGCAACATCGATGTTCGGCTTATCGACCGCATAACCTGCAACTTCTAGATCAGGCAGGTGGAAGTGGAGCGCAAGAGTACGCATTGGTTGATGGTTAGAGTGCGCAATATACGTCGTTGGCTAGACCACTATCCAGATCTACGTTGTGGATCTGAAGAAGGAAACGTATTACCAATAGTCCAGCTACCAGACACAGCTACCGATTAGCCAACTCCGTCCGTACAACGACGCGACGATGTTCGTGTTTCACGACGAGCATGCACTGGTATTCAGCACCGAGAACCGACAAATCTTACGACGGGAGGAGATCGAATACAAGAAGCCAAAGAACGTAGGTGCTCTAAAGGTTCTTTCGGTACCACGTACGAAGTAAAAGTTTCTAAACGTGTTTCTGTATGACCCCGGACAATTTGTGGAGGATAGCCCAATGTTCTCGCTGTACAAGATGCAGATCAGTCAGGAAGGACTCGAGTTCCGGCCAACTTCGGTTGTTGAGGTGCAGAAGATCAACGTGGATTACTTCAAGTCGATTAAGCTGCACAACTACGATAGAGATACCTTCCTGATAAACCTTCCTGCACAGGTGTTGGTCATCAAAAAACACTATCCCATCGACCGCGGAGAACTGAACATCAGAACGGAAAACACCCGTCTGTTGTTCTTAGAGAATAACAACCTGCTGCATGTCAACGATACAAGGGTCGAAGCGCACTCATTGAAGGTGCTTGATAACTCTATTTCCATTCGTAGCTTCGACTGCATCAACCTCGCAAGACCCGAGGGATCGAAACTGCTGACAGCGTTACCACTATCAGATGACGGGTTTCTGCTGCTGTTCGAACCAGCCAAACCTAAGAGTCTACGCGAGACAAAATATTGGCTAATTGGTACAGTCAAGTCCAGCATCAAGACTAAACTCAAGGAGCTGATGAGTCGCACCTCTGACCAACACGAAATCCACGAAATTGCTGAAAAGATGGGGATGAGCCGCTGCGAAATCTTCCTAGAGCTGTGGCAACAGAGCAAGAAGAACCGCAAGGAAGATTTCGATATTCTACTGGAGACCTAAGACTATCGGACCATCATCTCACAGCTCAAGGGAGCACTGCGCAAGGAGTGCCTCAGTTTCAAGCAGATTGAGCGAATTGAGAAAGCCTGTTTGAAGATGTTAGAAAGGCAGATGCTGAGCAATCCCACGGAAAGTGTGATTCGTAACTACATTAAATCTGACTTCCTGGCGAGGAAGTATGAGGTAGAGCTACAGATCAAAGGGCGAGCTATGAAGATTCGAATGAGTAAACTGGTAACAGAGGAGCAGCAGGAACGTCTGGTGATTGGAATTCAGTAGTTCCAGGATATCCGCAGGAGGCATGTCATCAAATACCTTGTCGAGCAGATGAAGAAGAAGGATCCTTAGAGTCTATCCATAATGAAGTCGTACATCGATGGCTTCAAGATGGTGCTTCGAGCAATCTACAAGGAATTCCTCCGCGAAATCATCACTTAGCTCAGCTCCGAAAACCTGCTGTTCTTGATCAAGGTGTACGGCGAGATCCTGCCGAAGAAGGATGACATAACCCAGGAGTACAACATGAAGTCAGGGGTGTGGTCTAACATCACTTCCATGGAGTGGAGCAAGACTCTGCTGTTCGAGAAGGTTCAGAACATCGATAACGTCAAGATCCTGCATGAAATGATGGGTAAGGACTGGTTCCGGTGGGATTGGCTGGTCAAGCACGACTTTATGAATCTCAAACAACACGCCTTTGAACAGAAATTCCTGGAAGATAGGCAGGAGAAGATCTACTATGTCTTCTTCGACCTGCTGTTTAACATTCTCAAGCATGATGACCCGAATCTTCCACTCATCGTCCAGAAGGTCGAGGAAGGGTACGAGATACCCAAGCACCTGGTCGGCCACATCTTCCTGTACTGGGAGCTCCACAAGTTCTTTTCCCAACGGGATGTCCTGCCTGGCTACTAACTGCGATTTGAGGAATTCCTCCCCCTGAAGGAAGACGAGATTTATCGATTGGTATTTTCGAATGAGAACCGAAACTGCAAGCGATTAATTTTGACGAGCATCAAGGAAATCTACACTGCAACCACCCGTAAATAGGTGTACGATGAGAGTATCCTCACCTACTTCAAGGCATCCTACTCCACTATCGCAGACCTGAAGTACCTGCTGAATCGCATCAACAACCAGAAGATGGAGTTTCACGAGGAAAATCAAAATCTCTATCGAATCTTGGTCGAGGCGATCTATTACAAGTTACGTTGGGAAAATGGTCAGCAACCACCCATCCAAGATATCCTGGTCTACTTCGAATCCATTCCAATGTCCAACGATGAACTCTCCAAACTACAAGAGGTCCAGAAGGTGCAGGATAAGGCAGACTTGCTCCGTGATCTCAATCTCAACTGCAACCTCAAGGAGTTCTTCCACGACGGTACCGAAGTGCTCAAGAAACTTGCTGAGCTGGAACTGTCAAATAAGCCCGGAGAACCTCTAAAAATGGAGTTGCAGGAAGGTGAGAATGGCATATCGTTCATCAGCATCGTGAACAAGCTAATGAACTTGCGCGACAACCTATTTAAGGATGCCATCAGCAACCAAACCGTCCTCGAAACCATGATCTCGCTGGCGATGAACTATGATGAACTCGTGCCTGACGTGGAGCGGCTCATCAAGGAGAACGATCTGCTCAGCCAGTTTAATGTGGTGGATCCACTGCAATTCATGGAACGCATTGTCAACGAAAAGGTGATGAAGGCTTACGAGTCGAAACCAGTCTTTTCCGAAAACGAGCCATTTGTGCGTAGCCTTCTGAAAATTCTACCCGAAGAGTCTCCAAAACGTAAGGAGCTGCAAGCTCACCTCGACCTGGGTTTACTCTTGTCTGTGTTGAACAACCCACCCAAGGCACCGCTTATTATATCCAGCCGCTTCATCGAAAAGATCCTCTCGAAACAGAAGGTGTCGATGGTGAATAACCTCGACATCGATCTCATCTACGAGCTGATGCGTTCGATGGGCTGCACAGAAGGGATAAGTTCGTTGTACGAGGTACTGATTCTGAAGTATATGGAGGAGGGAGAGTGGGAACAAGCCATCAACTACATTACGATGTGGAACCAGCAAAATGGTGAACGGTCGGTTGTGTTCTCTGCGCTTCTCATCAATAAAATCGGTGAGGAACTGTCCAAAGATCTCAAAAACAACCTGGTGGAGATCATTATCATTAAGTACCACAAGCCCAACGAATTGCTGGAGATCGCCAGGGAAATCATCAACTGCGAGGAGATCAAAAAGCGTAAGGAACTAATCACGAGTATTGTGCTGGAGAATGAGGTGTCGCTTGGAGACCTCCTCCAGACGAATCTACTTCTCAGCGAATAGTTCAAAGTTAAAGAGTAACCCGAAAAGATGCGGGAAATCAAGGAACTATACGATTAGATTCGCAAAGGAGACGTGTAGCTGCAGCGTAAGGACATCTACTACCTGTACTATCGGTTACTGCTGTGCGAGCCTATCCGAGCACACGAATTCCATAGCAAATACTTTGAGGAATTCGACATCACTCGCATCGAGGCTATCTTTCTGGACATCTCCAAGCGCGAATGCGGCATCTTCAATCAGATGGAGTGCATCCTATTCTTCTACAAGAGTCTCCTGTCGCTGTTCGCATCCAACTATCTTGGAATCGAGTTCAGCAAACTTGAACAGTTCTTCGAAATGTCGTTTGACGATATTGAGATGAAATATCCTGGAGTGCTGGAGGAACTTCCAAAGGAAATGTCAAGGCTTGGTGAAAAGCAAAAATACATTATCTTCAAGCAGTTCAGAAGGACCTATATCAAGAGGAGAGATAACGTTGACGACTATTCCGTTGAGGCTCAGGAAGAAGATGGCGAATCTGAGAGAATGAACGAATTCAAGCGTATTGCAGAAAAAACCAAGATGTACAGCAAGATGCAGACCAAGAAGACGATCGGCCCACTCAAATTCATTGAGCCGATCACGCCTATGCATGCTGAAGAGGAGAACGACTTTGTAGAAAGCTCAGAAATATGGAGAAACGCTCTCAACAAGCATGGAGGAGTAGATCTCAGACCGGCACATGGGGTTACCAGTAGTGTCCGTTACAAGCCAAAAATACGCGATCTTAGTGAGGAGAAGGATAGTGGTCACGATAACTACAGCCGACATTCCCTTGATATTAAGCACTCAGACTCAGTTGGTGATAACATCGAGCCATACTCATCAAAGCTGAAGGGAGACAAGAAAGAGGAGGTGAAAGAGAGTTTGTCGGAGTTCAACAGAAACCTTGAAGCAAACCAGCTATCGACTCCAGAGATGTCCTCTCAAGTCCAGAATCCTGCATAAAAGGAACCCAAGAAACCTCTTTATCGAACCTTCGGCCAAACTTCCATTATGAAAGCTCGAATAAGCAAACAAAACAGCAGGGAATTTAGTCCGGTCAAGGAGATTCCTGGGACCAATGAAGAAATCCCTTCGACTGTCTACTATGAAAAACGTGAAAAGCTTGCTCAATCGAGGAGCATCGATGCAAAGGACTAATCCCTCAAGTCTTCTCCTTCGAAGAATGTTGCTGAGTCCATTCCTGTCATTGAATCGGAGCCCAAGAGCTAAGAGCAATTGGAAGTAAAACCCGCCCCTGAATACCCAAGCGAGAGAATCGATCAAGAGGAGTTAGGGGCTCGACAAATTGTCTCCAACGAGTAGATTATATCAACTTCTGCAATCAACGATTCTCCCAATGTAAGAGACTCCAGGACCAAGGAGGAAGCATCGCCATCTAAAGAAGTTATAGCAGAGTAGCCATAACCTGAACCGGAGCAACCCAACCCCCCTTCTCAAAGAGTTCAAAGCCGCCCGATCAGTCGCACAAGTCGCCCCTCTAGCAGACCAGCAAGTCGTGAAAGAAGCCAAGAAGAAGACCAACAAGAGGTGAAGAGATCTATAGAAGTAGGCTCCATTACCAGCTCTCAAGTCCGCCGATACATGGAAGAGTCAACCCCGGCCGACCAGATAGTAAACTTGGAAAGTTCAATCGTAACGACGAGACAGACACAATAACCGAGCGAAGAGAAACAGGTCGTGGAGTAAACTGCAACTGAACAACTTATCGATGAACGAACTCGCTCGATCGTCGACGCTATCGTGAATGAGAAAGACTTCTCGCTGCTTCAACAGGAATTACCAAAACATTCTGGGAACTAGCTTGCTTACTTGCAAGGGATCGTGCATATCGTGTTTACCGAAGCCCCTTTCAAGACCTTCCTGGATACTGTCGAGAAGCTGAAGACAATAAATATAAAATACCAATCTGCAGTGCGTCCTCAGAACATTCGGGTTATGCGCAACGCATTTAAAGCAGATCTTAAGTACGACCTGCGATTGCTCTTCACGCCTGAAGTATTGTATCTTAGCAGCGGTCCCAATGTTGATATTGAAACCAACAATAAACTGATCTTCGATAGTTTGAAGCCTCGCATTAAGGAACTCGTTAATGACACCAACGTGTTCGTCATTAGCAAGCTCATGTCGCTTAGCTTCAACTTCAACAAGTCGTTTGAGTTCAGAGTTCAGTACTACTATCTAGAGGGGCTGATGCGCAATTACCTCAGTAGCAGCAGCCAACTTCAGGAGGAGGAGACTAAGATGCACCTCGAGAAGATCGACGCTCTCTTCTCAAGGCTGCCCATCAACATGACTGCTCAACGCTTTGGAAAAATGATGGAGCCGCTCAAGGGGTTAAACTCTCAAGCGTTTTTGAAGCTGTTGCAGGTATGAATTAGTGGTATGTTAGACCTTCGATGCGATATTGGAACGGAAGAAAGAGACTGCTGACGGTGTGAAGTTCCAGAAAGAGATTGAGGAATGCCAGTCGGAAGTAGCCAAGCTCATCGAAGAGACCTCTTGATGAATTATTCATGAATTAGAAAGAGTTAGATGAATAGAGGATTCACTTAGTATCGAGCCAAAGACTATGTTTGAATGTAGTTCTGTCCAAAAGATATATGGTTTACAATATCGGTATCCCAATTTCCTACTCCTATTCTCACTTCCGTTAGAGTCGCGTTAACCGTCGACTTCACCATCGATTGAGTAAAGTTGAGGTGGTAATCAAAAGGACCAATTGAGAAGAGAATACTCGTGAGGGGGTAAACTGAATGGAATTGCAAGACTTGAAAAAGATGAAATCACGCTCGAGCTCCCGGTGAGTGTGAGGATTTGTGTAGTAGTCTTTGACGCTTACCTTGCACCTCTATTCCAGCCTCAACCTTTGCTGAGGTGTCCAGCTGCGAACTCGAATACAGAACCCGAAGGTTCGATCGCCTGCGCTTTTTCGGAGGACTCAGCAACGAGGACTTCTGTGCCTTTGCCACATCGAACTCCTGCTCTTCAGAAAACTTCGCAAAAATGGAACGTATGGCTGGTTGGTCATTTGGCGAGAAATTTGCAGGAAGGAGGCGGCTAGATTTCTTGTTGAAGTTGATCTGAGGCAGGCTTATCTTCTCCTTTGCCTTTAATGGTGCATGTTACCGCCATCCATCATCATACCCATACAGATAGCTTTGAAGTACTTCGCCCATCGTAATAGGCTTCTTCCGTTTAGGTATTGAGGAGTTTCGAATCGGGTCGTTTGCATCGTCCTCCGGATTGCTGCTGAGTCTGCTAACGACTATTGCTTCCTCAGGCAGCATGTAGCTGGGCGGTTGAGGGAGTCTCGAGTCTCGTCGATTGGCAGATTCGAGTTCATAGAGGAGTGGCTTGTCAAGATGGTCGTGGTAAAATGACCATGGAGCAATGTCTCCGTTGCCGCGGATTGAGTGATCATGCTGGCGCTGGCCTCTTGGACGCGGACTTTCCACCTAATTGGCTTGCTCCGAACTATACATTTAGAGTTAATTATTGGTGACTCTGGATTAATCGAAGGTGGGTCTGTTTCCATCTGTTGGTGCTTTCGTAAAGTGAATCTTTGAATTCGCGACCAAAGAGAAGATCAATGGGGAAATTGCCTGTTCGAGCAATCCCGATATGCGATCAAAACGCCTACTCTGATTCTGTTTGAAGAACAGTACCTCTGTCAGATCAAACAAATATAGCCTGAAGCAATTTTAAAGTAAAATAAAAAATGAGTATTTGCTGTCTTGCAGCTTATTTCAAGCCACTTAAACAAACTGAGGTAACTGCCAAACATAACTTGAAAGATCAAATTACATTCATAGCTTCAAGCATTGAAATGTTAATTTGGCTCGTTGCCCTACTCGTGCTAAGTAGCTCCAACAAGCTTACAGTCCCCCTTGCAAGACTTGGAGACCGTTATCTTCTCAAACTCACTGTCGCAAATCACACAGGGCTCTTTAATGTCGACTTCCAAGATGCCAAGTCTCATTTCATTGGTATCGCACCGCAGCAGCCACAGTCAGCCAAACGATAAGTCAAGGTTGGGCACACTACTGTCGGCAACATGGAGTTTTTGACAAGCAGTGAAAAACACCCTGATATGGACGTCTTAGGGACAGTCGGACTCGCTTTGAATAGCACATTCATCTCGATGATGTAACAACACTTCAACGGGACTGTCGGGCTATCGTTTGACTTAGATGGCCATACCTTGCATGTCGTCAAAGACCGATGCGAATCGACAATACTGCCTCCCTTTAGTATTAGCATTGGGACGTGGACAGATTTCATTGTCCAGACACCGCTCTCTTTCAACTTCCACCCACCAACCGACTTTCTGGCACTCATGAACTCATCAAGACAGCCGTTTGCACTGAGCAACGCCCGCTACAACCAGCTAAACTTAGAGCTTGAGTTTGAACAGCGACGCTCAACTGTATTGGCATCATCTTTGCTCAACTGTTTCAAATATGAGTCTAACCATGACCACTAATGCAACGTAACGGTCGGAAGTGATGTTGGGCTCCTCCTGTTCCGTTTTCCTATGCTAATCTGTAACAATGGGCTCAAGATAACAGGGAAAATTCATCATCCACCAGACTACGATTCTATGTTCACGGGGCTGCTGATCGTACATCTTGCGACGCTCCTTGTGTTGCTTAATTGGCAGGTCATCCGCGCACAGGCAAAGGAAGAGAAGCTGTACATAGATGTCCCCTTCATGGACCAATCAGTTGAAAAGTTGCGGCTGATCCAGGATGTGCTGCCAGGTTGATATGTGTATAGCTCTTGGTTGTTTACATAGTATAGGTCTGACCAAAGGTATGATCGGCTCAGTTGTAATTTAAATGAAAAGGGAAATTAACGCGCAGCTTGGCTCCAAACCGTCAGCTCTGGTCCAGCCAATCTTGTACAGTCCCAAGATTGTCCAACCCAACGGGGTGGCCATCATCAGCCAGGTACCCGCATAGTTAACAGAGTCGGAACCAATCGAGCTTCGAGCAAGGAACCTTTTACCGAGTCTAACATTTAATCCTGCACTGATCAACCAGCTGCAAAACTTTATCAGTAAGGGACAGGACAAGAGCGGGGTGTTGTTCGGTACGAACCCGAGCCGTTCTAAACGCTTTCTGTCGTTCTGCTTGTAATTTGCAAACCCCATCCTGCATGCTGAGTAGGAAGACATTCATTGCAAGATCAGCCAGTAACAATGTTTTTGCGCATGCTTGTAGCTTTCAAAAGCAAGGGGCGACCTGCCTCTGGAAAAGTTCAGGTATGAGATGAAGCGGTGTCTGGAGACGATCGAGTACCCTCACGATGAGGTTATTCTTGAAGAGCAGAACATCAACTAACTCGAGAAACTCTATTTCCAGCTGATGAGAGTATTCCTGTCGTTCTCCTTGGCAGAAGAACAGCTGCACCGAGCAGTGTTTTTCCCGAATGTAAACCTCCTGCTTCGGGAAACGAAGCTCCGCTGTAAGTATGCTGACAACAATGTACTGAGACGGCTGCTCCAGCCAATATCCAACCTGAATACTATCGTGCCAACCTTTGGATACCTTGTTCCAGACGACAAGAACCGTATTGCGATAGATTCAAGAGGCTTCGTGAACTTTTCAAAGCCGTCGGTGCCAGTGATCGGAGTGTGGGCCTATGCACGTGACATCAAGAAGAAAGACTCGTACTAACTGAACCCGGAGAAGCTCCATTTAGTATGGGCCCTCATCGTCGACTATATTCGACGCGATAACTTGCAGAAGTATAGTCTGTTCGGTTAGAACAAAGGACTGTTTATCATTTTCACCCCAGGAGAGAGCAAGCCCACCGTGTTTATCTTTGAGTGTAAGCAAGAGTCGACTTCCAATCGTTGGGCCTTCTCTAAAAGTAGTTCGAAGACACTCGACTTTAACGAAACTGTATTCGATACACTCGTCTTGGAGGATAATCTCCAGGATATCTTCAGCAGCGAAGAGAAGGAACCACCGTTGCGCAAACAAATATCAAGCCCACCCAAAAAGGAAGTCTCGCAGCCTGCCCCGAGGCGATAGTTTCCCAGCTTTTCTAACAATTCTTTTGCAAAGAGCTAAGCAGACAGCCTGTCCGTTAAAGAAATATCAGATCGAGTGAGTCAGAAGAGTTACGATGAGCGAGACGTCCAGATTTAGGTGTTAAAGAAGACACTTTAATTCTACAAAAAGCGCTGTGAGGAACTCGAATCGAAGTGCCAGCAGCTGGACAGAGAACTGATTCACCGCAACCAGCAACAGCAGTTTATACCATTCTACCATCCCATGGTAAACCATCAGATGCAGCAGCTAGGGCAGATGGCATCCATGGCTGGGCCAATTAATATGCCGCCAACCACATCGCCAATCAACAGTCTACACCACAGCGGAATAGCTCCAGGCTACTTCCCTCTCTACCACTCAAACATAGGTCCACATCCACAGTATGGAATGCCCATACCTCAGCAGCAACAGCCTTTTTAACGATCAAATGTCCAGAGTTTCAATGGCAACAGCATGTCGCAAAGCTATGTTGTAATGAGTCGAGAGGAGTTTGCAAGTGATGATAAATTCTAAGAAGAACAGTTAGATAGCGCCTTTACGAAGAAGCAACACACAGTTGATAGCAACAAGGAAGCCACGAACATAAACGGCAACTACGCAACGCCAGTTCATCGGCTTGGCAGCAATGCAGGATTTTCTAAACCTGATTTACGCATTAACCTGGCTGAGCAGTTCAGTAATGATAGCAGTTCGCCGAACAACGAAAACAGCAATTTCATTAACCGACCTTCCAAAATCGAAGGCAAGGAAGAGGCTGCAGAAGATAGCCCGAAGTTTCAGCTTGGAGAGATGTCAGAACCTCAAAGAGAAGAATCCAAGGGAAATAACTCTTCACTGATGGAGATCATCGAGGAGCCTAAGCAGGCACCCCTTGAAATGTCATTCAAAGGCTACATGGCGGCTCCTTCAATTGTATCGCCAATCTTGCCACCAACCTTACCAACATCAAATATCCCGACTCAGCAGCCTAAAGACTCTCCTCTTCCTCGCGTGCCTCTTCCAAAATCTGTGAAAATTCCGTAAAATCAGAGCAAGCCGGCACCTATAGCCCCTCCAGAAATTCACCATAAATTCATGGAAAGCTTTTCCTCAGACAACGAGAGGACAATAAACTCCGCTTTCGTGGAGAATGTGATAAGACCGAGCAGATCGCGAGTATAGGACAGTGATGAAGAGGACGACTATTTCAAGGTAAAAGATAGTTTTATCCTTAGAACATTTGCTCGAAGTACGTCGACAGAACTAAGTCTTGAGTTGATTCTTGAAGTGGTGTTTCACCACCACCATTTTTATTATATCATGTTTGGGATTGGTGCGGCAAAGAGGGCGTCTCTTACGGCCCGCTCCATCAACCACTTTGCAGGCGGTGGAAAGCGCAAGGCCACGCGTAAGGACCTTGACAAGTATGACCTGGTGATCGTTGGAGCCAACCTTGGCGGTATCTTCAGCCGGCACATTGACCACGTGACCCACGGCAAGCTGAATACGATGGTCTGCCTCGACAGCAACATCAATCAGCAGTACGTCATGCGAAACATCTACGAGCAGGGAAGGTATTCGTATCGGTGATGTAGATCCACCAAGAGCGAGTACGGACCCTTCGCCAAGATGTCCATCAGTATGTACAACGCCCACTCCTAGGGTGTCGGTGTTGATAAGTTCTTCCCCGGAGAGAATCAAATTCAACTCCGCAACGGCAGGAAGATCAAGTACGACTACTTGGTATTGGCTATGGGCCAGAAGGATAATATGGAAAGCATCAAAGGGTTTGAGGATGCCTGGATAGATCCCGAACATCCCTTCTTTGTTGCGAAGGACCACCCCAGCTGGAGAACTTCAGTCAACAAGCCCTATAGATGGCATTACAACTTCCGCGGTGGCAACGCCTACGTGTACATCCCACCAGCCCCCTTCCACGGTGAGATTGAGTGCTACAACTTCTTCTTGTCGAAGTATATCTGGAACTGGTTCAACTTCAATGGAAAGCTGACTTGGGACAATAGCCACCTTACCATCATCAATGCCAACGACACCTTCTGCAGATACTTGGACAAGGCTGATAAGTTCATCAAGGATGAGTGTGCCAAGCGTAATATTAACATTGAGTATGGGCTCAAGCTGGTAGAGATTAACAAAGTAAGATCTAAGGTTAATTCAGGCCAAACAGACCACCATCTTCGAGGACATCAAGACTGGTCAACGTGTTGAGAAGCAGTACAATTCCTTCTACTCGCTTGTGCCGGCCAAGCCACACGAAAATCTCATCGAAGCTGGTCTGACTGCTGAGGATGGTTTCCTTAATGTTGACCACCAGACCCTGCAGCACAAAAAATACAACAATATCTTCGGTATTGGAGATGTTAACAGTCTTCCCACTTCCAAGACCTTCTTCGGTGGTTTTTCTCAGATCAGCGTTGTTCGCAACAATATTGAACGCATGCTCAAGGGTATCGTTTATTATTGATTCAGGACTGCCACTCAACGGTATCTACGATGGTTTCTCCGAAGCACCACTCATCCTTGCCCAAGATCAATTGACTTGGGTTCAGCACTCGTACGATCAAAAGGAGGGCTGGCAAAATCTGATGGGTACCAGCAACCCCATCGTCGCGACCATCCTATACCAGAGATTCTCCAAGATGACCCGCAAGAGTTTCATTGGACTTTATCTGTTCAAGAGCTGGGGTCCACCATACGGCAAGATCAAGAAGACCTTCAAGGAACTTCCCGGCGCTGCACCAGCAAAGGTGGAGAGCAAGCACCTCGAACCCGAACGCAAGCACTGATCGCCGCAGAATGAGAACAGAGCTGTTATAAATAATTATTCGACCGGGATGTCTGAAACAGTCAAGGTGATCGTGAGGGTACGTCCAATGAATAAGCTCGAACGCGAGAAGAGTACATCGTTTCGCTTACCTAGACTCCAAGGAGATCGTGCAGGTGGATGAACCCAACAACCAAATCATCTTGCGTAAACCAGCCGAAGAAAACTATATCAAGAACTTCGCTTACGACGCAGTCTATCCCATGAACTGCACTCAGGCTGCAATTTACGAACAGACTGTTTTCAGCCTCGTGGAGTCAGTTGTCGAAGGGTATAACGGCACCATCTTCGCATATGGGCAGACAGGCTGCGGCAAAACCTTCACCATGATGGGGAGCCAAGAGCGTGATGAGCTCAAGGGCATCATTCCTCGCACGTTCTCCCACATTGTTAACATCATTGAGTCCACCAAGGATCGGCAGTTTCTGGTTAGTTGCTCCTTTATCGAAATCTACAACGAAGAGATTCACGACTTACTGAGCAACGATATAAAGGAGCGAAGGGAGATCAAGGAAGACCAGAAGGGACAAGTTTACGTCAAAGACTTAAGCAAGCACGTCGTTAAGTCGGTGGATGAGATGGAGAGGTGGATGAACATTGGATTCAAGAATCGCGCTGTGGGTGAAACGGTGATGAACAAGGACTCTTCAAGATCGCACTCCATCTTCACCATCCGAGTGGAAAGTGAGTTCACTGATGCTAACGGCTAAAGATTCACAGCTGGAAAATTGAATCTGGTTGACTTGGCAGGCTCAGAGCGGCAGTCTAAAACTAAGGCCGAAGGGGACAGACTCAAGGAGGCAACCAAGATCAACCTGTCACTGAGTGCCCTCGGAAACGTTATTAGTGCTCTTGTCGACGGCAAAAGCAGCCATATTCCATACCGCGATTCCAAGCTTACGAGGCTTCTCCAAGACTCTCTCGGTGGTAACACCAAGACAATCATGATTGCTAACATCTCTCCAGCAGACTACAACTTTGAGGAAACTTTGAGCACATTACGATATGCCAGCAGGGCTAAGTTCATTAAAAACAAACCGACTGTAAATGAAGATCCCAAGGATGCTATGCTCCGGCAATATGCCGACGAAATTAAGCGACTGAAGATGATGTTAGAAAACGGTGGGAAGCTTCCCGACGGAGAAGGCTCGCCAGGTGCAGTTGTGTACGAGGTGGAAAAACATATCGAACCAAACATAGTTCAAGAAATTTAGAAGAAATACTCTTCCGAGTTACAAGAGAAAGAAGATTTGTTGAGGAGGGAAAAGATGTAGAAGGAGAGGATCGAGGAAGTTATGAAGGCACTTCAAGAGCAGATGATCAAGGGTGGTTCAAATCCCGAGTCTGCAGAGGCAAAGAAGTACAAGTAGCTCAAGCAAAAGGTGAAAAAGCAGCGAGCAGAACAAGAGAAGCTGATTGCAGATAAAAAGAGGCAAGAAGAGTAGATGTATTAAATGAAGAAGAATTACGTCTCCCTTCAGGAGCAAGTAGACGAATACAAGAAGATCATTCTTTAACTACACTAGAAGTACCAGAAAGCCGAGAGGGAGGCCCACGATATCGAACAGGAAAACCTCTGCGATAAGGACATGCTTCTCGACAACATCCGAGACCAGGACAAGGAACTTAAGTTTTATCAAGGTTTGGTCGGTATGATGCTCAAACCCGAGCAGGTGGATGCATTGAAAGGCTAGTCGGAGTGGAGTGAGGATCGTAATGACTACAAGATTCCAGTTTTCTATCTCAAAGACAAGAAGCTGGTGTTACCCAAGCTGCGCTAACATGAAGCACTTGACCTGATTGACTCTGAGAAAGGCAGGAAAGAATTACGGTTCGGTGACCAAAAATTTGAGCCAGAGGATAAGAAGAAGGTGGGGAGTGCTGGCTCATCTGATACCACTGACGAGTTGCTTCCTTGGCAACAACAACAAATCAGATAATCTTAGCGACAGAGGAAGTATCTTAATAACGGCAATAAAAACTTCGACAGTTACGAGAAGACCTACAGCACTAACAGTATTGGGCTAATGGAGTCAACCCAGCCTCTGCCACCTCGCCCAAAGCTAAAGAGTATGATCAGTGTTAACAGTAGATATACAACTCACGCCGCTCAGTACTCCTCTATTGGAGCATGACCAACAACCGGCTCGTGGCAAGAAAGTGTTGGAACCATTAAGTCCAAGCAGCCGACGCAGATGAATCAAGCAGCATCACGTAGACATTCCCTTGATAAGCCCGACGATTGAATTGCTGAACTTCGAAGCGAATTTGAGCATATCGTTACCAGTTTCTCCGATGTCAAAGAGCTCCTTTCGGTCAGCCCCAGTTGTCGGCTTGGATTCCCTCTTTGCAAAGCTTCGCTTCTGTGCCTTTTCCTATCGAAGAAGATCTTCGAGCACCTGAATATTAAAACGTTCTGGTTTGTACGGCAGTCCAAACAAATGCTTTGGGAGGAAGTTGAAGAGGCATGAGTAAGTGCTCACTTCCTCAGGTGTTCCGAATAGGCATCTTCGAGTGTATCTGAGTTTCTCGACTTCCCGACCCTGGAGTGTTCTTTCCATGAGTTCGAGCATCCTCAACACAAGTCTTCGCAGCAGAAGCTGATCGGATTCTGTCTTTGCTAGTGGTACGTACTCCATAAACCTATTCTCTAGGAGCGCCATTTTCTGCTCAAGTATCTTGTCCGCTGTTTTATTGTCTTCTTGCAGAATTAGCTCAAGTTGGTTGTCAACCAGCCCATCAACCGATTTGTCGAGCTGCTCAACCAACTTCTTCAACTAGCCCTGATTATCGATACTGTTCAAGGTTGCCATCCGCTCGTTTACCAGTGTAACCAGCAATCGTGTGGCCACTAACAACATCATTCGTTGTTTGTGAGTAGTTGAATTGAGCACTTGCTGGATTCCCTAGATAGTGCGGTTCAGCCAGCCGTTGAGCCGATGCAGCAGGTGGTTGTACATTTGCTGGGAACTGCTAGTTGCACCTTTTATTAGCACCTCCTGCAGCTGCTCGAATTCGAAGATGAGTTTTGCACTGTGCTTCTTGACTGTTTCGAACAGCTGGGAGGGTCCGCGATCGCTGAGATGCCGCTTGATTTCACAAGGCAGTTCTTCGTTGTTCGCAGTTCCCTTCAGGAGGCTCTTCAGTACCGCTGATAGATCCAAACAATTGATGAAAATTTCCACAATTTGCTGATAGAAATCGTTCCAGAGCTACGCGAGTATTGATCTGAAGCTCGTTGGGCCTCCAAGCAGTCGTTCCAACCGTTCCAGCCTGTCGAGTAGCTGATTGTCCTTGAGAATATCTTCGTAAAGGACATGATTGAAAGCTACTCTTTTGTTCGGTGATGTCGTAATCATTGTGCTAGCAAGACTGCGGTGAAGTTCTCGAAAGCAGTTGAGCTGTTCGCTTCGGAGTTCGACTGTGAGTTCCCCAACTTACTACTGAACCTCCCAATCATATCCAAGTTGTTTATGCAACCGTCTCAACTCACTTTCAGACAACTGCAGGACATGCTACAGATCAGCTGTGAATTCAGAAATATCCCTGATGCTGGAAGTCCTTCGAATGGAGGTGGCGACCAAATAGAACGCCACCTTGAGGGCAGTCGCTAAGCTTTCAGAAAGGCTGATCGGCTCTTGGCCGGTTCTAACAGCCTTCATGAGCAAAGCCACGCTACTATTGTATTAAGCTTCGTAGTTTGCTCCCTCCACAATATACTTTCTCGCAGCGAAGTAGATGAATGCTGAAAGGGTTCTCACTACTTACTCCAGTTCTGTAGGTTCGAGGTGGCCCTGTAACCTGGCCATAACTTTCTCAACGAGGTCGACTTCTAGAATCTCCAGGATTTGACTTTCCTTTTGTGAAGCAGTCGGATGCTGCTCTGGGTGCCTTACACACATCACCATGGCATCGAAGTACCTCCCTCTTCGGATGAGCCTCTCGACCACCCCGATGGTATCCTTTCTCTCGGTAAGCTCGATAGGCTTTTCAAGATAGGCCTGAGCATTTCTGCCAATATCTGCGGCAGTCTCATCGACTTTGGCAGCGAAGCCGCTAAGATCGTCAATAAGCTGCGAGCAGTTAATGAGTTCTAAGTACTTGCTGAAAAACAGCTTCCGCAGCTCGAGGTTCTTAATCTTGATCGTTTCTCTACGTGTAAGCCCTTACGTACTGAATTTCCCGGTGAACTTCGTTAACTCCCTCAAGCGATAGCTACTGGAAGAGCCGGCTCGCGACAACATAGCTCTTGTCCTGCAGCAACTTGTCCAGAGTAGGTCGAGCGCCAGCTTCTGCTGATTTCATTATTCTTTAGATTTGCAACAAGCATCAAACCAACTAGTCTGGCCTACCAATAACTATCGACAACGTTGGGCCGTGGCCTCACTCAGGGAGAATCCTTGTGACCAATGCTGAATTTCGGAGGTGTATCAACCTTACCTCTAAGCGAGCTCAAATGTTGAAGCCAATGAAACCCGACACCAGAGAGACAGCAACACTCCGACAAATTTTTTAATTCTGTCGAACAACAATATTCAACAGTGGACGAACTGTCGTTGGGAGCAACGCTAACTGCAAATTCAATCGGAGTGCTTCCGTTAGGACTACCTTTCAATGCCCAGCTAGCTCCTTGAAGGATCTGTGCAAGCCGAGAGAACTATCAATTGATGGCAGCTAATCAAAGAGTTGAGAGGGTGGCGGATCGGAAAGAATGCCTCAGAAAAGGATCCCAGAACCGGTTATAATATATTTAATTGAATCCCATAGAAATTCAAATCAGATGGAAGCCCTGCCGACCGCCCCGAGCGATGAGAACAAGCTCAACGGACGCTGGACACGCGATGAGCATGCGAAGTTCCTGCAAGGTACGCGCTCCTACTTATTTAGGACTCAAGATGTTCGGAAAGAACTGGAAGAAAATCGAGTCTGTCGTCAAGAGCCGTACAGGCTCTCAGATTCGCTCTCATGCACAAAAGTTCTTCAACAAACTCGAAAAAAAGATTGAGGGGGGCCTTCGCGACCACCTCCAAGGCGATTCCGAAGCACGAGAACCTATCGAAGGTACCCAGTTTCTTTGGGCATTCGCAGTTATGTCTCTGCGATCGCCGCTTTTTCTTCCCCTCATCATTAACCCAGCTAACTTAGACGACCAACACTCTTCTCACGAGACCGATCCCAACACTGAACTCACAAAAGTCCCTTCAAAACCCTGCCATTCGATGACTGCTGAGGAGCATAACAGCCCTTGTCAGTCCAACTTCCCACCCTCCCTTACTTTCTAACCATTTATGCTGGGAACATCAAACCGTCCATTATGCTACGATGACATGTAAAGCTTGAGTAATTCAGTTGGAAGAATCCGCGGAAATTGATCCGAAGCAATTTCTTGGAGGACTATGTGGATATCCGTGCTAAGCTCGACCAGGACAAAGAAAACTCCAGAAAGAAGAGTCTGAAAGCAGGGCTCGTTAGGAAATCTTCATTTGTGGCCTTCAGTACAGCGATGTCTGAGGAGGCCACACCGCCAGTGGACTTCAGCGCAGAGCATCTCACCCTCTGAGCATGATTCATTGCGCAGTTTTCCCATTCTGCTACAACATCATTATAATAGTCGAACTGATCTCTTCGTGATGCAGCGGGATGAAACCGTCTGTTGAACTCATCCAACTACGAAGATATTCATGTTCTGGCGGTCCTGCCCTACGCTTTGCATTGTCAGTTGTTCTTAGCCACAGAATTGCCAACCCATAGACGGAAGAAAGTTAGATCATCAGTTGTGTTCGTTCATTCCGTTATTAGCTTCTTGCATCTCTGCTGGAACCTCACCTTCTGGAAGTGTAGCTCCTCTACGCCAATGTCCTCCTCGGCGGTGTCCTTATTATTCACACTGGGGGTCGCATCTGAAGAGATGATCTCATCCTTGTTGTAGATATTCAGGTGACTCACAGAGGGTTTTCCTTTCAAGTCATAAGTGGGAATGACTGGTCCGTGAGCACTGCTGACCAAGGCGACTTTGTCATCTGCATGAAGGTAGCATTACTGTTGGGTTTGCGATGAAAAACACTGCCTCCCCGCTTGATCTTCTCTTCGATGTGCATGGAATCGTCGAAGTGTTCGAAGTTGGGTTTGCGGCCAGTGCTGGTTATTTTCTAAGTGGCTGCTGTCGTACGTTGCGGTTGCGCGACGTGATATTGAAGATCTGGATGTTGATATTCTAGCGTGGTTTAGTCTGTGTAGGTCCTGCTTCCTTGCTGAAATCCCTGCTGTACTCCTTGAACTTGTCACGACTCTCCTCGTACCGCCTACGCATTCGATAACGATGGTTAATAATTATATCAGGGCTAGCGCATACGCCGTAGAAACACATCGACGTCCTTACGCTTCAGCTCTCGTACCATCCTGCTGGAGCTTTTCTAAATATGTCGTACAGGTACCCCCGGATTGTATTTTGGTAGTAGCGCCAAGACCTTTTAAAGTTATAGGTCTCCATACAGATACTTCTTCTTATTCGGGTCCAGCAGATCCGACAGGTTACCAGTCAGTAGCAGATCAACGAGCTGTCTAACCGACTTCAACTTGTCCCCGAGGTCTAATTCTAAAAGTTTGTACTTTCGTAGAATTGCAAGCGAGTGCTGCACATCTTGTAGATGTACATGAGATCCAAGTTGAGGTTGTAGATACCCTGCAGGTTGAACTCCACGACGTCTCCGAGGAGCACATCCCAGTACTTGTTTGCGAGGTAGCTCATGATGCTATAGATAGCCTCCCGATCGAACCCGAGCTCATACGACTTAAGCTGAAGACACAGTGCGTAGACATACTCCATGAGCCACTCCAGAAAGTCGTGGTGGCACTTGCTCACCTCCTGCGGGTTCCAGCGAATTTCAGAATAGGAGTGCATTTGCTGCTCAATCTTACCTTCAATTATCTCACGAGTCTTGAGAGCCAGTTCTACCTTGATTTTTTCCTCGATATCGTGGCAGCTGTACTACCGGATCCGAAACACTTCATGATCGAGTTCCAGTCTGGTTGAGTAGTATTTGAAGACCTTGGAAAGGTAATGCAGGTTGGCAGAGCCTTGTGTAATCAGCAGTGGATTGTCGATTTTCTTGAGGTACACTGCGAAGTTGTCAAGGATGCTGAGGTAGAGTTTTTAAAACTGAGAATGAAGCTCACCATCTTCATCCTTTCCCTGCTGCAGAAAACCGAAGGTTTCCTCGAAGAACTACGTAAGGTACAGTCTTACCAGGCTGAACATATTCGATATTTCAGGAACCATGCGAGTGAAGCCAAATTCAAATGCTGTGAACTCCGAGGGAGGGTCGGGCAGAGCCAATATCTTCTGTATTGTCAGGTATTCATCCTAGCTGGTCGTTAAGTACTTAACATGGGTATCCTTGAGCAGCATTTCATGAATGATGCGACTATACTCCTCCCGACGCACTGTGCAGTAGGTCTTGAATAGCTCACGGAACACTCTATTAATGATGCTATTTACGTTGTTGTCTCAGGTTCTACTGGGTCGTCACACCCAGTGCATCCAAGATTGTGAAAAAGACCTGAACTGCGTCTTTCATTTCCTGGACATCTTGACTAAGTTCTGTAGAGTTCCTACGAATGTTTCGGCCCTTCCCCTTGAGGATGGAAATAACTTCGGCTACTAGTATTCCCAGCTCGTCTTCCAGTTTAAACTTGGCGATAAGCTATCGCTGGACCATGAGAAATCCCACAATACCCACCAGAAAATCCTTGATAGACTCTTTCCTTTCCTCAGATACTTGCTAAAGTCGCTTAAGTTCGCCCCTGCCGTTCTCCTTGAGGTCATACCGAAACAACTGTTCCTCTTTGAGCTCAGTGTAGATAAATTCGATCTGTTTAAGCTGTTCGTAGTCTAACTTGATGCGAACTACGAGATTCTTGGGTTTAGTGTCTTTTTTGCTGCTCAGTGGCATCCGAGAACCTGTTCCAGCCTAGTAAAGAGCCATGCTGCTTCGGACATTATTGTCTTCAAACTGCACTGTCGACGAGTTCATGTTGATGAAGGATCCACCGATGCTTCCCCTATTTTTACTAAAGAGTGTCTGGTAGATGGTACGACGTTCCTTCTCTTTGTTGTAGACTCTGCTGAAGCAGCTCGCGCCGATTTCTGTGTACTTCCGATGGCAGACCTCCCCGAAAGCAGCAAAAAGAGAATCAATATGGACCTTGACCCTATTTCTAAAGATGGGAAAGACCCGCTGCAGTGGAGACTCTGTCTTTAACGCTAGAATTTCATGACCTTTGAGCTTTTGGATGAATCGAATGCTGGTGGTGAACTTCTGCTCTTCGATAGCCTTGACTGACCGTTTGGCAAGCTCCACAAAACTCTGCGGTTACTGGATCTGTTACCTTGTACTGCTTGGCTCTCCGAATAACTTCGTCGAGCCGGTGAATGTTTTGCGCCATAGCATCGATCTCCTGGGTACTGTAGTTCTCCAACCTCCGGAAGTTCTGAACTTTTAGATTAAACTGCTCAATCTTGGCTGTGAGTTCTTTCTGTTTACGTTTCAACCCATAGTACTTCTGGTAGTGATCAAGCATCGCTGCGATGTTCCTCTCGCATAACTATTCTATTTCGTCCTTTTTCCCTTTGACGCTAGTCTAGAGATGGGTAGTATCCTGACGCCCATTGCTGATCTCCAGCATATACTTGAGATTGGCGACCAGGTAGTCTTCCCTCTGGTCTTTCATTATAATTGCTATGACAGATAAGGACAACATTCGCTGCTACAAGTTTGTGTTCGAAGCCACCGTCGGCAAACTGTCCCTTTCTGTGAAGTTTCCCTGTCAAATCAAGCTCATTTGGAAGCGCAGTACGTATCGGTCTAGCTCAGGCAACTAAGTTGCTCAAATCGAACCGATTCCATTGGAAAACGGTGTGATCAACTACAACCGCAAGCTGTCGCTCAATGTCAACATGTACTTTGACACAGTCTCGAAGCAGTTTCTCGAGAAGAAGGTACACCGTAGTCGATGCAGTGCGTCTTTAGTCTGATTCTGGTTACCCCCAAGGGCGAGAAGTCAGCAGGAGCAGTCACCATTGATCTTGCTGCTAAGGTCAACCAACATATTGAAGGTAAGCCTGGCTTAAAGGTAGAGTACCAGAACGTCTACCCGCTTGAGAAGTGTCCAGTGGCAGGTTCCACTCTATAGATTGGCATGGTGTCACGCATACTGGCAGAGGCCCAGCTTGACAGTATGAGGTACTGAAAGGTCTGATGACACAGTCAAATGACATCGGCTCAGGAGACCATTGTTGACACTTCAGTGGTCATGGAAACTTCCGTTGTTGGGGAAATCAGCACTATTTCTCACTTTAGTCGGCCAGAAGAGCCTGCTCTCGATGCCAAGTCGACGACTTCAAGCGCAAAAACAGGTGCCAACAATGATCTGCTCAACTTTGAAGCCTCAACTGCAATGACAGACAACATACTGAAGATGAATGACACAACTGCCAAGATTGGTCAGTTTATTGGTCAGTTCGGAGAGTCCATTCGAAAGGAGCTGGATCGGTTGAGGGAGGTCAACAGGAATCTGCAAGCAGAGCTGGTGAAGGAGAAAGAAGGTAAGGAGCTCCTCAAGGATGAACTGAATAGGACCAAACTGGAATCCGTGAATGTTAAGTCGGAGCTCGAGGTACTTGGATAATCACGTAGCTTATCCAACAAAGGCACGATAACACTGTTGCCGAGCACTAGGGCAATTATAAATAGCTGCAAGACAAGCTAGCCTCAGCTGAAATGATGAAAGCCAATTTGGAATCCTCGAATATGGCGGGTGATGAAGAGAAAATGCAGTATGTCAACCAACTAAAGGTGCAGCAAGAAGAATCTAGCAGGCAGCATTACGAAGAGAAGAAGCGGCTCGAAGCACTTCTCAAGCAGGAGCAGGAACAGGTTTATGCGTTAAAGAGCTCAAACAACTGTAGAGTGTCTATTTATTCAGCTCTAACAAACGAGCTCAAGCAGACCAAGGAGTCGCTGGACCAGGTAACCGCCTCCAAGCGTGAGTTGGAGGCCGAACGGACAGATAACGAGCAAGAGGTTGAAGCTGCACGTCAGCGCCTCGAGAGAGTCTACAGTGACATGTTGTCAGCCCTACAAGGGATGATATGATTCCAAACAACAGTTCATCAGTCGTCAGCAGCATTCGCCTTGACTTCCTCTTGGAATTCCTTTAATGCTTCCTTTATACCAGCGATGCGCCGAATTCGTCTGGCTTCGATTTCCTTCCTTTCTTCTTCCTCATCCACGACTTACTACTCCTGCTCCTCTTCGCCAACCACCACGTCTGTCCAGTCGTCGTTAATCAGCTCTTCCAGGCTGGCTGGGTATAAGTCATGTTCCTCTCGCACATCAATCACAGTTTCGATTGTGGCTCTATTCTCTTTATAGCTGCTAATGATTTGAGCAGCCTGGTGACCACTGGCCTTTTTTATTGTTTCCTTGAGCCATTC
>ERZ724508.426-NODE-426-length-30393-cov-5.803118_pt1 | contig 30393 bp, 25 predicted proteins | sample MGYA00376041_ERZ724508 | MGnify/ENA primary metagenome ERZ724508 (study PRJEB28724, sample SAMN07190887) | wastewater metagenome | isolation source: effluent of sewage treatment plant in Hong Hong | place: USA: Christiansburg, Virginia | collected 2016-03-01 ...
CCAACAACGGCTAAGCAAATTAGAAAAGAGTTAGCTTAATGTTAAATTATAGAAAGTTGTTGGTGCCCCGCGCAGTTCTTTGTTCATTATGTAACGTTTTGTTCAGGCGGGAAAACCAATAAGGGCTTGAATGGTTTGTGCGTCACAAACCATGGTGAAAACGGCTGAGAAACATATTACTTAACACCTATTACATAAAACATAATACATATAACATATTACCTAAAACATAAAACCATGTTTGTAGAAGCAATCGATAAAGTCTCCAATTATACACGTCCCATACATACGATTATGCGCACATATGGCGGTAAGCAAATTATTGCAGGTGCAGCAACAATGTTTTTTGTGAATAATCTTGGGTATGCAGTTACATGCAAACACGTGGTAGACATGTTGATTGCATCTGAAAATATCAATCAACAGTATGCAGCATTTAAAGCAGAGAGGGATCGTTTGCCCAACGATTCAAAATACAAAAGCAATTTAAAAGGCTTGGAGTTGAAATATAAATTTACTCCTGAAACTGTTATTCAAATTAAAATTACGTTTGTAGATGCCGTGGATCAAATGTCTGGCTTTACGATGCACCTTCATCCGACGCTTGATTTAGCTATTTTAAAATTGAATGATTTTAAAAAAGTGATGTATACGGATGTTGCTGTTTTTAAAAAGAATGGTGCAGAAATCAAACAAGGTGAAACGATGTGTCGATTGGGATTTCCTTTTCCTGAGTTTACCAATTTTAGATTTAATGAGGCTGCTGATGACATAGAATGGACGGCCGAAGGGGTAACGCATTCCCCACGTTTTCCGATAGATGGAATGGTTACCCGTTTCCTTGCTGATCCGTCTGGTATTGTAGGTATTGAACTGAGCACTCCAGGATTAAAAGGTCAGAGTGGTGGTCCACTCTTTAATAAATCTGGTTATGTGTGTGGTATGCAATCTTCTACCAAGCATTTGCATTTGGGTTTTGATTTGATTGAAACCGAAATATTGATTAACAATAAACTAAAAAAAGTAACGGATTACTCCTTTATTCATTTAGGGCAATGTGTACATGTAGATCAGATAAAAGCATTTTTAGATGAACATAAGATTATGTATAATGAAGAAGATTGAGTTTAAATGATAATTCAATTATGAAAATCAAGAATCAATGGTTTTAGTACATAATACATGATTCTTCTGAATGTATTTAGCTATAATTTTTTCATTAAAATTAGGCGCTTCGTCATGTGTTTTTTTAAAATTCTACTTTAAATATGGATTTTTCTTAGTACAGTCAGCAATATTGGTGTTGAAACGTGGGTTTTTCTGTCTTCTTTAAAATTGGCTCTGCGGGTTTTATATGGTATTTATCAAAGGAATTGGTAACTTGTATTTGTAACGTACTATGCGGAAATTCTTTTATACATATTTCTTAATAATATTAATAAGCGCCTTGTCTATAATCGGAGCGCAAGAAATCTATGTAGACAATTTTAGTTCAAATGTAATCGCTGAAACGTGTGCTGATTTTTATTCAGAAGAAGACCTTACGGATGGCGAAGAGGTTAAAGTAGAACTGGCTGATGAACAATCACTTTTTGACAATTTTAATATTGAGAATGAATTGGAAGTAGAAACCGAAGTTGTTTCATCTGCTGTCCCTTCGGATGTACAACATAATACTTCTTATTATTATATCACTTCAGCATATAAGATGCATGCTGTTGAAATGATCCGTGTTGAATTTTTAGATATTTTTTCTCCACCACCTAATTCCTAACCAAAGCTATGTTGCATGCATCCATGTAATGTAGGAGAATACCCAACCGTAATACAATCATTCGTTTAATCTCTCATTATCTTAAGAAGTTCTCTTAGGGTGTATTAATATTTATTATGAAAAAAATACTTATTTATAGTTGCCTATTATTGCAATTTGTAGCATTGAGTTGTTCCAATAAAAAAGGGGATAAACAAGCTGAAAAATTCACCGTTACAAAACCCATTTTAATCGATACCACCTATTTTATTGATTTTGTGGCCGATATACATTCCATTAAAAATGTGGATATACGTTCGCGCGTGAAAGGATATTTGGAAGCCATTGTAGTGGATGAAGGTATGGCTGTAAAAAAAGGACAAGTACTATTTCGTATTGGCAGTCAAGAGTATAAAGAAGAGGTACTCAAAGCAAAAGCAAATTTGAAAAATGCCATAGCGGAAGCCAAGTCAGCGGAGTTGAATGTGCAGAATGTGAAAATATTGGTTGATAAAAATGTTGTTTCCAAAACAGAAATGGACATGGCACTTGCAAAATTAGATGCATTAAACGCCAATATTGACGAAGCCCGTTCCCACGAAGAAAGCGCAAAGTTGAAATTATCTTATACAGAAGTGCGCGCACCTTTTGATGGCATATTAGATCGTATACCAAATAAAGTGGGTAGTTTGATTGATGAAGGAACCTTGCTTACAACCTTGTCTGATAATAGTGAAGTGTATGCTTATTTTAATGTTTCTGAAAAAGAATATCTGGATTTTAAATCAGATAAAAATGAATCCTTTAGTAAATCTGTAAAGTTAATTCTTGCAAACAACGAAGAACATAAATTTACAGGACAAATTGAAACGATAGAAGGGGAGTTTGATAATACCACCGGAAGCATTGCATTTCGTGCACGCTTTTCCAATCCGGATAAATTATTAAAGCACGGCTCAAGCGGTAAAGTCCGTATTACGCGTGCGGTGAAAAATGTATTAATCATTCCACAGAAGAGCACCTACGAAATACAAGATCGCATGTTTGTGTATGTTGTAGATACAAATAATATTGTTAGAGCGCGTTGTGTATTGCCTAAAATGCGCATACCGCACTTGTTTATCATTGCTTCAGGGATCAGTACGACAGATCGTTTTATTTACGAAGGCATTCAAGACGTGCGAGAAGGCGTTGAAGTCACACCCAATTTTATTCCACTCCGGAAATTAATTGGTCAATTTTAATTCAATGCGTTTTCTCATTTAAAGAAGTCTTAGGTATTTAACGTACAACTATGTTTAACAAGTTTATAGATAGGCCCGTATTATCAATTGTAATTTCATTGGTAATTGTTTTTTTAGGATTGCTATCCTTAGTAAAATTGCCCGTAACACAATATCCAGACATTGCACCGCCAGTGGTTGCTGTAACTACAAAGTATACGGGTGCAAGTGCTGAAGTATGTGCGAAAGCAGTCGTGACGCCATTAGAACGTGCTATTAATGGCGTGTCGGGTATGTCGTATATGACCTCTGTTTCGGGGAACGATGGTACCAGTATCATTCAAATTTATTTTAATGCTGGTGTCAATCCTGATTTAGCTTCTGTGAATGTTCAAAATAGAGTAACTGCAGTCTTGGATGAAATGCCTGAAGAAGTTATAAAATCAGGCATTATTATAGAAAAAGAAGTGAATAGTATGTTGATGTATATTAACATATTGAGCACGGATACAACTGCCGATGAAAAGTTTTTATACAATTTTGCAGACATCAATGTATTGGCTGAATTGAAGCGTATCAATGGGGTTGGCTTTGCTGATATCATGGGGTCTAGAGAATATTCTATGCGTATTTGGTTGAAGCCCGATCGGATGACGGTGTATGATATTGCTGCAGAGGATGTAATCAATGCGCTACGTGCTGAAAATATAGAAGCTGCACCTGGTAAAGTGGGTGAAAGCTCTGGTCGTAAATCTCAATCTTTGCAATATGTATTGCGGTATTCGGGGAAATTTACGACAAAGGAACAGTATGAAAACATACCTGTTAAAGCAAGTTCAGAAGGACAAACATTGCGGTTGAAAGACATTGCAGAAATTGAATTCGGATCCTTGGATTACGATGTATTGTCTAAAGAAAATGGCAGACCATCTGCAGCTATTATATTAAAACAACGACCAGGCTCTAACGCGAGTGAGGTAATCGAAAATATTAAAACTAAAATGGCCGAGTTGAAAGTTTCTACTTTTCCTTCGGGCATGGACTACACCATCAGTTATGATGTGTCGCGGTTTTTAGATGCATCTATTCATGAAGTAATCAAAACCTTGATTGAAGCATTTATACTTGTTGCATTGGTGGTATTTTTGTTTTTACAAGATTTTCGTTCTACCATCATTCCCATTATTGCAGTACCCGTTTCTTTGATCGGTACGTTTTTCTTTATGGATATGCTTGATTTCTCGATCAATCTTTTGACCTTATTTGCATTGGTATTATCCATTGGTATTGTTGTTGATGACGCAATTGTTGTGGTAGAGTCGGTGCACGTTAAAATGGAAAAAGAGCACCTAAGTCCCCTTGAGGCAACGCATGCATCTATGAAAGAGATCAGCGGTGCCATCATCGCCATTACACTTGTGATGTCTGCCGTGTTTATTCCAGTTGCTTTTATGTCGGGTCCGGTAGGTGTTTTTTACAGACAGTTTTCCATTACCATGGCAATTGCGATTGTTATATCTGGTGTGAATGCATTAACACTGACGCCTGCGCTTTGTGCTTTATTACTCAAAAATCATTCAAGTCATAAAAAGCAAAATACGTGGTTGCATAGATTCTTTTATGTATTTAATAAAGCGTTTAATGATCTCACTTTTAGGTATCAATCGTTATTGAAATTGATAATCAATCGAAATGTTGTTACGTTTGGTTTGTTAATTTTATTTGGAATTGGTATTGTGGGTTTTGGAGCATTGCTGCCAACGGCATTTATTCCTACAGAAGACCAAGGTACTATTTATGCAAGTGTTACTACACCTTCTGGAGCAACCTTAGAACGTACGGAACGTGTTGTCGATAACATACAACGCATGACTAAAAAGTACGACGCAATAGAGTCTGTTTCTACTATGGCTGGCTACAACATCATGACAGAAGGTTCTGGCGCAACCTTTGGTATGGCGATGATAAACTTAAAACCCTGGACCGAACGTGGGATTTCTGTAAATGATATCATAGATTCCTTGGAACGTGATACCAAAGATTTGAACGATGCAGATATTCAATTCTTTCCTCCGCCTGCAGTACCTGGATATGGCAATGCGAGTGGTTTTGAATTTAGAATACAGGACAGAACCGGTTCTGGAGATTTGCAAAAACTTCAGACTGTAACAGATGCCTTTATTTTTGAATTAAATAAACGCGAAGAAATTGAAGAAGCTTTTTCAAGTTTTGATGCGAACTTTCCGCAGTATCTTATAAATATTGATTACGATAAGGCTGCACAAAAAGGGGTAACGGTGAACAATGCGATGGAGAATTTACAAGCCTTGATTGGAAGTTATTATGCTACCAACTTTATTCGTTTTGGACAAATGTATAAAGTTGTGGTGCAAGCTTTACCTCGGTACAGAGCTCAACCCCAGGATATTTTAAAACTGTATGTAAAAAACAAAGAAGGTGAGATGGTGCAATATTCTACCTTCATTTCTATTGAGCGTATTTATGGTCCAGAGCAATTGACGCGCCACAATATGTTTACGGCTGCAATGATTAATGGTGAACCAACTATAGGCTATAGCAGTGGGGATGCTATAAAAGCCATAACAGAAACAGGAGAAAAGTATTTACCTAAAGGATATACCTTTGAATGGTCTGGTATGACCCGCGATGAAATTGAATCGGGTAGTCAGGTTGCTATTATCTTTGTGATTTGTTTAATCTTCGTGTATTTGATTTTATCTGCACAATACGAAAGTTTCCTTCTTCCTTTAGCTGTAATTCTGTCTTTACCTACCGGGATATTTGGTGCTTATTTCTTATTGTATGTATTGGGATTACAAAATAATATTTATGCGCAAGTTGCCCTAGTAATGTTGATTGGTCTGTTAGGTAAAAATGCCATTCTAATTATTGAGTTCGCTTTATTAAAACAGAAAGAAGGATATGCGCCCATGCAAGCAGCTATTGAAGGAGCTATTGCGCGCTTTAGACCCATCTTAATGACATCCTTTGCATTTGTTGCAGGTTTGGTGCCACTAATGATAGCAACAGGTGCAGGTGCTATTGGTAACAGAACCATTGGTACGGCTGGTGCGGGCGGTATGTTTATTGGCACCCTATTGGGTTTGATAATAATACCAGGTCTGTTTGTGTTTTTTACAAACCTGCAATTCAAAATGACAAGCAATAAGAATACTAAAAAAATATTAATTGATAAATAAGATGACTCACTACATAAAATTAATATATAGGATTGGTTTGTGTCTTAGTATTATAGCCTTTTTGAATGCCTGCGCTACATCAAAGTCTAATACGGATCTTGTAACGAAGGCATTGCCAAGCCAGTATATAACAACATCTGATTCGTCAAATGTTGCTGCCATTAATTGGAAAGAATATTTTTCTGACCCGCTATTGGTAGACCTGATTGATACCGCATTAAAAAATAATTTTGATGTGTTAATTGCCTATCAAAAAATTAAGTCGTCTCAAGCACAGGTTAAATATGCGAAAGGGTTATCTGCACCAAAAGTTCAAGGATCCGTGGTAGCCGGTGGCGAAAAGTTTGGTGATTATACCATGGCAGGTGTAGGTAATTTTGATACCAATTTATCACCCAATATTGATGACAAACAAAAGGTGCCAAACAATATAGTGCCTGAATATTTTGTGGGTTTAAGAAGTTCATGGGAAGTAGATGTTTGGGGTAAGCTTAAGAATAAACGCAGAGCAGCAACTGCTGCATACTTGGCTACTGTAGAAGGGAAGAATTGGCTTGTCACAAACTTGATTGCAGAAGTTGCATCGACCTATTATGAATTGCTTTCGTACAAAAGTGAAATTTCTATTATCGATGAAACAATCAAACTCCAGGAAGATCAATTAAATATTGTGCACGTTCAAAAGGAAGCAGGCAGAGCGAATGAATTAGCTGTGAATCAATTTCAAGCGCAGTTGTTGCAATCTCGAATTTTGAAGTTGGAGTTGGCACAACAAATTATTCATACAGAAAATAAATTAAATTCTATGTTGGGCAGATATCCCCAAACGATTGATGTTAATACCAATAAATTTGATCGAGATGTTCCGGCTCAAATTCAAGTAGGTATACCAAGTCAGTTGTTGAGTAATCGGCCGGATATAAAAAAATCAGAATTAGAACTAAAGGCAAGTAAAGCGAATGTGCGTGCTGCGAAAGCGGCCTTTTATCCGTCTTTCAGCATTACGGCAACCTTGGGGTTGAATTCTTTTAATCCCAATTTTATTTTCTCCCCACAATCCATGGCATACAATGCACTTGGAGGGTTGATTACCCCATTGATCAATCAAAGTGCCATCAAAGCAAGCTTTAGATCGGCTAAAGCTGAGCAAGTAGAGGCAATGTATACGTATCAGAAGAATATTTTAACTGGGTATGTTGAAGTGTACAATCAATTGGTTTATATGGATAATTTAAGTCAGATATATGAATTAAAAAATCAAGAAGTAGAAGTACTTACAACTTCTATAGAGACGGCATCCGAATTGTTTTTAACCGGAAGAGCCACCTATCTTGAAGTAATCATAACACGTTCTGCAGCTTTGCAGTCGAAGTTGCAATTGATTGAAATTAAGAAAAGAAGATTAGATACCGTTGTGAATGTATACAGGGCATTAGGCGGCGGTTGGAATTGATTGTGCTTTGTTTAAAAAAGGCCTTTGTAGATTCATTTACAAAGGCCTTTTTTTGTTTCAAAGAAAAATAAGTATCTTCTAGAAGCGAAAATATATTTTGTATGACAGAACTAGAAAAAATGCTTGCGGGCGAATTGTATATGGCAAACGATCCTGTTTTAATGCACATGCGAAATAAAGCACGCGCCTTGTTTACAGAATACAATCAAACGTTGAACGAACAAGTCTTAGAACGAGGTTTGCTTTTGAAATCATTGCTAGGTTCAACAGGACAGAACATTGATATTCAACCTCCATTTTTCTGTGATTATGGTCAACACATACATCTAGGTAAGAATGTTTTTATTAATTTCAATGTTACCGTTTTAGATTGTTCTCAATTTACTATGGGCGACAATGTGTTTATTGGTCCCAATGTGAGTTTCTATGGCGCTTACCATCCATTAAAAGCAGCGGAACGCATTAAAGGTCCTGAGTTAGCGAGCCCCATTACCATCAAAGATAATGTATGGTTGGGTGGTAGTGTTATTATTTGTCAAGGCATTACCATTGGTGAGAATACAACGATAGGAGCTGGTAGTGTTGTTACAAAAGACATTCCTGCGAATGTATTTGCTGCAGGAAATCCGTGTAAGGTGATTCGAACCTTGGAATAAAAAGCAGATTGATTTTCATATATGAAAAATGCCTCTAGAAAATAGGTTGTCTAGAGGCATTTTACTTACATTTTATTTACTTGCTCCTCTAAGCCTTTTGGAACGCCTGTTTTGTCTTTCTTCCATTGATTGATATAATCAAGTGCTTCTTGTTTTTCACCATTTTCCATAAGCAATATCAGCAAATTGCTTTTTGCAATCATAAATGAAGGCGTGCTTCTGACACATTCTTCTAAATAATATTTTGCTTTAACCTTATCTCCCTTTTCAAAGTTTACGCGTGCTAATTCAAATACATTATCTATGAAGCCAGGATTGTTTTTTTCTTCTTGTAAAAGGAAGTACTCTAATTTTGGATCTTTTTCATTTTTTTGTTGCAGGTTTTTGGCATAGTAGAAATTCACATATTTCTCTGTTGAATCTATTTCCAATGCACGTTTGATTTCTTTATTTGACAAATCGAAGGTTTTTTTATTGAAATATTTTATGCCGAGCATTTTATGTGCATAGCTAGAAGAGGGACTATCAAGCGCGGCATTTTCCCAAAAAGTTATTTCATTTTTAAATTTTTGTTGATGACCATAGTTAATGACTACAAATAGAATTCCGACAGCCATAAAGCTCCAAAAAGTAATTTTTTGATTTGGAATACGCGTTTTAGAAAACAATACGCATTCACTTAATATAATAAATAAACCAATTATAGGTAGATACAATCGATGCTCAAAAGCTTGCTCATTAATTGCAGTTGGTACAAAAAAGGCTGGTGTTAAGAAAAACACAAACCATGCGAGACCAAATAAAACCATTTTTTTATCAAATGTTTTATTTAAGAAAATCAATACGCCTATTAAAATTACTGAAATCAATCCTAGATAGATCGTAGTGTCAGCCTGCATAGGGAATACAGACAAGTTAAAAGGTAAAATGGATTTTCCTATATATTGAATAAATAGAGGCAATCGGCTGATAAATAGTTCCACATATTCGGATATTGTTGGTTTGATCATGGGTTCAATAGAGATGCTGCGCATGTAAAACCAAATTGCTCCAATCGCAATCCATCCCAAAAATACAATCACATTATATTTAATGTGTTGTTTTGCGAATAAGACGAAATATCCAAAAATAAGTATGGGTAAAATGATGCCAGATTCTTTTGTGAATAAGGCGAGTGCTAAAAATAAGAAGTGAAAAAATAAGGTATGCCATTTTCGTGTCGTGGTATAGTTTATGATGCAGATAAAACTTGCCAATGCAAATGTTGTAAGCATGGAATCATTTCTGCCTGGGATCCAAACAACTGCTTGAGATAAGGCGGGGTGAACAGCAAATAATAGTGCAAGTATAAAGCTAATATCCGATCTGATTTTTAATTTTATAAAGAAAATATATAATAGAATGCACGAGCTAATATGGAAGAGTAGATTGGTTAGATGGTATGCGAATAGGTTTCCAGTTAAGAGTTTGTCATACATAAAGGAAACCATAAGTAATGGTCTATAATATGAATCTGATGTTTCAAAAAAGACGCCTCTGAAAAACAAATGCGGAAGATTTTTGATGTCAGAAAATAAGGCATGGAAATCATTAATAAAAATGGTGTCATCCAAATGCGTCAAACCAAAGTTTAATGATTTGATGTATACTAAAATACAAATGACTATAAGGATTGAAAGTGGGTAGTTTATTTTAATGATTTCATCCTGAATTATTTTAGGGTGCTCTTGTTTTTTTTTCATGAATTTTCGTAAATTTTTTATTGCTAAAATAATTTTAATAATATCTTAATTAAAATATATGACATGTATTTAAATTACTACTATTTTTGTTAATATATATAATCATGAAATTATGAAATTAGAACCATATTTCAATTATTTAATGGTACCCGGTTTAAATGGGTCAGGGGCCGATCATTGGCAAACATATTGGGAGATGGCGTATCCAGAAATTATCCGTGTTGAACAAAAAGATTGGGATAAACCGGACTGTTCTTTATGGGTAGATAAACTGGAGAATACGATACTGCATGCTTCAGACAAGCCTGTCATTTTAATTGGACATAGTTTAGGTTGTGCAACGATTCTGCATGCATCAAAGCAGGGAAAATTAAGGAATGTTGTAGGTGCGTTTTTAGTAGCCATGCCCAATGTAGAACGTCTAGACTTCCCAAATGCATGTGTTGGATTTACGCCTATGCCTCGAGAAAAACTTCCTTTTGTTTCTATTGTGATTGCAAGTGAAAACGATCCCTATATAACAGCTGCTGAATTAAAAAAATGGGCAGGAATTACAGGTTCAGAATTCATTTCTGTCGGTAATCGGGAACATATTGGTTCGCTTGCCAAATTAGGGTATTGGGAAGAAGGGCAGGAGTTGTTCCGTAGGTTTGTTGCAATACGCCTAAAGCCTAACGCCTAAAGCCTAACGCCTAAAGCCTAACGTATAAATCTTAGGCCTTTCGCCTTCCGCCTTCCGCCTTTCGCTTTCAGCCTTTCGCTTTCAGCCTTCCGCCTTCAGCCTTCCTAACTTTCTTCTTTGTAAAATATTTTATAGAAATTCATTCCGCTGGCATCGTCTCTGCCTTTTTCAATTAAATCTTTATCTCCGTGAATATAGATGTGGAAATTGCGATCCAACTTTAATACACTTTTGAAGACTTTAGAATATTTTTTCACGGCAGGTGTAGAAATTTCAAACTCATCTACAATGGCTAAATTGCTATCTTCTTGAAAGGTATTTTTATAGGTTTTAAACGCATCAATCAAGCCTTCATCTTGAATTACATCATTTGTAAATGCATTTATTTCAAAATTTTCATTCTTCTTAAAATACGTTGCAGAGCGGTTAAGTAAATCAATCTGATCTGTTTTTGAAACATCAAAATCTTCGGGCATTTTATCGGTTACAAAACTCTTACACATCGACATGTAATTCTGGGTGTAGTGGAAGCTGTCGTTGCGACTTATAATATTCAAGAAATCTTCTTTCCAATATTGTGCATCGCTTGATTTATTTGTTTGGTCTACAATACATACCTTATAGCCTTGTTCTTTTTCGCTGTTTACAATAAAGCATCCTTTATCCAACTTACGTATATCAATGCCTTTATCCGATACCGCTTCGTATCCATCGCCTTTCGGGAATATTTTCAAGAACGTTTCTTTTGTTTCAGATTTAAAAATTCCGATTGCATCTGTACTTTCTCCATCAATAACACAATCATCAAAATGAACTACATACAATTCTCCTCCCTTAATCATAGGATGCTTGGATTGTTCGTACAAGTGTTTTGCAATATTGATGCTTTGCAAATACAAACTATCTGGATCTGAAAAAATATTGGAGCAATACGTAAACAATTCGTTCAAATTAATATCTGCTTCGTGATGAAAACGATTGTATTCTTTATTTTTAAACGGACTTGTAAAGTAGTTTAACAAAATTTCTTTCAACGATTCATCGTTTAATTGGAGAGGCGTTTTAGAAATCTGTATGCCCTCGTCGTCTGATTTATTGCCGACAAAATGCGTGTATATTTTTTCGAAGTTTGCTAATTCAATGTGCATGAGTACTCAATCTATTGTTAAAAATATGTATAATAGCACAATTTTGCAGTTAAAAGTAGAATGGGTTATCTACAAATAATGCTTAGTTTTATACAATTGATGTCTAAACCTTCAAATATGTACCTCTGTGCAGTTTGTGAATGGTGCAAAGCGGAACACTTATATTGAAATTAATAATTAAAAGAAAGCATGCATAAGCGATTGTTCGTATTTTTCCTTGTATTTATTTATAGTATTACACAATCTGTAGCACAGATAGATACGGTATATAAGAATAAAAAAGTAGGTGCGTATGTGAAACAATCCATTGCTCCCGTTGCACTGATTGGCTTAGGTTTGTATATGAAATTGAATAAGACCTCGTTCAATGACCTGTCTATTAAAAATTCAGTTGTTTCGAGCAATCTCAATTTTCATACTTCAGCAGATGATTACCTACGTTTTGCAGCTGTTCCTTTTATTTTTGGTTTAGATTTCTTAGGTGTAAAAGGAAAGACAGATTATAAAAATAGAGCAGTCCTTTTCATCAAAGCAGAAGCCATTATGATTGTTTCAACAGGTTTATTAAAAAGAGGTACACAGGTTATTCGTCCAGACGGATCCGATGATCATTCCTTCCCTTCGGGTCATAGTGCGCAAGTATTTTTAGCCGCAGCCATGATACAAAAAGAGTTCGGATCCAAAAGCATCTGGTATCCAATTGCAGCCTATGCGGTAGCTAGTTCAGTTGGTGCTTTACGCATCGTAAACAATAAACATTATACGAGCGATGTTTTGGTTGGTGCTGGTATTGGTATACTAAGCGTGCAACTTGCCTATTGGACGCATCAGTATAAGTGGAATAAACAGGTGGTGGTTATGCCCACGTATTCGAGTAGGACGTTTGGGGTGTATGTTGCGATGAAGATTTGAGGAATTATGAATTATGAATTATGAATTATGAATTATGAAATAATGGTTAGGGAATCAGAGGCAGGTGTCATTAAACAGTGGTCAGGGCGAACGCTCTCTGGTACGCTCGCTGGCGCCAGTCTCGATTTTCCTATACGCTACTAACTGTTATTTGAGATGTTTTTAATAGTACAATATAGATTGATAGAGACCGGACTGGTGTCTATTATTTTGCAGTCTTTGACTGCATTTTTGATTCATTATTTTTTTGAGATTTGTAATTCAATCTTCTTTAATGAAATACTATTTCGAATCTTAAATATGCCAAGGTTTGGTACGTTTATGCGCTCGCTGGCGCCAGTCTCGATTTTCCTATACGCTACTAACTGTTATTTGAGATGTTTTTAATAGTACAATATAGATTGATAGAGACCGGACTGGTGTCTATTATTTTGCAGTCTTTGACTGCATTTATATTTACACATAAAAAATTAAATCCATTTCAGCCTACGTTTTAAATACGTATATTCCTTTCAAATATATATTCTATCCCTATGAAAGTACTCAACGCTGCTCAGATGAATCAATTGGATGTGTACACACAAGAAGAAGAACAAATTTCTTCGTTGCAATTAATGGAACGTGCAGCAATTGCCTTCGTGAACTATTTTGTTCAACATATTTCTGTTGAACAAGAAGTTTGGATATTTTGTGGGAAGGGAAATAACGGAGGTGATGGATTGGCAATCGCACGATTATTAGTTCTAAAGGGTTTTAGAGTAAAGCCTTATTTATTAAACACAGGTTTGCTTTCTGAAGATTGTGCGGCAAATTTAGAATCAATACGTTCGCTTGTTGATGTAAATACAATTACTTCACAAGAAGAAATGCCGGCAATACATAAGGATATTGTGCTTGTAGATGCCTTGTTGGGTTCAGGTTTAAACAAGGAAGTGACAGGTTTGTATGCCACTGTTATTGATGCCATCAATGCAAGTAACGCAACCGTGTATTCGGTAGACATTCCTTCAGGTTTATATTGTGATTATCCTGCAAAGCATAGCTCGATTATTAAAGCCGATTATACGCTTACATTTCATACACCTAAATTGATGTTTTTCTTGTCCGACAATGAATCGTATACAGGTGTTTGGCATGTGCTTGATATCGGATTAAAAGAAGCGGGTACGGAACATCTTGCAACAAATTATTATTATTCAAGGGATTCTGATATTAAATTGTTGATGCGTAAGCGTCCCGTTTTTGCACATAAAGGAACTTTTGGGAAAGCGCTTCTTATTGTTGGCAGCAGAGGTATGATGGGTGCTGCAGCCTTATCATCAAAAGCTTGTGTGCGTTCTGGAGCTGGTCTTGTTTGTGCGCATATACCTGCATGTGGTGTAGCGGTTTTACAAACACTTTTACCGGAAGCTGTATTAAGTATTGACGCAGATGATTTTGTTGTATCGCACTTACCGGATGTGAAATTATATAATGCGATTGGTATTGGTTGTGGGATAGGGGAACATGAACAAACATCAATCTTACTAGCAGAATTACTTGAAGGCGTTAACATACCATTGGTGATTGATGCGAGCGCCTTAAATATATTGGCATCGCATCCGGAGCTTATAAAAAATATTCCACCAAATAGTATTTTGACTCCGCATCCCAAGGAATTAGAGCGCTTAGCCGGGATTACGTTTGAAAATAGTTGGGAACGATTGCTAAAAGGGATTGAACTTGCAAAGAAACTGCAGGTAGTCATTGTATTGAAAGGTGCCTACTCGGCAGTGATTATGCCGACAGGTGTAGTGCATTTTAATTCTACAGGCAATTCGGGTATGGCAACTGCTGGCAGTGGCGATGTGCTTACGGGTATTATAACATCACTTTTGGCTCAAGGATATACTTCTGAAGATGCAGCTAAAATTGGTGTGTTTGCGCATGGGTATGCAGGCGATGCAGCAGCGAATCGTTTATCTAAATCAGCGATGATTGCATCGGATATTGTGGAGCATTTGTCTGATTTTTTTCGTGTGTTTGAATAGGAAGAAAGTACGGAGTACGGAGTATGGAGTACAGAGTACAAAGTACGAAGTACAAAGTGGGCGATCAAATATTGGAAGTGGGCTTTGAGAGAGTGATCAGTTAAACAGTGTTCAGTGGTCAGTAAAAAGTGTAAAGTGTAAAAAAAAAGTGATCAGTGGTCAGTGATCAGTGGTCAGCAAAAAAAGTAAAAAGTAAAAGTGTAATGTGTAAAGTGTAGCACACACCAGACTGAAGCTTATCTGGCGCGAGGGAGAGCGAGGGAGCGGGGATGATTAGCTAAAAATCAAATGAATCAACGTTCAGATAGGTACAATAAAAAAATCCTGAACAATTCACATCGTTCAGGATTTTTTCAATATTCATATCAATAAGAATCGTTATTCAATTACAGGTCTTTCAACCCAATCGTCTACTTTTTGAGGGGCGAACATGCGTGATTTCATATCGTTTAGCATCACACGTTCTGTGCCTTTTTGAAAGCCTAAAAACAATACATCGTTTTCGTGGTGATATAAAAAGAAGGCTTCATTTTTAGATCCTGCAGATGCAGCACCTTGTGTATATAAAAATCCATCTGAATCTTTTTTCAAGGGTTTTGCAGTTGCTAAAAATTTAACATATTCTGCATACTTATCGCCCAGTATGGTTTTCATACGTTCTTTTAATGGATCCTTTGCAAGCGCAGGTATAAGTTTGTCGCCCGATTTTAAACCAAATGGATTATTTGCAGGCGTTGTTACTGGTTTTTTTAATAAGCTGTCAATTGTTTTAGTATCTGGTTTTAATACTTCAATATGCGTTACTTCATCTGCAATGGTTGAGTCCAATCCTTTTGTTGTGCCAGAAGCTAATGTATCGATTGTTAATTCTGTGACCAGTTCTGATTTTTTATTTTCACATGCAAAGAGGATGCATGCCGAAAATAATAGTGAATAGATTAAGTGTTTCATATAGATATAGGTAGATGTAGGTTTTTTTTATTTGATTGATTTTTCAATGTATTGAGCGTATGTTTTAGCATTCTTGCGAATCACCTCATGTTGATTTTCAATACTGATTTGTTTTAAAAATACAATTGCTTTTGCTTTATCTTCATTACTTAATTGTAATGCATATTTAGTAAATATAACCATTAAATCATATAGATCTTGGCTCGACGCTTGTTTCATTTTGTCTTCAAACCACTGATAGTGTTTCTGTTCACCTGTTTTGGTGTAGTACTGAGCAAGAGGAGAAATAATATTAACATTTGAAGCATCTTCAAAAGATGGAATTTTTTGAATGGTTTCTTCATCATTCAGTTTGAGCAATGCGTTTAAACATGCTCCAGCAACATGATAGGATGGTGCATCAATTCCTTGTTTGTAAATATTAATAAACGATGCGTTTTGTGGTAAGGAAGAAAGTAGTTGAATGGTTGTGCCACGTAATTCCCCATTCGGTTCCGTTGCTGCCATTTCTTTCAACTTTGGAATGAAAATAGTTTCAAGGTTTGGTATTGCATGTTTTGCAAATTGAAATGTTGCAACGCTGCGTACCTCTGCCGATTTATCGTTGAGTCCTTGCAATAAAAGTTCCGTAAGTTCTGGGTGCACTTCATACGGATTCTCTTTGTTGTTTTCTGGTTTAATTAATTGCTCAAAGGCTAGTTGGCGAATTAGATAATCGGTACCATATTTTAAATCATTCTTTAATAAGTAATTTGATTTTTTATGATCTATGGTTCCAACTACTACATGTTTGCTGTCCACAACAAGGTAAGACAGTGCATCAAAAGCTACAGGTAAATTTATGGTGTCTTTATAGGAATCAATCCAATAGCGATTGGACTGTAACGTTGTATCCGTTTTTGTTCGGTAATCAATTTGCAAAGGAATTCTGTATAGCGTCCCTTCAATGGTATCTTGGCGTTGTTCAATAATAATATTTGTGGTATTCTTTTTTGATGCTTGGTGCTCTACAAAGAGTTGTGGATGTCCACGTTGTAAAAACCAGGTATCAAAAAACCAATGCATGTCTTCGCCTGTAACATCTTCAAAAGCCATACGCAATTCATCGATCTCAACAGCCGTGTATGCGTTGCGTGTTAGGTATAGATGCAAGGAAGCGTAAAACGCTTCTTCGCCAACGGTATTGCGTAATAAATTTAAAACAAGTCCGCCTTTATTATAACTTGTTCTGTCAAACATATCTTCTATATCCGTGTAGTGATAACGTATAAGCGGATTTTGTTGTGTTTTTGCTTCGTTTAAATACCCATCTAAATCTTCTTGCGCATGTTTCAGGCTTGCCTCAAAACCCCATCTATGTTCGTACCACGCAATTTCAGAGAAGTTCGCAAACGATTCATTCAAAGGTAAATTTGCCCAGCTTTCGCAAGTTACCAAATCACCAAACCAGTGGTGAAATAATTCGTGTGCAATAATACTTTCCCAAGTATCATCTACTAAATAGCGGTCGTCTACTTGTAAGGCTTCCATAAAAACACTTGCAGAGGTGTTTTCCATAGCGCCAGAAACGTAATCGCGCACTACAATTTGAGAATACTTAGGCCAAGGATATGGGTAATTTAATTTTGTTGAAAAGAAGTCAATCATAGCAGGTGTTTGGCCAAAAATATCCCGCGCGTATTTTTCGAATTCAGGTTCAACATAATAACTCACTTCCATGTCATTCCATGTGTCTGTTACTTTTGCGAATTCACCAACGGCCATCATAAACAAATACGGTGCATGTGGTTTTTTCATTTCCCAATACCATGTAGTTTGATTGTTGGGCGCCTCCGTTTTGTAAACCAATTCTCCGTTAGAGAGTACGGTATACTTATTGTCGGCTGTAATGAACATTTCTTGTGTGCAGCGCTGATTGGTAGCATCTAGCGTAGGAAACCAGCACGAAGAAGAAACCGTTTCGCCTTGCGTCCAAACTTGTGTAGGTTTTTTAGGGTTAGTACCTAATGGGTCAATGAAATACAAACCCTTTTCTTCTGTAATGGCGTCACTACCTGTTTTAGGTAAGTCGTTTGGCTTGGCAGTGTAATCGATCACGATGTTTAGGGTATCTAATCTTGAATACATTTTATCAAACGTGATACGAATGTTTTGCGAATCGTAGGTATAGGATTTTATTTCTGCGCCATATTGAAATTTTATGGAATGAATATCAAAACCTTTTGCTTGTAATACGAGCGTATTTTGAGAATAAAAATGCGGTTTTAATTGAATGGTTGCTTTACCAAGCAAATGTTGTTTTTCAAAATTGAATGCTACTTCTAATTTTGTATGGATGAGATTCCAAACAACAGGGATGCTCGGATTATATGGTCCTTTGCTGGTTTGTATTGATTTTGAATTGGTTTTTTCTTCTGAAGAACGAGTAGGTTGTTTTTTGCAGGAATAAAAAACACTTGAAATTAAAAGGATTAAAACGCAATTTTTAATGAAATTCATGAGGTAAAACTACTAAAAGGTTGAACGACTAATGTATTGTTATTAGCCTATATGGATTCAAAATGAATGATAAAGATACATTTTTTGACTGATTTAGTCTAAAATGAATCGGATTGGAGTAGGTAGAAATATAGATATTTTTAAATATGACTGTTTCTCTAAATACGTTGTAATCACGATAAAGAGCAGATTCTTATGTTCTAATTACAGAATTGTTGATATTTTTATTAAAAATTAAGTTTGTTGGCAGGTTTTCAATTTTCCTATTCCCAAAAATGCGTTTATATTTGTAAGATTTGGCATTTCTAATCTTTGGAATAGGACTGTTTTCAAACTAAAAAATAAGAAACTATGAAATATAAGCGTATCCTACTGAAGTTGAGTGGTGAAGCCCTAATGGGTGAACAGAAATATGGTATTGATAGCCAGGTTCTTATTCGTTATGCAAAAGAAATTCAAGCAATTGCAGAAAAAGGCGTGGAGATTACTATTGTAGTAGGTGGTGGTAACATTTATAGAGGTATTGAAGCAGCAGCAACAGGCATCGATCGTGTACAAGGCGATTATATGGGTATGTTGGCTACTGTAATCAACTGTATGGCCTTACAGAGTGCATTGGAGAATATTGGTTTGGATACACGATTGATGTCGGGTATTAAGATTGAAGAAGTGTGCGAATCATTTATTCGTAGACGTGCCATTCGCCATTTAGAAAAAGGACGTATTGTAATGTTTGGTGCAGGTACAGGTAATCCATATTTCACTACAGATACAGCCGCAAGTTTACGTGCAATTGAAGTTGAAGCTGAAGTAGTTTTAAAAGGCACACGTGTAGATGGTGTGTATACGGCTGATCCGGAAAAGGACCCAAGTGCTACGCGCTATACGACGATTACGTTTGATGAAGCGTATGCAAAGGGTTTGAATATTATGGATATGACAGCCTTTACCTTGTGTAAAGAAAATGCCTTGCCGATTATTATTTTTGATATGAATAAGCAAGGGAACTTGTTGAAAGTATTAGAAGGTGAAAATGTAGGTACATTAGTTACCTTATAAGTATATAAAATTGATTTAAAAACCGAACGTTATAAAACGAATTTCATTATGGAAGAAATTAAGTTATATCTAGACGATGCAAAAGATAGCATGCAAAAAGCAATTAAGCATGTAGAACATGAGTTGACAAAAATTCGTGCTGGAAAAGCTGCACCCAATATGTTTGATGGGATGATGGTTGAATATTATGGATCCTCTACGCCACTTGGTCAAGTTGCATCTATCACTGTACCTGAACCACGCACGATAACGATTAAAGCTTTTGAAAAATCGATGATAACGACTATCGAAAAAGTTATTCGTGATTCAAACATGGGTTTTAATCCACAAAACGATGGGGATGTTATTCGTATCAACGTGCCACCACTTACGGAAGAAAGACGTAGAGATTTGGTAAAGCAAACGAAAGTAGAAGGCGAAAGCGGTAGAGTTCGTATTCGTAAAATTCGTCAAGAGACAAACGACGAATTGCGCAAATTGTTAAAAGATGGCGCTTCTGAAGATGATGTGAAAAAAGCGGAAGAAGTTGTACAGGCTTTAACAAACGATACGAATGCAAAACTTGAAAATTTGATTGCGTTAAAAGAAAAAGAATTGATGACGGTATAAGTAGTCTGTATTCAACATCAAAAAGTTGTATGTGGTTGGTCGGAAAGACTCAAGCACAGCTGGAGGAGTTGGGGATGGTATTGTTTTATTAAATAGATTTAAAAGAGTCGTGCTTATTAAGTGCGGCTCTTTTTTTTTAGCCAACTTGACACGATTAAAAGGATTGCAGGATTACCGGGATTAGAGAGTAGGTGAATGTTTTTTTTGCTGTTGGTTTAATACCAAATATAAATTCAAAATAGTTCAAAATTTATTTTGACTTTGCTAGGTTGTTGGCCAGAAAAGGCCCAACAACGCGTAGCTTGGTGTTTAGGTTATGGTATACACAAATATAAAAATGGACTATTTTGTAGTAGGAATTGGTTTAACATAAAGATTCTAAAGTTTATACATCATTTTTAGTAAATTTTTTATTTACATGGGTTAAAATAGGTAGAACAAAGATAGGTCTTAGTGGGTTTTAACGTAAGTATGGATCATAGAAACCAGTACAGCACTGTTGAATCAAAATACATGACGGATCAGAAAATAGATAAGCAAGACATCGTTATTGTTTGGTTAAAAAGAGATTTGAGATTTACAGATCACGAACCGCTGTATGTTGCTCAACAGCAAGCCTTGCCAGTGTTACTTGTTTATTGCTTTGAACCATCAGTGATGAACTATGCTGACAGCGATACGCGTCATTGGAGGTTTGTATATCAATCTTTACAAGATATGCAGTCTAAGCTTGTCGATTTAAATTCTCAGGTTTATGTTTTTCACGATGAAGTTGCAACAGTCTTTCAAAAAATTGCACATCGCTATCGTATTCATACTATTTTTTCGCACGAAGAGATTGGTAATAAAATAACATTTGATCGAGATCTTGAAATTAAAAAATTCTGTATTGAAAACGATATTGTTTGGAGCGAGTTTCAGCACAATGGAGTTATACGGAGGCTGCAATCAAGAAATAATTGGACGCAATTATGGAAGGCAAAAATGAAGGCTTTGCCCCAGTTGGTTGAGGAACAAAATTGGAATTTTTTAGCATTTGATATCGATTTGTATCAAAAAATAAAAGGATGTGATTTGTCTCTTGAAATTACAACAGCCGATATAAATTTTCAGCCCGGAGGGGAGACATTTGCATGGAAATATTTACAGAGTTTTTTGAATGAACGCTACGTAAATTATTCAAAACACATTTCAAAACCTGCACTCAGTCGTAAAGGCTGTAGTAGAATATCGCCGTATTTAAGTTACGGAAATATTAGCATGCGCATGGTGTATCTTTTCACCATGCAGCACTATGAATTGGCGAGCAATAAAAGAGCGCTTTCAAATTTTGTTTCTAGGTTGCATTGGCATTGCCATTTTATGCAAAAGTTTGAGGATACGTGTCAAATGGAATTTATCAATATGAATAAAGCCTATGATGCCATCCATAAACCCAAAAATGAAATCTATATAAAAGCGTGGCAAACAGGTATGACAGGGGTTCCGATTGTAGATGCTTGCATGCGCTGTTTGGTTGCTACAGGATATATCAATTTCAGAATGCGTGCCATGGTGGTTTCCTTTTTTGTATTTAACCTTTGGCAAGATTGGCGCGACTTGCATTTTCTAGCGCGTCAATTTTTGGATTACGAACCAGGCATTCATTATCCGCAATTGCAAATGCAAGCAGGAGTGACGGGAAGCAATACCATTCGAATTTACAATCCAATAAAAAATTCAGAAGAGCATGATGCCGATGGGGTATTCATAAAGACTTGGCTTCCGGAACTAAAAGATGTTCCTGTTTCCTTCATACATGAGCCTTGGAAGCTGAGTGCATTGGAACAGCAATTATATCATGTGCGTATTGGTACAAATTATCCCGCACCAATTGTTGATATTGAAACTACCCGAAAAGCAGCCAGTGATATTGTTTGGAGCATGCGGAATACAGAATTATACCAAATCTAAATTCAAAATAGTTCAAAATATATTTTGACGTTGCGAGGTTGTTGGCCAGAAAAAGCACAACAACGGGTAGCTTGGTGCTTAGGTTAGGATATACCCAAATATGAAAATGGACTATTTTGTAGTAGGAATTGGTATTAGCCAAGGATGAAGGTGAACGTATTTTAAAAAAGCATATAAACAATACTTCTGGTTTCAGGTCAAAGAGAAAAAAAATAAAAATATGCGGCATAAGAAAAAAAGTGATTTGCCTACTAAAATTTGCATGCGCTGCCAACGTCCGTTTACATGGCGCAAGAAGTGGCAGCACGTTTGGGATGAAGTAAAATATTGTAGTGCTGCATGCAGAAAATAGTTAAGAAATATGTCTATAGGTATCCTTTTTCCACATCAATTGCTTGAAGAAAACAGCATCGTTTCAACATGCACCACCATTTATTTGGTTGAAGAATGGTTGTTTTTTAAACAATACAACTTCCATAAACAGAAGGTTGCATTTCATAGAGCAAGTATGAAATATTATGAAAATTATTTTAAGTCTAAAAAGATTGAAGTTATCTATATAGATGCATTCAGTGAATTGTCTGATATCCGAAAATTGATTCCGTATTTAAAAGAGCAATGCATTGAATCTTTTACATACATTGATACAACGGATTGTTGGTTGGAGGAGCGTATTACCAAAGCAGCTACGGCAAGTAACATACAAGCGAATAAAATAAGTTCAACATTATTTTTGAATACACCACAAGATATTGATGCGTATTTTAGTGGTAAGAAGCGATTGTTTCAAACTGACTTTTATAAGCATCAGCGAATAAGTAGAAATATATTGCTTGATAAAGATTCAAAACCAATTGGTGGCAAATGGACCTACGACGATGAAAATCGCTTAAAATATCCCAAAGGTAAAATTCCGCCCCAAGTTGATTTTATGAAGCCGAATCGGTTTTATTCGGAAGCGGTAACGTATGTAGAAACATATTTTCCCAATAATTACGGGTTACTTCAGGTAGATTTTATATATCCAACCACACATGAAGAAAGTAAATCTTGGTTGGAAGCGTTCTTTAAAAAACGATTGGTAGAATTTGGTTCGTATGAGGATGCTATTGTTTCAAATCAACATGTATTGCACCATGGTGTATTGACACCTATGCTCAACGTTGGTTTGTTAACGCCACAATTTATTATTGATCAAGCACTCGTCTTTGCAGAAGCGCATGATTTACCTATAAATTCTGTTGAAGGTTTTGTGCGACAAATTATTGGATGGAGAGAATTTATTCGCGCTGTTTATGAATTAAAAGGGAGTGAAGCACGCACAAAAAATTATTGGGGTTTTACCCGAAAAATTCCGCCTTCATTTTGGAATGGCACTACGGGCATTGAACCCATTGATAACACCATTAAAAAGGTTTTAGAAGCGGGCTATTGTCATCATATTGAACGCTTGATGGTACTTGGTAATTTTATGTTGTTATGCGAATTTGATCCCGACGAAGTGTATCGTTGGTTTATGGAGCTTTTTATAGATGCATACGATTGGGTTATGGTACCCAATGTATATGGCATGAGTCAGTTTGCAGACGGAGGTTTGTTTGCAACAAAACCGTATATCAGTGGAAGCAATTATTTAATGAAAATGAGCGATTATAAAAAGGGTAATTGGCAGCCAATTTGGGATGGTTTGTTTTGGCGGTTTATGCATGTACACCGCGATTTCTTTTTGCAAAATCCAAGATTGGGAATGCTTGTTAAGACCTTTGATAAAATGGATGAACATAAAAAGACGGCACATTTAAATCATGCAGAAAAATTTATTGAATCTTTGTCTGAATGAAACTATAAAATTTGATTTTGCAATCCACCCTCGCGCCAGTCTTTGACTGGTGTAAAAACTAAGATAGTCAATGCATTATACAACGAACTTATTTCTTGCTCAATAATGCTTTTAATGCACCCGTACTCCACAAAGCCCAAAATATTAATACCGGTTGAAACAATAAGCGTATGAATCTTTTTTGATCGGTGTCTAAGCCAAATGCATCGTGCGCTCCTGTATATTGATTTACGTTTCCTGGAAAAACAAGTACAAAAAACACAGCGAGTATAATACCAATCCACACTTTTTGTTTGGTCCAGAATACCAAAGCCAGACCGAGTAGTAATTCAGGAATACCCGATAGCAATACTATGATGTCTTTATCCATCGGAAGCCAATCGGGCACTTGTGCTTGAAAGTCAACACGTGCAAATGTAAAATGTCCGATGGCAGCGCCAATCATGAAAGTTCCTAAAACAATGCGTAAAATATTTTGAAGCGTATTGGTGTGTATGTGTGTTTGCATAAGGGATTTGAAATTTTATATAGAATATACAAAAAAATAGGCAATAGTTTTATTGAACTTAGGGATTCTTATAAAAATAATGTTAGGCCAGAAATCTAAACGTGCCAAAGTATTCAGCGCTTCTTACGCAATTGTTGATACATTTCAAGCCAATATTTTAGGGATATGTGAACAGTATATTTCACTTCAATTTCAAAAGAGATCCTTTATTTCTCCATCTCAATTCCTTCTAACATGTGTGCTAAAATAGGCGCACATTTTTCTTGGCAAGAAGGATAGAAGTGACCGTGTTTCCATGTTGTAGATTTGGGGGATTGTCCCCACCAGAATTCTGCCATGGCAATGGGTTTGAGGTTTTGTAAAAAAGCGTATTGCAAGAGTTTGGGTGCAGCACATTCGCCAGCACCACTTGGCGGGTTTTTATGTGTGGTTGCGTTGAAAATGGTGCGCAAACTTTTTTCTTCACCCGCTTGATTTAAAAATACATAGTGGTCGAATATTTTTTGTTGTAAGGAGTTTGAAAATTCCTTTCGTTCGTTTTTTCGTTGCGTTATTTCTTCTGAATATTTTGCTGTTGCTTCAAGTACATCAATTACGTTTGAGATACGAGAAAGCTCTTGCATGCCTTTGTTCAAAAATCCACCATCGGCAAGCAAATCAAACACAGGCGGAACAAAATAAGCATGATCATTGGCGTTTGCCAACTTACCCGAAAAGGCAGCAAGAAAACCAATTTTATTGAATCGATTTTGAACAACCAATACACCAAACATTTTTCCGATGATGGGTAAATCATTTTCTATTTCAGACAAACCAAAATTATGCGACCAAACCGATTGCGTGTTTAAATGTTCTTGTACCATTTCTACAGCATGCATACAAAGCCCATCTGTATCTGTCTTAAAAGGATTGCTGAACAGGCGCGGTAGAGAAGACGTGTCTATCTTCTCATTGAAGGGAATAAAGAATGGTGTCGATGCATTCATGCGATTTCTACTTGAAACATGAAAGGATTATGCGTGTACATTATTTTGTTGATGGGGTATCGTTGGCGTTTTTAAAAACGACCGTTCTGTGTGGATAAGGAATTTCAATGCCTTCTCTATCAAACCGTTTTTTAATGCTTTCATACAATTCGCATTTCATTACAAAACTAGTTGAATAATCTTTTGCCCAAGCCCAAGCTCTTAGTGTGATAGCAAAATCTCCAAGATTGATTACACGTACAATTACTTTTGGATCTTTATTTTTAATTTCTAATAAGGTACGGTGCTCAAGAATACTTGGGTGTGCTTCACATTCTTCTTGCATGATTGCTTTGGCAAGATCCATGTCGCTATCATAAGAGATTCCAATTTCTATCCACTGACAACATTTTTTGTCCCCCAAATCATAATTTACAATTTTCTCTTTATTGATAATCGAGTTCGGAATTACAATCATTTTATTTTCATAATTCCGAATAACGGTATGGCGTAACGTAATGTCGGTAACAACGCCCACCATTTCATCCGAAATTTTAATAATATCATATAATTTGAAGGGTTTGAAAATAATGATAAATACGCCACCCACTACATTTGATAATGCTTCTTGCGAAGCAACCCCTGCAATAATTGCTATCACGCCTGCACCACCTAGTGCAGTATGGGCAGTACCTCTAAGAGATGGGAATGCGAGAATAGCTAAAATGCCGCCGAAGAAATAAATTACAATAACAGCCAACGAACGTATAAATTTATAGCTTGTAGGGTCTGTGCCCGTAATTTTACTGCTTTGTATTTTACGCGTAAAAAGTGTTTGAACTACAGACCCCCCAATTACAGTGAGTAGTACGACTGAACCCAAATAGACGAGGAGCCAAAAGTTTTGAGCAGCTTGTCCATATAAATCTTTGCTAATAAAAACAAAACTAGAAGCACTTAAACCTAAAATAATCCAAATCACTTTTAAAATTGATTTTAATAAATGCAAGGTTACATGCTCTTCATTTGGAAATTCGAGATTGGCTTTTTTGACTTGCCATTTATATAGTGTGTTCGTTATGAGTAGCAATAAAATAACAACACTTACGATAATGAAAAAGTATATAATCGATTGTTCGTGTTCTTTAATAAGTTGTAACATGGGTCAATGGTTTATTTTATAAATGTTACGTTAAACAGCATGTGTTACTAAATACTATTGTAGACGGATGTTTAAATTGTGAGTAAACATACACATACATAACGTTTTATGCGAACATTAGAGCTGAAATAAGCACGGTTGTATCATGAACAAATAGAAGATGTATAGTAATTGTTTTACTATATACGCAATTGTATCTTTATTTTGAAATTTTGATTGTTGATTGGTAGATAGACATATAATGTATGCTTTTTTATGTTGCATGGGTTGGCTCTAATCCATAAGAAACATTTTTTTTAAATTTCGAAGCGATTAATACCTTTTCATTGAGCCTATAGTTGACCACTTAGGTAGGTTTAAGAGCTTAAGAGAGTAAATGTGTCATTTATTCCCTAACTGCAAGGATTGATTGAAAAGAAACCCTGAGCCATCCAAAACTGCGCCATGAATAGGCCTGAGGCCGGGGTGATTACATCGCAGGACTAAAGCGCTCGTCAATCTGTTCATAAAACAATTATAGGACTAGGTGTTGTCTAGGATTGAATAAAAGTTGACTGTATACAATCGAATATGTAAAAAAAAGAACGGTATTGTAATCCCTTACGTTACGCTTCATTTTTTTTAGCTGAACATGAAGGATCCACGATTATGAAATTTACGACACATCTTTAGGATATCTGCTTTTATCGTGTAAATTTAATACATGATCGCGGCATTTATTATTTAGCAGAGTGCTGTGTCGTTAAAAAAAAATTAGTACGTAAATGTAAATAAAATAGAACATGCAAGTAGCCGTTTGGGACACCTATGTAACAAAAAAAGACACTACTGTTATGCACTTTGACATTGTTGTACCCTCTGAAGTAACAGATGCGAGCATCATTTACAACTATGGTAAGTTGTATCTAATATCAAAAGCTCAAGAAGGGCAAGCTTTAACATATAAAGAATGTAGTTTTTGTCATATTGAAGCACTTGAAGAAAACCGAGTAGCAGAAATTCATAATAATGGTTTTTTTATAATAGAAATGTAAGGATGTGAATAATATAAAAACTAATTTAGAGCACGTTCATAAACGCATTCTGAATGCTGCACAGCATAGTGGAAGGGACCCTAAAGAGATTAAATTGTTGTTGGCAACAAAAACAGTTTCATATGAAAATATTTGCGTTGCATTACAACTTGGTGAAACAATTATTGGTGAAAACAAAACGCAGGAATTAAAAGAAAAATACGAGGGTTTAACGTCAATTGCTCATACGACCCATTTTATAGGACACCTTCAAACGAATAAAATAAAAGATGTATTAAAATATGCCGATTGCATTCAGTCAATAGATCGACTTGAATTGGTTCAAAAACTAGATCGTCGATTGCAACAAGAAGGTAGAACGATGGATATTATGCTGCAAGTAAATACATCTAACGAAGAAAGTAAATTTGGGCTTGATCCCGCTGCAAGTATTGATTTTGCGAAAGAAGTATCCACATTCAATACATTAAAAGTTAAAGGACTAATGACAATCGGATTATTTAGTTCAGAACTGGAAAAGGTTCGCAAATGCTATCGCTTATTAAAAGACATTCAGTCGGAAATGAACGCCTTGCAATTGCCCAATTTTGAACTGAATGAATTGTCAATGGGAATGAGTGGTGATTTAGAAATTGCCATTGAAGAAGGCGCAACACTCATTCGTGTAGGTACAGCAATATTTGGCAAACGAATACATCCAGATAGTTATTATTGGAGCGAAAAGTAAATGCATGGCAACAGTTAATACCAATAGATTATCGTAGGCATATGTTACTTATAGACGTGCGTTGCCTATATCCTATACCCTGTATACACAACGCTTAAATATTTGTTATTAAAAAGTTTCATTTGAACGTTTCTAAATTATAGGTGATCATTCAAATCCAAATGAAACAAACAATCTTTTATTCCATCCGAGTATGAAACCTATTTTAATCAAAAGAATATACGAAGAAGCATCAGAGACTGACGGGTATCGGATTTTAGTAGACAGAATTTGGCCCAGAGGTATTTCAAAAGAGCGCGCAGGATTAGATGAGTGGATTAAGACTATCGCGCCATCAACGGAACTGCGAAAATGGTTTGATCATAAGGAAGAACGCTTTAATGAATTTGCAAAACGGTATAAAAAGGAATTGCAAGTAGAGCAGGAAGAGCTAGGCCGCATACGAAAGATTGCTCAGAAAAGACACGTCACCCTTGTGTATGCTGCAAAAAATATTCATTTTAATCAAGCCGTAGTTTTGAGAGCAATTTTAATGGAGACGGATTAAATTTATTTTTCAGAATAGGTGCATTCTGTTGCTCTGTGTGAGTTAAATGAATTTTTACTAGATGCGATATTGTTTGGTTACTCACTACATTTTAAAACGTCTATAGTGAATTTTGTTTTCCTTTTTTATATAGTTTAGCTTGTGTGGCTGGCGTAATTTTTTACATTCCGTTCTACTTTAAATACCTAATTTTAGTCGGTGATTTTTTTCAATACATTCTGTATAATCCAAATCTTAGTATACTTAAATAAGGTGAAAGGTTTGAAAATAAAATGCGACGTAATATTCTTTAGGCGTTCAAAGAAAAAATCTGAACTATAAAAAGATTAATGAACACCCCCATTTATTTGCATTCATTTAGATCTATGAATGGCATCGTAGCTTTTGATTAATGAAAAATATTGTAGATATTATATGTATTGATTTGTAATAATTATACATAGAATGAAGAAAATAGCCTATACCATTATCGTCCTATTCCTAATTGTGTTGCTTGCTATACTAGCGATGAGGCGTTCAGATATACCCCTTGAAGAATTAAAACGTACGTACACCAATGAACATTCCAAATTTATAAAAATAGATGGAATGGATGTTCATTATCAAGATGAAGGCACAGGGATTCCACTCGTTCTTATTCACGGAGTAGGGTCGTCCTTGAATACATGGGATGGTTGGGCAGGTCAATTGAAGAACGACTTTCGAATTATTCGATTGGATTTACCTGGTTTTGCATTAACAGGTCCACATCCCAACAAAGATTATTCGATCGATTTTTATGCATCCTTTATGAAAACTTTTCTGGATACACTTCAAATCGATTCCTGTTATATGGCAGGAAACTCTTTGGGCGGATACATTACTTGGAACGTTGCTGCAGCATATCCCGACTTCGTAAAACGGATGATCTTGCTGGATGCAGCTGGGTATCCCTTGGAAGATACCATTCCATATGTGTTTACAGTCGCACAGTCTTCCATTGTACCCCTGTTCAATAAAATGACACCTCGTTTTCTGGTTGCTCAGATTCTAAATGAAGTATATGGTGATGATTCTAAAGTGACCGATGAGATTGTTGATCGCTACTACTACCACGCACTTCGGGAGGGCAATAGAGATGCTTTTTTATCCGTTGTAAAGACGTTAGACTTTAAAGACTATCAAAAACTAAAAACCATAGAGACGCCTGCTTTACTTATGTGGGGCGAAAAAGATAAATGGATAGATCTCAAACAAGCAAAACGGTTCAACAAAGATTTACCACATTCAGAATTAATCGTGTATCCGGGTGTTGGGCATATACCGATGGAAGAATTGCCAATAGAAACCGCAAGGGATGCGAAACGATTTCTATTGGGTTTGAGTGATACGTTATAAAATCAGAACAACGTGCTATATAAGAAAATATATTTAAAGGTGCCCTGGTTCCTTTTTGTTGGAATTGGGTTTTGCTTTTCTTTAGAAAGTAGAGGTGCTGAAAAAATACACGCTCTCTTTTTGAATGCGCGTTTTGAAATCCAAGGCGCTACGGAAGATACCTTATGGGTTTTGCAAAATGATACAAGCTTTTTTAATAAAATATCTGAGTTTGTAACGCGTCCTTGTAGTAAACCAGAATTTGTTGTGTGGTATGAATTGAAAGCACCTAAAGATGGTGCCTACTATCTAATCTACAATGCTGAAAAGAAGTTGATACAATAAGGGAAATATACTTCAGAG
>ERZ724508.427-NODE-427-length-30380-cov-5.988359_pt1 | contig 30380 bp, 37 predicted proteins | sample MGYA00376041_ERZ724508 | MGnify/ENA primary metagenome ERZ724508 (study PRJEB28724, sample SAMN07190887) | wastewater metagenome | isolation source: effluent of sewage treatment plant in Hong Hong | place: USA: Christiansburg, Virginia | collected 2016-03-01 ...
TCCTCGTCTTCGCTGCCTCGGTCGCCATCAACATCTACAGCGGCTTATGGGGTGCTACTGTGAATAGTCATGGTTTCTTCATCTAAATTTTCTTATCGCTGCTCAAAGTAATTCTGAAGAAGCTCCGACCGCAGAAGATCTGAGCTTATTCTTGGCAGCTGTACCCTTGCTCTAAGTTTACCTATTTATTTTTAGTTTTCACAGACCTCCAGCCTCAGCCTTTCGAGTTCACTGTTGAGCTCCTGTTTGGCTGTATACTCGTCGATCATGTAGCGCTCGCTCTCAAGTATGGCCTCTTTATAGAGCTCTCGTAACTCCGTAAGCTCCTTCTACTTTTCAATCAGTTGCTAGTCCTTGTGAACTAACTGTTAGGTTAGTTCAGAGGAGGATTATTTCTAGCCGAAGGAGAGCTCACAAGAGGTCTGTATAGCTTCCTCAATTCGCAAGGATCGGGTATTGGAGTCAACAAGGCTGAGAGGGCTGAAGATGGACAGTTGCCGGTCCGTCCCGTTACTAACAAAAGGTAGACTCTCCCGAAACATGAAGCTCTTGGCTGCTTCATCAAGGTTGTAGTTCGTCTCTGACCATTTGCGTGGGTGTTGAGACAGCTTGTCAGTCAGGTTGTCTCCCAGTACCTTGGCAATTTCGTTGAGGACAATGTAGAGGCGTTGGTGAAGTGCTTCAGGCATGCGACTCAAGTCGTGAGATTGTAAGTAACGAAGTAGTAGCTCGCAGCGATGCTTCCACTCAGGTCTCCGCCATGGATCGGGCTCAGGGTTAATTGAACTCCGATTGAGCTGAGCTAAATCGAATAGAGGAAGCTCAGCAATTTTCTCAGTGAACATGACGCACCACGATAAAATGTTATTATTACAGTCCGTCGACGAAGTTAAATAGCGTTGCTGTGCTCCTTCGAGATGGCTCTGACCTATATTCTTCGGCAACACAGCTTTCATTCAAGATGGAACTTGACCTGCAAGCTGAGATATATGTGATGAGTTGACGCCAAGCAAGACTAGCCTCGTTAAAAGTACTTTTTGAAGCCTCAGTTATGTTATGTCTTATGGAATTTTGTCGGTTCTTTGAAAGCATTCAACTTTCATAGAATAATTGGGCGTTCAAGGATTACCTTTACTCATTGCCTCGATTGGAAGTGTAACTATCATTCCATATTCTCGGTTCAGCGCGAAAACTTCCTTAGATCCCATCGAGAGTTATTTTTTGTTTCGTTCGAGAGCCAACTGCATTGCGGCAATGTCAATTTCAGAATGTTCTCCCTATTCCTGTAAAGAACAACTCTTGGGTATTGTACCGGTGTTATTGTCCCAATGAATCCCATATAATGGATCTTATGGGAACAGTCCATTCCCTCCCTGTCTGCAGTCGAACAGTCTAAAAGACAACTTCAAGTGAAGAAGGTCCTTATCTGCCCAGGAACGCTGAAATTTTGAGTACGACTCAAACTGCTTGCTCAATTACCATCTCCAACGGAGACATGGATCCTTCGAGGTTGGACCCATCTAAAGCCAAGCGAGCTCTCGGATGGATGGTTAACGGTATTGCTTCTGTTGGGCATCTGAAACATTCCGTTGAATACACGACTGACCCTTCTCATTTTAAGGACAGATTGGTTGCTAATGGCATCCAAAGTGTTCCTGTGGTTGGCTCGGTGGTGGGCAACTTTCTTGCTGCAGGAGTAATAGGAGCTTTGGCTGCTCACGTTAAGCACCTTTCCAATGCTGTGCCGGCAAATGTTCGATCTCCGGAAATGTTTGATGGAGGATGTACCTACGAATAACTAGCAACACTCGTGAACATGTCTAATGGAGTTTTTACTTTAGGTGGAAAAGTTGACTTCGACAGCGCCATTGCAGGCAAAGAAGTTAACATTTAAGCAGTGGACAGCCGTGATGTGTACAGAGTTGTGTTCGATGGCATGGATGCCAAAGAACATCAGTAAACCAAGCAAGCCTTGCCTGCTCAAATAATTCAAAGCCAAGACAACAAAGTGGTCTGCTCATATGAAGGTTGGACGGTGTTGGAGATCAAACATCCTCTCCCAAGAAGTGAACCTCTCTAACAAGCCGTTGAAGTGAGAGCTAAAAAAGCAGAACATTTTTTTACTATTTGGAAAAACGAGTTCATCTTGGCCGGCAGAAAGCATTTCGGAGTGACTCCAAGCACCCGAGTGGACGAGTTCATTGATCTTTTCAACGAACTTATTAGCAGCAGCCAGGAAGAATCATCGTAGGCTCAAGAGTAGAAGGGAACTCCACGTCTTTAGCAACTCTTGCTGTTCCTGGGAGACACACGAATTGAAAAGCTGTTTGAAGCAACTGGCCAGCTACTCAGCTTGGAACAGTTAAGGAGTAGCGTTGATGCTAAGACCATCACAACAGGGCTGTTGGAAATGTTCAATGCAGCCAAGGACCAATCAGCCTTCGACTCAAGCAATGCCCTGTTCAAGAAGCATGTCGACAATCTCCGCTCTATCGATCTCAGTCATTTCAATTATACTCGAGCTGAAAACGCGATGAAATTCGCAACTCCCAAGGACGGCATGCTTGGAGTTGTTGTGGTGGAGTGGGCACCAATCTTAAAAGAGGTTTCCGCTCGCTCCGAGACAGACTATACAACAGTGCGGGTTCCAGCTGCTCCATTATCGCCGAGTCTTACGAACTCCACTCAACTGTACACCACCGATGACGTGTCTATATTCTACCTGCCGGGACAGAACATTCCAATAATAGAGGAGAAGATTGACTGCTCTGGAGTCAAAGTTAATTCTATTAGATGTGAGTTCGAGGCAAAGTTCGAACCAAACTTCAAGGACGAAACTGAAATTACGGTCGGCATTGCCTGTGGAAGTAAATTATCAGAACAAGGGAAACTGGTCAATATGAAAACCATTTCAGTCAACCGAAATTGGGATAACTTCTTAGTCGAATCCATAACACCCCTCGCCGAGGAGTAATTCAGCATCGTCGAGAAGCTCGCATCAGCGGATAGTCTCCAACTCACGGCATACTCGAGCGAAGGTGGCAAGTTCTCATTGAGAAACATTCGACTGTCAATCGAATATGGAAATTCACGCATTCGACAGACAAAATCGGAGAGCAAGAAAATCTTCAATTTGGTTGAGAGTGGTGTTATCGAAAGATATGAAGTAAGCGACTAAATTCTTCCCCTCTTTGATAAGATCGCACTTGATAAGGCAGATCATCTCGACTCAATCAAAATTTCATTCTTCGCAAAGGATCAAGGGACCGGTGCTCGAAAGAGCAGCATTCTCCTTCGCTTGTGGGATGAAGACGGAAGTTATTCGGACATCTGTCTCACCCATGGAAAGCTCAAGCACAATTGGACCGAATATAAGCAGGAGTCCTCCATGGTGCCCCCTATTTCATGTCGAGCATTGCAGCTGATGGGTATTGTCGGATCTGGAGGAGAACAAACTCTTTTTCTGAAAAATATCAATCTGAGTGTGACAGTTACCCCTTCTGAGCAGCTACCTTTGGTGAATTCTGAGAAAGTTCAAGTCGAAAGAAATTATGGTGACGATTCATCGTACGATCCTTGGGAAGAGGAAGAGCGAGAGGAGTTAAAACAATAACCGGCGGTTGCCGAATCGATTGCCTGCCCAGTAATTTCAACGGTCAAATTTGCCTCTTTTGAGACTGAACCTATCGTAAAAATTCTGACCCCCTTGCATCCAAAACGTATACCAGTCAAGTCGAAGTTCAATAGTATCAAGATATCCTACAGAGCCAAGGGAAACGGGTCAGTTGTGATGATGGTTTGGAAGGAAGATTCCGAGATCATTCAGAAATTCAATATTTCGAAGGGAACTATCACCTAAGATGGCGAGCGATAGTATGTATTCGAGGCAAAGGCCACTGCTTGCAATATTACTGTTAACGATGAACTTCAGTTCTACTACAAGACAGAAGGGGGCATCAAGATACAGGATTTTGAGTGTACTTTCCGAACGGAATGTCATATTCAGAAGATAGAGATTCCCTACTTCATATCACATGTAATGTCTGATGACCCGATTCCAATCACCCCGAAAACTGTCCAGTGTGGGACAACCCAAATTCAGCGTGTGAAGGTAGACTTCGATGCAGTCGACCAAGGATGGGGATATCAGAAGGGACAGGTCTACCTAAGGATCGTCTACCCCAATGGAAAGCGCCACGATATTAGTCTAACAAGAGGAGTTATCTAGCATCATTAACTGCACTATTCATATGATTCTGAGGAAATAGCAGTGTTGGCCAGTCCAATGTCAACAATTTCATTTGTCGGAAACGTCGGTGGAGGAGGTGGCCATTCACTGACGGTCAAGAACTTCGTTGCCGAGATCTTCGTGAGCAAATAGCCAGGAATGAGCTGCATCAGGTTCGATAAGAAGGGATAATGGAGAAACGAGGAGATTTTCGTCCTCGGAGAACTTGACCAACTCGAAGTCAAAGCAAGCCCATTACAATTTAGGATTGAAGAAGTAAGACTTCAGGTTGTGGATGGAATATCCAACAATTTGAGACGTGAGACAATTCTGATCGAACAAAGGGAAAGTGGAGATAGAGTAACACACAATCTCCCCAAAGATGAGCTCCGGCGGATTGCAATCGGCGATATACTTCGGCTCGTAAAGGAAGGTAAATAAAGTTCGTTCTCAAACTTCCAGCTAAAAGCATTATTCAAGCCACTGTTGATGCCCGAGCACAGAGTCATCAGCTGTGAGTTCTCGGATGGCCGTTGGACTGGAAAAGATGGAGATGATTCACTTAATATCGTTGGTAAGGATCACGCCTTGACGTTTGCAAAAAAAATGATGGCTGCTTCGGCTTCTTGTATATGGAAAGACTCAAGTAATACGGAACCGACCGGGAAACTCCATCTGGTACTGAGAAGGCAAGGAAAGGAAATTGACCGATTTGACCTCTTCGGAACGGCTAAGAACGAGTTGACACAGGTATTCTCGACATTCGACTCCAACTCCAGGCTGGTGAGGAGCATTGAAGTTGGAGATGAGCTCAGCCTTGAGCGAACTCTCAGCTTGAACGGAGAGTTTGAGGTGCGTGGACTGGAACTGCTCTTCATATGTGCAGGACCGTGATGAGCCAATGATGAATGGTCGATGACATAAACATTATTGATAGGAAGCTGGTGAAGAGTGGTAGTAGTGTAGTGAAGCAAAAAATATGGGTGGTGCGGCTAAATTATAGTCCATTGTGAAGATTTCAAGGAATTATTTATTTCTGAAGCGAACGAACCACGTTTGCCGATTGTCAAACAGAATGGAGTTCTTACACATTCAAGGTGCACCTTACCAATTCACCATCATAAACCCAGCTCCACAACCATTAAATATCCATTCTACCGATCGCCTCTTTAATGGGGCCCCCATTCCCGCTAAATATCATTAATACTAGATAAAAACTTTCGGTCGGCTAGATCATGTTCAGCTCAGGTTCATCGACAGATTCCCTTGCCAGGGATCCCAATTTAGATCGGGGTATAAGCTACAGTCACTCCTACTTCCTGCGAGGCCGCTCTGATGACAGCCTCATGATGAAGTCAATTCCACGTACCATTACAGTGGATAGGCAAAGCCGAGGGACCAGCAGACGAGGAGTGAGCGATGCTCTCAACTTCTCGGAAGGTATATCATTTTACAGCCTGGACAAACACCTTCGAAAAAACTCATCACTCGAGTTGATGGATATCAAGCCAACTAGGTCGATCGACGAAGTTGCCAGGTTCATGACAGGGCTCCGACTAAGTGGAGAGGATTTGGTTCGTTCCAGGAAAAATTTGACGAAAAATTGGCTCCACAGAGTGAAACAAATCATTTTGGAGGGAGATGAACTGCTCAACTTCCACGACAACAGACATGAAGTGGAACTGCTGAGGTTGTAAGTCGAGCGGTGTGGCAACCGCGTCAATGAAATCGGTCAACTGTTTCTGAACCGGAGATGGCTGGCAAGGTTCTTTGAGCAGGAAGTATTCCTCAGCGGAGCCTTCACGCGAGAGGTGCTCAGCAACCCCAAGCTGACCGACATTGGAAAATACATGCTTTTTGAAAGCCTCCCGGCGTTTCAGTTCGGCATGAACAATCCTGAACGGTTCACTTCATGGAATTTGGAAAAGATGTCGAGCAACGATGAGATTCTAGATGTGGCTGCTAGCGAGCCCTTTTCTTACGCGATGGCTATGGAGCTGCTGAAGAAGAATGATGACAGCCATGAAGCTTCTCCAAAGAACACGAAGAACAAGCGAAAGGAGGGAAGTGAAAATCTGACTCGATATTGGGTCATTGCTATCAAGCACCTGCTGGAGTCTGAGGCCACCGAAATCATTCGAGCCAACGGGCTTTCGATTTACAAGAACTGTCTACGCCTACTAAAGAAATGTTGTTCGATTGCGAAGTTTAAGGTTGTGCTGGAGCGCAATCTGTGGCTCAGGAAGTACCTCTTGAGGGACGAAGCGTCCCATTTGCTGCGTACAATCCTGAACGACAAGAAGATCAACAAGAAGAGCAAGAGAAGATTGATGGAAACCTTTCCAACGTTGACTGCCGGCGTTGAGAACCCTAATCGGTTTTCAAAGTGGGCGGAAGACAATTGATCAGCGTAAAATCAAACCAAAATATTTAAATCTTCAGTTCAACGGTATAATGCGCAACCAACAGGAGCTCTCGTTGCCTGATTAAATGAGCTGCGCAGTATTATTATTATCACAAACTCTCAGAGTAAATGCAAGGGGAAATGACGATGCAGTACATGGGAGGACCTCCTCAGGTGATTGTGCAGCAACCAGCTGGATACTACAACGGCCAACCCTACCAAAAGGGGTACAACCCTTACCAAGCTCAGCAGCAACAACAAGCCGCTATTAATGCTCAAATACGAGCGCAGGAAGCTGCTGATGATGCTGCAATCGGTGCTGCGGTAGGAGGTGCTGCGGTCGCTGCGGGACTCTGCTGCTGCCTTCAATGTTGCTGCTGGTGAACAATGATCAAGTGAATCATCTCTATAGTTCATGCTCCTTGATAGTGAAACCTCTGAACATTTCCTAAACTCAAACACTCCTGTTATTAGGACTGTGTGTCTCGACATGCCCTTATAATTCAAGCGCAGGTTATGTCGGCGCAGCTATTATGCCACCCACGCATACACGATCATCACAGCAATTTGTAGATCAGCATTAATCCAGTCAGCAGAATTACAAAGGACAGAAGGTTTGCTCGAAGATGAGCTCTGGCTCTGTTGTTTGCTGGTGTTCGATTCGACTGGACCTGCTCGCGATCAGTTTCAAGCCAAGATTTCGCTTTTTGTTTCCCAGTAACGATCATTGACCGAGAACCTCGTTTTTCCTTTTCAGGACTTTGTAGTCGGCGACGAAACACCACTGCCTTTTCGTAATGACCAAAGCTCATATTATTTGGGGTCATCGGGAGCTTGATTGGTTCGACCCCGGCATTTCTCGATCGCTAAGCAGATCTCTTCCTTTAAGGCAATCGAGAGGATTTTTCAGGGTTGTTCACACCAGGTCCACACCAATGCACCTTTCTAGGAGAGGGCTTCCTTTCTACAGCCAGAACAGAGGACTCTCCAGTGGAGATGTTTATCTCCCCACGGATGTTGATGCACCTCTGGAAGTTGTTTCGCACTCTTGCCGAAAGATTGTCTGCTTGTTCAATGAGCTGTTGCAGCTTAAGTCGATCGTTAGCATCTTCCTCCTGCATGGTTTTGAGTGCGTTGTCAATTTTGCTGATCTTGCTTGCCATTGAAACGAATTTGATGGTGGGGTACAGCGGTAGGTGAGCTGCTGATGAGGCAGATGTATAGTTATTCTGCTGAGCGGGAGCAACCTGGATCATCTTGTAAGGTAATAAGTTTTACGAGACAATAATGTTTTGGAAGCAGTGATACCGCGAGTGGTGATATGCAGATAGCTGACTGATTGAAGTTCATAGGAAACTTTATAGATGCAAATCCTTCCCGGTTGATACAATTCACTAGGCATCAATTTTTCCTGGAGCTGACCACCTCCGAGCCTATTCGAAGCATGCTGTTCGTGTACTTTATCATCGAGAGCAGGTCTGCGGACTGGTTCGGATGTCTTTCCTTCAATTTCCTCAACTCATCCTGGATGCCTGAGATCTTTTCACAAACAATGCTCCGGAACCTCTATAGTTCGCTCATTTCGGATGCCGATAAGCCAGCGCTATTGACTATCGCTGACACCGGCTACTGGGCTTTCGTGAGCGATCGATCGACATTCGGCTTCGAAGCAGTGTTTGGTGCCAATTAAGATTGTTGTAACTGCTGGAATTGTGTTCTGGCGCCAGAACCTCTCCATTGATCGATGGGGTCCTTCTTGATTTGCTTAGATTGACGCACTAAAATCCGCAATCGTAGCATCACGCCTTCCGCTAGCCAGGTCTTGTCTTGGGCGTAGCCATATCGTTGCATTCGCTCGTAGAAACGATCCAAGGTAAGCCCTGTAAACATCTTCGGTAGGATGATCTTTTCCAGGCGAGAAGGATTCTTGATGAAGATGCTTTTACGATCGGACCAACAGAAGGATTCCCGAGATTCAGCAAGCTGAGTGGGATGATTGGTACGTCAAGCAGTGCATATATCTTGGCGATGAAGGGTGGGAGAGGCGTTTCCACGGAAAACTAGCCGATATTCTTAAAAAGCGCCATATATAATCACCGAATCAAAACCAAGAGTCCGCTTTTCAGCAGGTAGACAAAACCCCCTCGCGTTTCAGTACGCGGCCACAGTCCACACCATTTTGAACCGATTATATGACAGTTCGATATTTTATGACAAGAAGTGACAGAACCACTTCTCTTTCCTGCCAACTTATTCACAGCATCAGTTCACAGTGAAGGTTGTGGTTGTGGTTGCATAGCCAGTATACGCTTAGTCTTAATATTTGTTAAACCCATGATAAGAAGGCTTGTGGAGTATGCTTCCAACCCCGATCGGCTCAATGCTCTGGTTCAAATTAGTCCGCCTGCAGGCATCGTTGCCCTTCATAAAGCTAAGCAGTCACCTAATGTTGATGCTTATCATCAGCTGCTCGAATCAGAAAGAGGTTTGCAGAAGATCAGCCAAGCAGACCTGCTCCAACACTCCATCACAGTGCTCAACGATCACTCTTTGGTTTCCCACGTATACAAGCTCGACAAGCCCCGTGTGCTACTAAAAAATTTGGATCGATGTGGGGCAGTCGCCACCTACCAGCTCTTTACAGGGTTGCTGATGTTTACCATCACTGTTCTGAATGTGGACCAGGCTGAAGAGTTCTACATGGAAAAATCTTCATTTGATGGATAACCTTCTGAGGTGCAGATCATGAGGAACGGGAAACCGACCTACCTTGCCAGGAGAAAATATTTAAGCAACAAGAGGAGAATTTCGGAAAATTAACTCACTCAGGAGCTATTTGCAGCGAAGAACGAAGAGCTTGATGCTTTTTTGATGGAAGTAGCAATCGCCAAACTCTGTTCAGCCATGAAGATCGGACCGAAATTTGAACGGCCGCTGGGCTTCGACGTACTGAGATTTTCTGACTGTCTGGAGTATCAGTTTGAAGGTGTGTAGAATCCCACAGAGGAGTTATTGAAATCACGGAAGGACGAACTACCCAAATGCCTGAAAAATTCCCTGAGTAAGTTGCATAGCGCACACTTTAGTGTAAACAAACTTACTGTTGACAATGTGCTGGTTGACTCGGCAAAGAATGAGTTTCTCATTGGAAGAATAAGTACGCCGAGGTTCATAAAATAGCCGATTGGCTTTGAAAGTAATGACCACTAAGGAACTTGGGTTGACTACTATTATGAGGAGGCAAAGCAACTCGAAAGATTGATAGAGTCCATCGGAGGAGCTTCGGATGCACCCCCTCGGCTAACCCCGATCGAAAAGCGTGAAGAATTTGACGGGCTGGTTGCCAAGCTCTATGAAATCTACTGCAACCGACCACTGAAGTAACCAATAATGGAGTCTCGCATGCTCAACCAGTTCCTTCCTTACTTCCCAGAAGCAAGTCTCAATGACGACGATTAGGTTAAGGCACCTCGCTGGAGCATGGAGTTTGTTCTTAGATCTGTACGCACGGCATTGGATGCAGAACCTTTCATCTCGCTTGTTGTGGGTCTATAAAGCAGCCAGCAAGAGCAAATGCAGCTAGTTGAGAAGATCCTTCGAAATGACTGTGCCGATGAGTATCTCCAAACAGCTCTCATATACCTCACAACAATGCGTTTGTAGAAGTTCTAACTTCTTTTCCGCAGGTATCTTGAACTCATCAAGAAGCAGCATCAACAGCTCAACACACTCTCCTACACTATGTTCATCATTCGGCTACGCTTTATGTTCCAGAACAACCTCAAGGAAGAACTGAAGCACTCCAGGCTTTTCTTTGATACGGTCAAACTACTGCTGTCATTTGAGGTGCAGAAGCATAAAAACAGCATCGACGAGGCATACGCACTTATCAAGCTACTACTGTAGGGTCCGCACGAGCCTACAACCAAACAACTTCAATCGATTCGGGAGAGCGAGGAGCTCTTGGAGTTGGTTGTTTTACTTCTATTCTTGCAAGGGCAGTTCGAAACTACCTTGTTTCTGATAGACGAGTACCAGTTGCATGGCGTCAGCATTGCAACTGCGAAACTTGTGGCGTGTGAAAAGTAACTGGGGGAGGCAGTCACTCTTCGAATGTTTCTTCAAGAGCTCAACACTGACAAGTACCAGCCCAAGGAATGGCTGGAGTTGGCTACTTGCCTCCTGACGAACCCCGAGTGTGACCCTAAAGAGTTAACCAGCCTATTCGACAAGCAGAGCTTCGATATGCTAGTGAATAGTTCGAGCACATCAACAAACCGTCCGGAACTGATGATGCTACTGCTGGTGACGTGCAGTTCAATCAATTTTGAGCTGTGGCAGGATAAATCAAAAGCGTTTCACCAGGCCATCATCGACAACGATAGACTGTTCAGCACCATGAGTGGTTATCTGCTGAATCTTTAAATTCGCCTTCTCATGGGACATCGGGACAGGAGGAAGTCTGAAAGCAAAAGAAGAGATGAGGTGCGCTATCAATCCGTTCTCTTCCACAGCCTCAACGTGTTCATCTTCGAAATGGACTTTCAAAGCGAGTTGCAACTCGCAAGGTATCATATGCTGGTGTCTTCAGTGATGAGCGAAAGAGACCCTAAGCTTGCGAAATCACACTATTTTATGATGCTGAAGATCGTCGGTATCGAAGGACTCTCCGCTTCGAACATCGAAGAGTCACTGGTGATGATGCGCAACTACTCACTGTTTGCTACTTCCTAAACATAGTCAGAGTAAGTCAAAGATCGGTATCGCAGCAATATTGTGTTGTTGAGTGAAAGGTTGGACCGTGCCAAAAAGTATCCATGCATGGAACATCTCTACTTCATTGCCTCTCTCTGGTCCTTCGAACACAAGTATGACTACTGCTAACACTACCTGAGACTTGCACTGCAATGTCCGTCGATCTATGCCAATTCATTCTACACTTCCATGCATATCTCCCAAATTATGGAGTGGTTGGCAATACGAAGTTTTTTTAATCATCGTCCGAATGAGTTCGAGAAGTATGTTCGTGGTGTGGAGAAGGAATTCAGGGGAAAGGATCAACTTCCCGAAATCAAATTGTCGCATCTTGCCCGAGTTCTGAACCTCTGTGGAATCAGCAGCGATTGGTAGCGCATGGAAAGGTACGTGCATGAGCTGCCGGAGTTACTAAGTTTCAAGCAAACCGACCGACCACTGTATTTTATGCGTACTTTTGAGGACATTCTTGCGAAGATGTTCACGAAGGGGAAGTACGGGCTCGTCATAAAAATGGCATAGCCTCTCAAAACGTCGAGTCGCATAGCAATGTTCTACGAAGGTGCCAGTCTGTACCACTGTCGCAAACCCCAAAGGAGCCTGAAATGCCTGCTAGAGTTCCAGAAGATGTCAGCACAACCCTCAAAGAATCTGAACTTCACTACAATGTTGGCAGATAGTTCAAGCATCATTTCACACATCTATGAAAGTATGTGCTAGATCCAACTCATGGAGGATTACCAGACCAAGGCTTTGAAGACGTATCAAACCGCAGCGAACCTTCAACCTAGCGACATCTACACGAACCACCAAGCAGCTGTATACAGTATGAAACTCAATCAAAACTTCACCGCACTGAAGCACTTACGGATGGTGCTCAAACTCAGCAGCAAGGAGCCTGCCAGTCCCAAACAATTCGTATACTAAATGGACATGGCGAGTTGCTGCGGGAAGCTCGGTCTGAAGGCTGAATCGGAGTTTCACCTGAAGTTGTGTGCTGGGCTACAAGAAGATGCGTTTGTGTTGCTTCAGCTGATTCGAGGTTACAGGGTCAGCAAGGTCAGGCAAATGTTCTATAAGACAGCGGCGAGGCTCAAGAATATTCCGGATAGCGATGTTTACACGAGAGGGCTTCGCAAGTTGCTGAAGGAAGAGCAGGAATCGGTGAAGCTGATGATACTGTACAACAGGCTGCCGAAGCATAATATGGAGCATCCCGAGATCTTCAAGATCCTCGAAGAGCTGAAAGACAACGGTGACGAGATCGAGCCCAGCAACTCTACAAGCGAACGATGCGCACAGCTAATTCTTTGCAAGAAGATGCGGATTGAATCTCTAACTGTCCGACCTCAGCTCGCTGATTTCGCTAGGAATGCTAAGACGATGCGCACCAAACTCCTGAGATGAACACTATTCTCTGATATTATTGCCTTTCCCCATATTGCTCTTAGTCATGTCATATTGAAAGTAGAGTATGCATATAGCCTAGCCCGATACTACTGTGTTCGTGGACTTCCAGCACAAGCTTTTCCATACGTCCGTCTTGCCCACCGAAATAGGTCAGGTCTTCCCCACCGAACACCCAGCCCTCATTGCGGTCGGTTATGACTGCTGTCCTATCGAATCCAGCAAAGATTTTTATCGGGCGCCCGTCCAGAGGAATTTAGAGTGGAGTGCAGATATCCTACTGAATGACTGCATTAAAGGGAAAGTACGTTGCGGAAACGGGTATTGATTGTGTTCGTTTGATCCAAAAAAGTAAGCCTTCTTGTCTGTAAGGACGATTGTATGGTTGAAACCACACTTCACATCCAATATGCGCTCTTCTTTGGCGAAGTAGCAGTAGATTTCTTGAGGAGACTTCACGTCCGTGATACTCAGTGGGTTCTGACCGCATTGCGAACGCTTGTTGCTCCCAATCGCATACAATTTGTTTGACTTCTAGCTGAGCATTATACTGTGGCTAAAGCCTGCAGCAACCTTGCTGATGTTCAGATTCCGGCTTATTACTTCCGGTTCTATGTAGAAGTCTTGAAGATTGGTTGATTTATCACTTTTTTCGGTGAAAGGCATAACCTGTGAACGACTTCCTTTTCCACAGCCATAGACGCTTCCGTCATCTATATTTCAATCCGCTTACTTCCCACGAACAGAGTATGTTGGAAGCCACATGCGATATCCACAACTTTCGTCAGCTGTGGAAGCACCACTGGAGCAAAGTTATGCTGGAATTGAGTGGTATTGATTCCGAGCTGTCCTCTCTGGTTTTATCCCATTGCCCAAGCTCTCTGCTCGTCGTCAAGGCATATGAGGAAAGAACCACCACTGGCGAGTTTTATGAACTTCACCTTTTCAATGATGTCGTGGTTGAGTGTGCTTGGTTCGGGAAGACAAAAGTTGAAGGACAAGGTCTCTCCAACCAGGTACTTCATGTAATGCTGCATGAAATCAAAGAGAACCTGGTACCGCAGAAACATTGATGGCCACTTCTTGTAGTAGTTGAGGATGCGAACTGTAGTTATGTTGTCGAGCACGTAGCCAATCTGCACAATCTGGTTGCTTGCTGGGTTAGTCTGAGAGCTACCGAGAAGGAAATAACTCTGCAGAAAGCCGCAATCGATGGACCGGATGTTGCTGCCTCTGAATGATTCGATTTATGCAAATTCGTTGCGATGTGGAGTCGTTCGAGGACCTATCTGTCCTTTGTTTGGATGCCCATTGTACCCATAATATTGAGGCCTTTGCCGTAGAGCCGCCTCAGCATCTATGTCTTGTCGAGATTATATAAGAGATGTAAGTCAGTGCGGGAGGCTTAGGTTTCTTACCTCGTCGCTTTTAGTTTTAAGTGACGACTGTCGCTGGTATGTTTCATAGGTGTCTGACTTCTGCTGAAGGTACGGCCATCCTGATGTCCCCACACGTGAACCTTGAAGTTCACGAAGAATTCCTAATTAGATCTCCAGCTAGGAGATGTAGACTCGCTGGTCGATGATAACATCTTTTAAGCGAGACACATCTTCCCGCATGTTCATCATTTCCTACTGGATCTTTGCAATCTTCCTATTGTTGGATTGGATTTCCTATTCTGAAGGTCTTCTCTCCATCCTTTGGGATTCCGCTCTACTGATCTTTATCTCAGGGTCAAGATCCTTAGGCTTTGACCCATGACTGCGTATCTGTGATAGTTGTTTTGTCAACGTCTCACTTCGCTGTTGCTCCTATTTCAGTGCTTTCTTGAGCCACGTCACTTCCGTGAGCAGTAGCTTCTCCTTAGGCTGTGGATGAAGTGGGGGTTCTCCTCGATCTTGCAGCTTCTTCGAGAGGAATTGAACAGTCTCACGAAGCCTTTGCAGCTCAGACTGCGAACTATTCGAACCTTCCTATTTTCCGTAGGTAATGTTGATCGGTTCCAACGACTTTTTCTGCTGTAGATGGGGGTTGGAATGACGGTTGGATTGATAGTTACGTAGTGTTGGTGAGCGGAGCACATACTTTTTGCGCCTCATAGTTGAGTTGGTTTGCTGGGTGTTGTTTTTACCGGTAAACCCATACTCTTCGCCTGCTCGATTACTGTTGGCGGCGTGAGACGATAGGTCGTGACGCTGTCCAGGAAAATCTCTAACCTCTAAATTATTGCGATCGGCCGACATACTTATCATTATACTGATGAGGCTGAATAGGCAGCAAGTTCAGTCCTTCAGCTGCCGTTTTTCTCATCTTACTCAACCTCAAGATTCATTAATTAGATCCTCATAGAATCACTGCTTTGGTTTTGATCCGAGTCTGTAATCGTCTTCGTCATAGTCACCTCCTCGCGGACCCTCAACATATCCGGTACCGTAGTCACCTTCTGGTGGTGCATAGTTGTGGCTGTATCCTCCTTCATGACCATGATCACATCCTCCAGGTACAACGATTATTTGAGGAGCGGGAGCATAACCTCCATACTGGCCTCCATATTGTCCACCGTATTGACCACCTTGTTGACCTCCGTATTGACCGCCTTGTTGACCTCCGTACTGGTTCGATCCCTGCCCCTGATATCCATAGTTTCCGCCGTTGTTGTCATCTCCTCCTTGGTCATTTTGTTGTCCCCCATAATTCTGACCTCCTTGGCCTCCTTGACCTCCTTGGTTGTATTGTCCACCTTGGTTATGCTGACCTCCTTGATTGCTTCCACCTTGCTGATTGGGATCTTCCTGTTGGCCTTGCTGACCTCCTTGATTCTGTTGGTTATAGTCCTCACCTTGTGGCTCGGTTGGATTGTCGTTCTCTCCTCCTTGGTTATCGTCACCAGTTTTCTTTTGTGCGCTCATGAGGCAAACCGGATCTTAGCTATTAATATTATATTAGCGCACTGATAGAGCACATAAATGGCCTATCCGACCGGTAAGCAATGTATTCAAGCAGCCAGCCCGACAATCTAGTAATTATGAATGTTTAAGATGGTATTTTATATGGGAAAACAAATGAAGCTTTATTGCAAGTCACTGGGCATTGAGACTGATTTAGGCACTGATGCACACAACTTCAGACCTTGGTCTTTGATTGTTTCGTTTTGAATCAACATTAACTTCCCAATCAACGTAACTGTTTCGGAATGTTTCGAAAATGAAGCTCGTTTCGAGCTGTTCGGAGAGGAGTTTGGAGGAGACATCCAAGAATCGGGTTCAAAACGCGATTCGTAGAAGGCTCCTACGACCAGAAAACCATCCGCTAAACGTTTGTTCCTTATGTATCCAACTATAATAATTTGCCATCGTTTAAATGAACTCTCTGAGCTGCTTCTACTTGCCTGGTCTCGGCTATATGATCCCACAACCATGGTACCAACAATACCTGTCCGTACCACAAAGCTTTGGCTTCATTCCTTCATCGCTCGAACAACAATTCATACCTTCGTTTGAACAACCTCAACAATTTAAAAACTCCCCTGCTCCTGAAGTAACCCCAACAGAACCTTCATCTGCCAGCTGTGATGACTCTTCTCCAGTGAAATTCGAGGGCCTCGAGCAAATGGCGCCAGCGCGTCATACTTCTTTGGGCACAGTCTTCTAGAAGACTGCTTATTTTCCTCGACGCAATCCATAAATTCGATCGCCGGAGGAGTCACCGGAGACCAAAAGGATAAAGAGAGGTCGCAATAAAATCCATAAGAAGTCGGTAGCGCCCAAATATAAGAAGAAGAACACTTAGTCGAACATCAGCAACCAAGTCTTTTCGTTTGTGTGCAGCAAGAGTAAGTCTCGTCCACTACTTGTGAGGGTGCTAAAACACAATGGCTGGCTAAGTGCCAAAGCCATCGGAACTTTCTACACTTACATGACGGTGGTTAAGAAGAATCGTGCGAAGTACATGAACAAAAAGGTTATTGGGGAATTGGCTGACTTCCCCAATAGTTGCTTCAAGGAAATTTTAGCTAGGAACAGCGAGAGCTCTGAGGCACTTTCTTTAGGTTCTTTCTCAGCTACCTTGAGGACTATGATAGGCGTCTATCTTCGATAGATGAACCACCTGGCTGTGATAACATCAAAGAAAATCGACCGGCAGACGACCGAAGAGCATCTTCTGCGACGCAGACAGATCCTTCAATACATCTGCTTAAAACGCAATGAGTGAGTTTCTCATGATTGTGTTTCTACTGTCTTCTTATGAAAGGCTAGAATGTTAATCTAATTCAAATATGAACGGACGTAGGCACAGTCCTTACGAATTCTCGTTCAACCGAGGAAAGGCAGAGTCTCCATAGCAATGCGTGAAGCTGCAGCAGAATATTTCGTGGAGAAGCCGGTCGAGATCGACAATCAGGCTTGCCAGTGGGCTTGATCTCGGCAGGTTCGAAGGACTTTCGAAACTCAACTTAAGCAAGTTCAAACCACGAACGAACGTGTGTAATAGCAGCAGAAGGTTGCAGTTAACTGCAACAGACCGGCGACCGGTCATGAAGGAAAGCATGCAAGTCTCCCTGGTCCTGGTGAGTTTGAACGAGTAGGAAGGACCGCCAGTCAAACCATCTTTCGTGCGCAAGGCAGTACGAAGTGATATAAGATAGAACAGCTACTGGAGCAGATTGGCGATCAACCATGAGCATCAACCTCGAAAAAAAAGTTAGCTGACCCTTTATGAGACTCCGCGCAAGAGGCCTTGCTGAACTGTGTTTGACGAGCTTTGAATCGACCGCACAAAAACGTTAGCAAACAGTTTGATGAACACTGTTTCTGAATTCGTTAAACATACTATGTGACAATCAAATCAGAACTACCATCCCCAACCGTCGCTGGAGGTTGGCTGCCGCTTTTAGTTGCTAGCTTGTTGAGATGCACTCGGAAGCACTAGCTTTCCGTTCTGTGCCATCATCATACCACCTACCATACTGAACAACCGTCCGTCCTGTGCTGCTCTTTCAGGGTTTATTATCTGTGCTGGTGGTTGCTGTGGGTAGTATGGCCGAGGTTGTTGCTGTACGTAGATCGGCTGTTGATAGACAGGTTGAGGGGTATAGCTGTAGGCTGGCTGGCGGGAGTATGGGTTGGCAGGTGGTTGTTGATATGCTAATGGAGCATAGGGAGGAGGTGTTTGAAAGACATTTTGCTGATAAGGCGAACCATTGCTGAGGATTTGCTGTGCGCTGTTACGGTGCATGCTTGTTGGAGTGTTAGTGGTTTGTCTTGGGGGAGTGTTTGGAACACCCTTTGAGGCGTTTTCAATAGACTATCTCTCAGTTTCCAACCCAATGTTCTTTCCTCTTGCCTCCGGAGCTGTTTTCCTTGTCTTAATCTCGGTTGACTATCTCACTGCTTGGCTTAACACATCTTGACTCTGAATAACAGTTAGGCTACTTCTGCAGCATTGGTCTGATACTCCAACTCGAGCATCACGACTCCACAAATCTTCCCATCGTAGAATATCGATAACCTTTCGTGATGGATTTTATTGGGATCGTCCAAGACCCTCTATAGGTCGATCCACCCACCGCCGATACGTGAATCGCTGACCAGGTTCTCATCGAAGAGGTCAATGGCAAGCTTCGTCTTTTTGTTGAAGTCCCTGAAGAGCAGCTGAGATGTCCAAATTGGATGCTTTCCACCTTCCTTATGCACAGAACTTTTTTGTTATTGCTGGCCAATCCTCGCCACGACATAAGGATCCTAATTTCACCCAAACTGCTACCATATTGCCGAAGATTTCGGTGTCGCGGGTCAGTTCTGCTGATTTTGGTCGAACGAAAAGTGTCATCTGCAAATAATATTATCGACCTGAACCGTTGTCTTTCCTTCAACGGCTGCCATCAAACTATTTCTCAAATGAGGCTAAATGATGCCGTACGACCGAACATTTTCCTGAATAAATTTATTCTCTCATGAAGGACAAGTTTTGTCTGACTTCAGTGAGCAGCTTTAAGGAGATCAGCCATAACTCGATCAACAACAGCAAGTCCAAGTTTCTATGGAGCTTCCCGAAGGACGATCGCTTCCATGAAAAGAAGCCGTACTGTGACAACATTTATGATATCGGTGGTGTACGACCGAAAGACCACGGTACTTCGCTTGGAAAAGGAAACAAGTACGACTTTACCAAGGACAGGACTGCATCGCCTGCAGTTACAAGGTACATGCAACGGAGCTTCTTCGATGAGAACATTGCAAAGCACAAGGGATTTTCAATGGGAGTCGGCCGCAGTGTACTTTGAGTGTTATTCAGCAAGCAGCTGAGCGCGGACATATCGAACTCGAGCCTCTGAAGGTACCTGGACCCGGAGCCTACCAAAGTGGAATGATGCGCAGCACCAGCTACTCCTTTCGAAAGCGAACTAAGCCTACTAACCGGGTGAATACCATTGAGAGTCAGAACGAGAATCCAGGACCTGGTGCTTACGAGAATCCTGAAGCTCTCAATTCATCAGGAAGCTATATCGTCTCGAAACATGCAGGAAGCGGAACGACAAAGTTCAACCCAAAGCATTCAAAACGCTTTGCAGAAATGAGTAAAGCAACGCCGTAATTCAGAAACAAGTGAACCTGGTCCAGGAGCCTACCATATCCCTTCGGCCATCACATCAACTTCGAAATATGTAAATTCTAAGCACGAGGGCACTGGCCAGCGCGCATTCACTCATCGAGAGCGCACAACACTTTTCGATGAGTATCCCAAGCATCAAGAAATCATCCCAGGGCCAGGCAGCTATCGTCTTCCGAGCGAATTCGGGCAATACGATGGAGACGTCTACAGCCGACTCATGGAGAAGATGTCGAAGCGAATGAAGACTGAGCAACCCCAGTGATTCATTGTTTCCTACCTTTCGAGCAGTTTTATTCCTATAATGAGGAAGAGGCAGCCAACGAGCCTGCCGGATATCGCAAATCCGATTCGAGCGTCTACCTTCGTCGCCAGCAATCCAACTACTCCAAAGAAAACGATGCAAAGCAGTTTGAGTCCCACCAAATTCAAGCGGTTAAGCATGATGGAATCCACAGCAACTGGATTCCTCAAACCAAGAGAACATTTCGCACTCACGCCTATGCAGATGCTCACTGAGCAGCCTCGGATGACACTGCGTACTCGCGTGCCATTGTTTAAGAGCACAGACCTTGATGATGTAAAAAGACGGCTGACCATTAGAAAGAAGTAACCTTTTGAACCAGATTCTCGCTAGTATTCGTTCATCTCGCGCGAGTAGGAACCTGTGAAGCAAGAGCAGCACTCCAAATTAGTCTATGAATAATCACACGAGGAATTTTACAAGTACTACCGGGACATGGAGCGACTTAGGCAGAAGTAGAAGGAGCAGTCGTCTGGTGAGAGTCCTTTCCATACAATTCTGAAGTACATTGCGATATTCAACCTTCCACCGAAGACCTACGAAATGATCAAGCAGAAGGGCGACGAGAAGAAATTGGAACTTGCAAGGTTAGGCCTCGGAAGAAGTCCAGCACTCGCAATGATTTCGAGGATCATTGAAGAACTGGACAGATTCAAAGTGATCAACCTCTCCGAAAACGATATTGGACCTGAGGCTGCAGCTACGATAATCTCTAAGTTGAATACTCTTGTGGAAGTCGACCTCTCTTTCAATAGCATTGGACTCTTTGGGGTCAAGGAACTGTCCAAACAGTTCAAAATGAATTGCAGCATACGCAGCCTCAACCTTGAGAAGAACAACCTCAACGATAAGTCTGTGATGATGCTGGTTGAGGCGATGCGCAATCATGGCCTCATTAAAATACTAAACCTCTCCCAGAATTATATTGCAGGTGAGACTTGCAGCAGCCTTAAGGAACTCTTGGCAGAGACCGAGGAACTTGAAGAACTCTACTTGCACTGGTGCGATATCGACAGATAGTACGGTGTTCGCTTGCTCAGTGGTCTCACAAAGAACAAGACTGTAAAGGTCCTGGACTTGTCGTGGAACAGAATCGGCAACAGTAAGGAGTCGCTAGCAAAGCTTTCTGCGAGTACACCTAACCTTATGCAGTTTTTGAGGGCAACACTAACCTCGTTCACGTTGACCTATCATACTGCGAGTTCACCTTCGACGAATCGAAGACCTTGGCCGAGTCGCTTGAAGACAACAATACACTAACTGGACTGCATTTTGAAGGCAATAGCGGCTTCGTAAATCATCGTGGGTACCTCATCGTTGAGAAACGAAAGAAGCATCAAACCTATCCAAGTCCAATCAAACCAAGGACTGCTGTTCGGAGAATTCGGAGCGTAAACTACCAATCTCAGACAGAGACGGAGAGGGAACTGTTCAACAGTGAAAGTGAGGTCTGTTGGATTTGCATGGGCTGGCAAGAGGTATTCTATGTTCTAAGCATAGGTCTATTTCCGAGTTGAAAAGCAGTCTGAAGAAGAAGAACACTTTCTGCACCTTTCCGTGGAAGGTTTCGCAGGGATCAAGATGACTGAAAAGGAGGATTGGCTAGAGTGCTTCCGCATCGTACCGATCGGCCAATTGGATTTCTTCTTCACAGTGGGCAAGGAGGTTGAGCGGATATTTTTATGTGATTCCTTTCCTTCTAAGAAGGTAGAACTCACAGTTCCGCAGCTCTACAAGGGAGAGAATACATATGCTTCAGTCAAAGTGGACATTCTGAACAGCATCACCATTTCTCGAGACAGCGAGATATTCAACGAGTACTACGAGTATCTGTTCAGTACAGCATGAGGTTATCCAGAGTTGCCAATACGCGCAAAGGACCTGAAGATCATCGGAAGGAAGGGGTTGAACTTTGCAACTAGCTATTTTCGCAGCTGGAAAATGGAGACCAAGAGGATCCTCGATGAGTGCCTAGCCTACGATTTGAAGAACAGCAAGATCTTGAAGGTGCTCAAGAAGGAGCCAGACCTGCACGAGTGTTCAAAGGTACTACGGGAGCACTACCAAACGATCCGAAACGTGTTCACGCTGTTTGCATCGAGAGAGATATCCAGTGAAACCAACTACGGAGTAAGTTCTCTTACCGCCATGAACTTTGGAAGAGAATTTGGCTACATTTCGAAGAAGCTGCCAGACGCGCTGTACTAGATTAAATTCATTACGAGCCTCACTAAGGAAGGAGAGAAACTCAATGATCCCAACAAATTGATGGTTAGGTCCTCTTTCTTTGAGTTTCTGGTCAGACTTGCGGAGGAAAAGTACGTGCGAGGTAAGTTCCTTGACAAAGATGGAAAGGAAATTAAGTACAGCTATGCAGACGGGCTCCGGAAACTGATCGAGAAACTGACGGTGTACGACAGTGTGTACAACTTCACTCAGTGGCGAACTAATCGCTATTGGAACTAAGACAACGACAAGCTTCTGAAAGCGTTTCGCAGCTTCACTGAGCCCCTATACGAGAAGTATGCAGGCACGTCGCTGAAGGTTCGCAAGAAGGGGGAAGTGAGCCAACTGAGCCTGCAATAATTTAAGCAGATTTTCAATGAGGCCAAGATCAACACCAACAACGAAATCGATAACGATTTGAACGTGTGCTACGACCTCAGCAGAAGTCTCACAGTCGATTAGGCCAGCACTTTACGTAAAATATCTCAACTGGAATTCGCAGAAGCACTAGCAAGGTTCGCAGATAAGCGAAACTTTTTTCCTATAGGTTACAATGAAGATACCTTTAGCGAGCATCAAATAGGCGTGCTTCCGCTGTGCATGAAACTCGAGGGACTACTGTTCAGACTGCTGGAAGCCAACAGAGAACTTTCGAACCCGAAACTAGAAAGGCTGACCAAACGTAGCATGTTTACAGAGTAGGTCTATGAATTCCAGTTCGTCACCAACAGACTTGCCAATTTCAACAGCGACAGCTTGGCAGGATTCGTGTCATTTTTATGTCAAAAATCAAAGATCAAGATTAACTCGCTGGAGGAGAGAAAAATCTAGACTGGTGAGCAAATATCTCAGCTCAAGTTTGAGCTGGAAAAGGAAGATCGGCTAAAAAAGGAAGCTCAGCGCCGCGTTCGTAAACAAACATCAATAGCCAGCAGCGATGTCCAAGATTGATTCTTCATTAATGTACTGAATGCTGACGGATATGGTATGCATACAATCTGAAACAGTAGAATCACGCGTTTTGCAGGGAGGCCTTCGACAGACAACCCGCAAGTTTCTGGTACAGGTAGTCGTTCGCAAGCAGATGGAACAGTCCAAGCAACAACTGGCAGGTCAAACAGACCAGAGGAAGGAGCAAATAGTCCCCTGTTTTCTTGGTTGAAAGGAAGTAACCGGCTACCACCATCAAAGCGAGTCTAACCAGCATATTTACGAGGTTAAAGACCTTGACCCCACGAGCGAAAGGCATGCTTCTCTCCAAAGTTGGAGCCCCCAACTTCGACAAATACAGCATGTAGCTATCCACACATATAATGTGTGCAAAGAACCCTATTATTTTATCTTTGTGGGTCAATTCCTTCACTATCAATTGATCGTCCTTGTAGATGAAGGATTTGAAATAACCTTCGTAGCTAGCCACAGAAATCACAATCCTGACCACAAGCAGTGAGGACACGATAATTGAAAGGGCGAGGCTGTCAGCCAGTGGGATCATCATACTGTTGCAGAACACCTCTGCAAGAGCCAAGCTAAAGATTGACACACCAAGGAATGAAGTAAGTCCATGACATTTAATCGCTGTGAAAGCTGTAAGGACCAGCCACAGCAGAATGGGGGGAGCCACGAAGTAAGTGTAGAATGTATCCGGCACGTTTTTGACCCGAGTGCAACTACCGACTCCAGCGTAATTCTCGACGCACTCATAACAAAATTGACTTGGAGAGCAAGTGCGGCATCCTTCTTGACAGGGGTTGGGACTGATGCAGTATCCGTTCTGAACGAGTCCAGTGCAGTTTGCTGAGTCTGTGCATATCCCCGAATTATCTATCAAAGGCGGGTTGCAGCTAAGACATTCCGTTGAAGTGGGCCCGAAGCAGTTTGCACAGAGTGCTGAACACTCCTGGCAGACACCGACATAGTTAAAGGTGCCAGCAGGACAGCTATCAATGCAACCACCTTGGTAAGAAACTTTGTTGTCTCGGCATTGAATGCATTCTTCAGAGCCACTTACTGTTGATGCACATACGTTGCAGTCAACATTAGTGCACTGGTTGTTCTACTGAGACATGATAGTTTTGATGGTGGAACCCGTCGCGACTTGGGTTGAGTTGTCAGTAATCACTGATAGATTGAAGGTCATGTCACCTCTCTGTTGGAAGTTCACGCTTGTAAAGGCGAGTTTCTAGAACTGGCTCGACGGTAGGACGAGGGAGCTACTGTATTGACTGGTCCAGTTGCCGTCGATAGTCAACGAGGAGCTACTAGTATCTGCGCCCTGGATATAAAGTTGCATCTTGTACATCCGGTCCTGCAATTTCGGGAGAAGGTTATCGACAACAACGAGGAAGTCATGCAATCCGAGAGTATTGGATGCCATAATGATTCGGAATGCTAATGGGAAGGCAGTGTAGCTTGCCACTGGGTTGTTGAGCTATACACTGTCGATGTCAGCTGAGTGTTCGATGTCGACCGAGCGGACTCGAATAGACCCTGGTCTGATGCTGTTGTAGAAGTTATTTATCACCAAAGTTCCACGAGTGAGTGATGCGTCGCTAATATTGATTGTCGTTAAGTTATCCTGCACAGAGCAATGTTCATTGCGTCCATTAATAGTGCAGCTGATGGGTTTGCTTGGAGAAGCCACATAGGAAGTGTTTTGCTCGAGGATAAGAGCGCAACTCGAAGTCAGAGGATTTTGGAGCACAAAGTTAAAGCTCACCTGGACTGGAGTTAAGATGGTCTGACTGGTTGCGACGTAGTTGCTGACGATGATGTTACCTGTAATTTCTTAAGGGATGAGATACGATTGCAAGGTATTGACGGCCACCTGGTAGCCTTCGGGGTTGTAGAGTTGGAACAGCATGGTGTCAGTTGATGCAAGCTTCTGGCTCGATTTGCTGTTGCTGAACCCAACGAGGGTAAGATTACGCGTGCCAGCCCACTGACTGGTGATGTTAACTTGGTTATTGAGATTGACGCATGTCTGGTTAATCCCCCCGACCTGGCAGGAGAGGTTGCTGATGTAGTAGACCTGCGACTGCAGCAGCCTTACGGAAAGCATGCTACCGTTTGTATCAAACGACAGTAGGATGTTTATCGCAATTGGCGCATTCAGGTTGGACGAGTTTCTGACAGCTGACTGTACGATAATGGTACCCAACTGAGTCATCTGATAGCTGGCACTGCTAAGAGCAACCATTGTGCCAGTGCTGTTGCTGATTTGGTTAGCTGTGACTATCATCGGACGGTTATCGTAGGGGTTGGTGATATTGCTGAACACCAAAGTTAGGTTAGGGGAAGTGAAGGCGATGATCCGAACAGCAGTGCTGTTCAACTTGGAAAAGGTGCAACCAGATGCTGTAATCGAGCTGTAGATAAAAGGTAGGTTCACATCTGTGTATGTCCCAGCAACTGAGAGCAAACCTACACTTACGGTGACATTGCTCAGAGCATTGATTCGCTGCGAGCTTGTACTGACTGAAAGACCAAGAGAATCAGCAATGAGTGTGACGTTGATCTGGCTCGTAGAGACCGAGTATGGAGCCTTGACTGAAATATTGACTATGCTGTTGATGCTCTGCACTGCGGGGTATAGTTGCAGCTCTAAGAGCAATGAGTTGCTGGTTGTATTCAGCAGGGTCAAATTTTTAGCGTTAATCACGTAGCTGTTTGTGCTGTTTTGGTAAGTAGCGGTGCACACTGAAAGTCTCAAACCCCCAAAGTAACATGCATTTAGTCTGCTCATCAGTTGTCCTGGCAAAGAGATGTTTGCCTCGGTGCCGGCAATACTGCTAAGGCTCATAGTTAGGTTGGCCAGTCGGTTGACAACCAAAGTGGACAACGCCAACTGACTGGAGAACTGGATGGCAGTTGGAGTAGGTTGCACAACCACCTGGTTGGAGTACGCTAAATAGATTGGTGATACGATTTGGCATTGAATAATAGAATCGACTGCATCCTGTGGGTTGGTGAACCCATTGAGGGTGATGTTGAAAGGATTGCTGGTGATGGGCACCAAGGTGGTGCCGTTGGGAAAGGCTGTGCATCCACTGCAGGTCCCCTCGCTTGTATTAATGTAGAGGGAATATCCTGTGAGGTTGACCATACTGAAGCCTCCCGCAATGTACAGCACATAAGGACTGGCCACAGTGGACACAGATCTAGTGAGTGTAAGATTTTGCTGGTAGGCTGTTATTTACTGTGCTATAGCAACCTGAGGATTGTTGTAGAAGATCATGCTGCTGTTGTATATCGAAATGCTCAACCTGGAACCGGCCAATGGCATCAAGGGAGAGTTGGTGGTCTGGAATAAGAGAGTTGTTGTGGCTGTAAGCTGCGGGACAGTGAGGGTCATGTTGCTCACATAGCTTCCATTACCGTTCGATGATGAGCTCGTGTAGCCTATTGCTGCGTTTGATGATGCTCCGACCAGCCATGCTCCTGTCACTGATCCGTAGAATATGTTCAAGACCGTACTGATAGTCACTGTGACCGGAGTAGCGATGGGACTGGCAATGCTGACGGCTATAGATACATTTGTAGACTTCAAAGGGTCTGTGATGGTTCTGCTGGCAAGGATGCTAGCTTGGGACGCTTGTATACCTTGAATGTTTACAATCTTCGTGGGTGCTACCGTTGTGCTGTTGTAACTAACTCCGATCATGAAATTGTTTGGAGAGTACTTGGGGTAATTGTTGTTTAAGAAGCCGCTGAGGTTGAAGGACAGCTGCTGGCTGTAGCAGGAAGTGGACTGGCAGACACTCTGCTTGAGCGAGTAGTAGTAGTAGGAGCTGTCTTATGACACATACTGCAGCGTGCCGTTGATTGCTGCAAGCGAATTAGATGCTCCACTAGGGATCGTTACTTCGTCCTTGGGTACGAGCAGGTTGATGATACTGCTCATGTAGAAGTTGACAGGAATGGCAAGTGAAAGTATCAGACTGACAGGCTGCCCACACACTGTCGTGTTTCTACTCAAAGAAATAGTACTGAGGGATGTTGGCGTAAAAGTATCAGCCCCCAAGATAGCTCTCATGCTAGTGCTGAACCTTCCAATGCTAAAGCTTGTCGCATCGACAGTGATGGTTATCTTGGCAGCCGAGATATTGTAGGCAGCATATGAATTGGTCACAGGAAGCTGAACTGTGAAGGTGGTGTTGGCTGCAATTGTGGAAATGCCAAGAGATTTGAGTCTGGCTGTGAGAATATGGCCGCTGGATGACTGCCCAAAGCTGCATCCAGAGTAGCCCATAGAGCCAATGGAGTAGCTACAGTCACCATTCGGAAGAAAGATTAAATCGTCGAGCCAAATTGCGATCGTAGAGTTCTGCGGTACTGGCAGTGGACTCGAGAAGACGATGGTGAGTATGCCACTAGTTGCTATAATGTTGGTGCTGACTGTAATGGAAGCGTTGCCGAGAGATGGAGTTGTGATGGCTGGTGTAACCACAAACGACCCGACTTCACTTGGATAGCCGCTGGACAGTACTGTCAGATTGGCTGCAGAGCTGTCGGAGTAGAGATTTCCCAAACCTGTAAGGATGAGTTGAAAAGTGCTGTTTAGACACTTGCTAGTGCTGCAGGGGTGGTTGGTGACGATAGAGTAGTTGTTCACCTGAACCACTTGGCATGCTTGTTGAAGACTCACATTCGTAATGCCAGTTGGAATGACAAATGAGCAAGTTACTGTATTGCTCAACCAAAATTGTGCAGCGGGGAGGTCGACCTGCAGGTTTGTTTTATTGGTTTGGAAGTTGTAGTTGGTAATGTTGACCGTCAGGCTGGTGGCGGCAGTGGAATCAGCGACTGAGCGAATTCCACTGACGTTAATAATCTTGGGGAGAGTTGTGAGGAGACCATCACTTGCGACAGTCATCACTTCCACAGGAGATGAACTACTATCCAGACAAGTCAGCACAATCGTTCCACTTAATGGGCTTGTATCAGGCTTATTGATAAGATTCTTCAACGTAAGAGTGTTAGGGTTGGCAGCCAATACGATAGTGCTTCCATTCAGCAGGGCGGATCCGTTTGGTAGAAGTGCTTGAGAGTAATCCCAGGCTCCTAAAGGTAGCTGAACCACCGCTTGAATTGATTTGGGATTTTTACTAAAGCTGACGCTAAGATTAGTGAGATCTCCAGCGGTTCGAACGGAAGATACAACGTTGCCAGTGAGAGTAAGAGGATCGCACGGGCCAACTGCCACTGTCGCTTTCTGAGATTGGTAGTTGTTGCGTGTTGTCAGGATTTGGATAGCCTGTAGCTGCTGGGTGGTCGTTGGGTTGGTAATCTGAAGAGTAACCCCGAAACTAGCAATGCTCCATAAGGGAGTGAACGTAAGGGTAGTGTAAGTGCTGTTGCTGACGACCACAGCAACGGAGTTCCCAACTTGGTTGCTACTTGGGTTGCTCAGAGTAACAGACGACCCGCTGATAAAAGAGAACAGCCCAAGCGGGACATAAAGTGATATAGAGTCGGAGGTAGAGACTGGGAACTGCCAGATGGGTAAAATAGTAATATTTGAAGAGGTGTTGTAGGTATTATTGGTTTTGCTGTAGGTTGTCGTTCCTTGAGCCAATGCAGTCATTTGAAGCAGTCCGCTAAAAGTTTAACTGACTGCTCCATTGAAGTAGCTTGAAACGCTGTAGTTGAGTGAGATGGAGGACTGAGGATTTCCGACATTGCTCAAGACCATTGAGATTAGCGTGCTTCGAAGTGTTTGGGGCGACCCACCCGTATAGGTGATGACTGCAGTTCGATTGTCCAGCCGGCACAAGAGTGAAAATCCAAGAGATACATTGGTGATAACACTGCAGCTGTTGCTAGACTTCGAAAGGTCAAGATCATTTGGAAGTACCACAACGAGCTGACCACCATTGGGAGAACTGTCAATGGGTATGGTCGGCACAAACGAGAAGTTATAATTGCTTTGAGCACCAGTTACCTGACTGGTGGATGATACCTGTAATGAAGTTTGCTTGGGCATCGGTGATGTTGTTGGGTAGGGGATTGCACCGTGAGAGATTGGTGCTCCGTTGGTGGTTGCAATTGAAAAGGTATATGGAGCATAGCTGAGAGCACTGTATGAGTAGCTGATTCCACGAATTAGTAAACTCAGCTGAGGACTGCATACAGTCTTTGTGCAAGCACCAGACAGTGTAAGCTTATTGATTGACATCATGTTCTGGTCATATGTCGTAAATGTTGTTGTGATAGCCACCGAGGTTGTCAATCCAGTTACGACGTAAGCTTGGGGAGTGCTAAACACGAATGTAGAGTTCGTTGGGAGAGTGATGGTGATTGTGCCGTCATTGAACTGGAAGTAGCTGCTCACAGAAAATGTCATCCGGAGGGTTTGCTCGTCACCAGCTATGTTGCTTCCAGAAACTATGACATTTTGAACTGAGCCATTGGCTGCTGTGAGGGTGAGCTGCGAAAGTGCCACATCCATCGTATCAACAATTCCTTTGAAGTTTGAACTCACTGATTGTACGGTGATACTGTTTGCTGCCGGGTTTATGTAACTTGGATTACGCAGTCCGGTAACAGTGAAGGCAATTGAGTTATTGGTGGTGCATCCTTGATAACAAACTGGCGCGAAGCTGAGGTTGTAGATAGGCGGGCTACTCTATATCCAATTTCCAGAGCAATTAAGGGAAAGGGCGCCAGTGGTCAAGCAGCTTGGTGTTCCAGTAACGTTTGCCATTTCGCTGGGGATCAGGATTTGGAGACGTCCTCCACTTGGCACTGGGTTCATGAATGTCACGTTGAAGGACAGCTTCAGATAAGCATCAACAGTAGTGTCGTTTCTCTGTGTTGTGACAGTGAGGCTTCCCGAATCAGAAGAATAGTTGAAACCTTTTCGAGAGAGCCCAATGATCCTACCGCTGGCATCAAGAGTCTGGAAGCTAAATTGGTAGTTGGAAGTGTCAGGTGGGTTAATCAAAGAGAAGCTCATCACTGCAGTTGAAGTGGACACCAAAAAGGGGTACGCGAAGTTGACAGTGCTGATATTGTTTGTAACCGAGTCGTAGATACACGTTGGCCCATTTGTGTCGGTGAGGCTGTAGCCGTTAATGTTTGTGCACTTTACCGGCAGTGCTGGAGATATTCCAGCCGGTAGCAGGATGGAGAGTCTCCCTCCCACAGGAATCGGAGCGAAGAGTTGTAGATTAAGAGTGACAGTGCAAGGTTGATTCACCAAGCTGTTGTCAGCAAACATGCTTGAAACTGGAAGATCGCCACTTGTGGTCGAGCTTCCGAGGACCTGGGTGTTAAGTTAACTGACCATGCATCCCGTTGGACAGCTTGGGTCACGAATGTCCTTGACGATCATGGCAAATGTCGACGAGCTGCCGATATACTGAGGGTTAACAAAGCCGACTATGCTGAGAACGGAGCTTGCAGTGGAGTTTACTTGCTCAGCGTTAACGAAGTAGAAGATGAGT
>ERZ724508.429-NODE-429-length-30360-cov-5.553110_pt1 | contig 30360 bp, 38 predicted proteins | sample MGYA00376041_ERZ724508 | MGnify/ENA primary metagenome ERZ724508 (study PRJEB28724, sample SAMN07190887) | wastewater metagenome | isolation source: effluent of sewage treatment plant in Hong Hong | place: USA: Christiansburg, Virginia | collected 2016-03-01 ...
CCCCGCAGCATTTGATAATCAATCGAAATCTTCTTCTAAAGCAATTTAACCTTATTCAAGAGTTAATCAATCGGCTCTCTGCACTAAGCGAGCTAACAATCACCATAAATTCCTTGCCATTCGGTAATTATCAGTTAGGGTTTTATCTCATCCCAAATCTAAGCCCTTAGCAATACAATCCAATGCAATACCCGCTCCAAGGATACCAGCCATACCAGAGCACGACTTACGCTCCAACAGGCTACGTTAACCCAAGTGCAGTTCGAGTTCCACCTCCACCTGTCGTCGCAGAGAGGCCACGATATAGAAGAGGCATTGCTGGAGAAGGGCCATACACCTACCCTGATGATTCAGTCTTCAACGATGATCAGGGGTTGCTCTCTCCTCCATTTCAGTTCTGCTTCACCAAGAAGGCTCTGTTCTACGATCTCAGAGAAAACTTGAGTATGAGTGCCAAGGCAAAGTACAAGGTAGTGCACCTGTCTTCGAGGAACTCACAGACTATCCCTGTAGCGATCAATATCAAGACTAATGATCTGACGGCCAAGCAGTTAGATAACCGTGAACCAATTGACTTAATCTGCGTGGTCGACGTCAGCGGAAGTATGATGGGTGAGAAGATCACTCTCCTTAAAAAGACATTATCGGGACTGTCGAAGTTCCTCAAAGAAAGGGACAGACTCTGCCTCATTCAGTTCAATACAGATGCTAAAAGGTTGACTCCTCTTCTTCGATCAAATAAAGACAACTGGAAGAATGTGTTCAATAAAGTCATAGACAGCCTGGAAGCCGACGGATAGAACACGATTCCTGGAGGCATGGATCTCGCATTCAAAATCATTAATGAAAGAAAAGAGGCTAACCCGATTACAAGCATTTTTCTGCTGAGTGACGGAATCGAAGATGGAGCTGCCGAGGAGGTGAGCAAACGAATCAGCTTCAGGAAGATGGAGAGCGTTAACTTCTCCATAAACACCTTTGGCTTTGGAAGGGATCACGATGAAAATCTGCTCACCTCAATTTCGAAGCATAAGCACGGTGAATTCTATTTCATCAACGTGCTGTATGCCATAGACGAGTGCTTTGCCTCTTCCTTTGGAGGGCTCACCAGCATCGTTGCAAAGGAAGTAGAAATCAGCATTAACAATATCACCAGTGGGCCTCTCGAGGGCATCTCAGTCAGCAAAACATACAGCGATTCCTGGCAGAAGGTAAACAACCGGGAGTACAAAATCAAGATGCCCTATCTCCTCTCGGGAAAGAATCTCGGATTCGTTATGGAACTTACGATCCCACCGATCTATGTGAACATCGACGATAAGGCAAGGAATATTCCAGTCTTAGAAGTCCTGCTTCTTGCTAAGGATTCTTCAGGGAAAATGTCTTTTGTGAGTCAAACCCACCTTGTTATCCGAGTTGTCAATGAAAAAGGCCAGATAGGAGACGTTGAAGAAGACCATGAGGTTATGGCGGACTACTTTAGAGTATTAGGAGGGCAGGCTGTCAACGATGCGATCGGGCTGGGAACTCAAGGCGATTATCAAGGAGGTGCAGCAAGGCTAAACAACGTGAGGAACCAAATCACAACGTATGCTTGCAGTGTTCCAACGACAGTGAACATGCAGCCCTTAGTCCAACGTTTGGCAGAAAGCGAGCAATACATGCAACCCTAACTGTTCAATCGTCATGGAAGAAAGAAGATGACTGAGGAGGTCTACACATGCTTCAACCAGCAGACCGACCTCGCAAACATGTAGAATGCTCCGAGAGCGGTTACCGAATACGTAAATCAGGTGCGCAAGGAAAGAGTGATGTGATTTTGCCAGTTAGTTTGGACTTAACATGCGAAACGGCTGAAGGAGTGTCGTAGTTGGGGTTCGTAGTCGATTTAAAAGGGTCGGTAATTTCGCTGCCGCTCTTATAGAATTGCAGATAGATCAAGCAAAGCAGCAACGTGTGTATCAGAAAGATGATTGAAACCACGTAGTGCTTTGCTGATTTAATGTAGGACAGAACGAGAGTTTGAAGAAATTACGAAGTCGAATATTTCTCGGTGGCCTGCCGAAACATCATGCATAGACCAATCGAAGGACCTTAAACGATTTCTGTTATACCGCCATAACCAAAAACTCCTCTTAGTTGTCCATAGTTCCGCTTCTTGTTGAATCTTGATGCCTCGAACTTAGCCACTGCTAGCGAAAGCAACCAGCACACCGATCAGAAGACGGTTTACGCTTCAAAGCATCCCATTGAACCCACGGTCAGTTGCATACCTTACGCCGACCTGGTCAAGATGCTGTTCACTCCCATTGATTTCAAACTCAACATCGCGAGACGACCGGGATTTATCAGTTACTTGAGGTTGCGATTAACTGCTGTCCACCAACCCACACTCTCTCCCCCTTCAGTACCTACCCAATGTCTCCTTGCTTAACCTTAACTATGCAACTATATATGCGGCTGCCAACCCCTCTAGCCCATAATACTTTAATAAAGTTGACAATGGAGAAAGTGTGCTCAACCATTGACGAGTTCCAGGTCGTCAAGACTCTGGGATCTGGGCTGCACGCCAAGGTGAAGTTGGCTCAGCTTGACGGCAAGCTCTACGCCATTAAGAAATTCAAGAAGGAAACTGCCGACCTTACCAATCTCGAACATGAACTCGGCATTCTCAAGAAGCTCGAGCACCCAAACATCATTCGACTGTACGACGTCAGACCCGAAGCAACGTACCACAAAAAAAGTGGAAAGCAGGAGAAGGTGTTGGCGATCATCCTCGAATATGCCGATGGAGGAGAGCTCTTCGAGTACATCGCTCTGTGCGGACGATTCAGCGAGAGCGCAGCTCGTACTTACTTCCACATGCTCATTGATGCCCTTGAATACTGCCACAATATGGGGATTTGTCATCGAGACATCAAGCCCGAAAACATACTGCTTGATACCGACTTCCGACTGAGGTTAGCAGATTTCGGTTTCGCTACTTTCCTTTCTCGTGGTGTTCTTAAGACCAAGCTTGGTACCGAGGGTTACATGGCTCCTGAAATTCGCGCTAAGAACTATGATGGAAAGCAGGTCGATCTGTTCGCTGCAGCCATCATCCTCTTCGTGATGTTTGCTGGTGGACCTCCTTTCGAAAAGGCTGTCCCCAATGACCCATACTACAAAGTGCTCGCTAACAAGCAGCACGGTGTGTTCTGGGGTGCTCATGGTAAGCGCAAGCCACCTGGATTCTTCAGCGATTCTTTCAAGGACCTTATGAACAAGATGTTGGCACTTAAGCCCGAGGAGCGACTAGATATCAACGGTATCAAGAACCACGACTGGTACAAGGGAGAGGTTCTGATGTTGAACGACTTGAATGCTGACTTTACTCAAAGAAAGGCTGTCATTACCCAGAGGAAGGAGGAAGAACGTGGTGCCGGCAAACGAAGCATATTGGCTAATGTTCCAGTCGCCGATCTTGAGGACTTCAAGAAGTCTTTGGAATTCGACGAATCCATCGTCCAGAAGATTCGCCGGGTCGATGAGAAAGACCTCATTCTTAACCAGTCCCCTGTTGACCTCGTTGCAAGCCTGCACTTCTTGCTGCTCGGCGGAACCAACCGAATTCTCGAGGAAGGTGTTAAGGAGGAATACGAAGTCATTCCCAAGGGCAACTCCGGAACGGTACACCCAAAATTGATTCAGATCGAAATCAGACTGTCTCACACTATGTTCGAGGCCGAAGCCGAAGCACTTCTGCTGATCGACCTGGCAACCGACGAGAAGAGCCAGCTGGTCGTGAGATTCCGTCGCGACGAAGACTAGTCGATGGACTCACTAACTTTTATCAAGCTAACAAGCTACCTGAAGAAGCACCTCTCTGCTTGATCTATGGTGTTTAATGGCGAATGCGATTGTTTAATGGCAATGTTTAGAAGTCGTCCGGTAGTAATTATTAAGAAAGCACCAGCAGTGATGTACAGATGCCGGTCGACTCAGGAACATCTTTCAAAAGATGATTACGTTAACGGCAAGGCTGCTGGCTGAACCTCTCACGAACTATCTCAAGCGAATGCATCTGGAGAACAAGTTGACACGCATGAATGGATTCTTCGTTATGTTTGGTGGCTGGTGGCAGATGATCGAATACCATGTGAACCGAACGCTCATGAGAAACGCTGCATACACTCTTCCCAAGAGACTCAAGCCAGAAGCTCTCATTGAGAAGGGCATCCAAGCCTTCTATGAGCTGCTGTTCTACTCAATCCTTATCGCACTGCCGCTGAGATAGATGACAAAGACGTATTAGCACGCAGAAGAGCAGGAGATAGACGAGTTGCGAACAGTGATTAACTTGGAGTTTGGCCTCGAGTAGTTAGACGCAAGTGTGCTCGAACTGAACCAGAAGCTCGAAAGGCTGGTTCGGGACAGCGACATCAATTGAAACTATAACTTGTCTGATGCAGGTTCATACCTATATAAATAATGTCTGAAAATTATCTCACGGAGGCAGAACTGCCTATCAGAGTCGGACAGCTCCGCAAGAACATCACCTGTAGGATGAGCGTGAGTGTCAGAAATAAGCGGCAGCAAAGCAGCCACGCTACGAGTAGGATAGTTGGGGCAGTGACTACTACTGCACACACCAGTACTCCTGAGCCTGAGATTTTGAGCTCAACAGTTCCCCAGACTGCGAAGCAACCATCAAGGGAGAAGCCGCCGCTCAGTCGGCACAACGGGCTGCTAACACCCTTTTGCCGACGCCAAATAAGTTTTATGCGAAATTATAAGCACAGCAGTCGTCCTGGTCCTCTTCAGTAAATTGATAGCAGCTTTCCGCTGATGGCAATCGAACTTCAGCAGCAGCAATCCAACCGAACGAGATGCTCAGAGGAACAAAACGGGTTCAGGGCGACCATGACCTCGTGCTTTTTGAAAAGACTGAAGAGCAAGCAGTTACGCATTCGATAATCAAGGGATTTGTCAGCTGAAGACACCTTGACCCTACAACCTAAACCTTATCGGTTGGTGCAGAAACCAGTTCGGGCTAAGTTTTTTTCAGGCGCAGAGCCCACAGGGGACGAGATAGAAAACAGGTAGAGCTTACGGGATACTAGCCTCGAAGGGGAGTCTTTCGTTGTCAAGAAGCGCAAAAATATTTCGATAAAGAAGGACAAAGTACACCAACGAATGAATGGGGTGAGGAGGAACACTCTGGAGTTCATGCAGCATGAAAGCGATACTCTGTAGCCCTGGAGAAGCGACGATCTACTGCCTTACTGATAATTGATGCACTCTATTCTCTACAGAAGGGGGTCACTCCACATTCAAATCCTTGATGCACCAGTAGAACTCTGACCGTACTCTCGCCACTCCCACCCAAGAGTAATCATGCTCACGAGGGTTGCGGATGGTATTGCCTCAAAGCGTCACTTCAAAAAACATCAAAAAATGGTTCGAAGAGTTAGCATCGAAATATGTACCTTCGAAGAAACTTTGGCAGTCCGCAGGGTATTTTTCGGAATACAGTTGTTCGCTAAAAAATATAAATATTTAGTTGACCATTGTTTCGCGAGTGACTTGAACCCGAGCCCACTCCGCGCCTCTGCTATTTCAATGTTGAGCCCACCTCTCAAAGCATGAATGCCCAGTTACGAATCGGAGCTACGTTTTGTAGCCCACCAGCCATGTTTTATCTAACGTTGGTCAGGCGTTCTTTGAACCTTGAAGTTGATTGTCAACTATCGCCTGGATAAAATAGCGAATGGTTATAAGTATTTGCAATCGACGAAGCATCACTGGCTATCAAAGGACAGCAACCTCAGCATTTTTCTACGGACCTTGAGGTGCACAGTCTTTGAACCTTTGGGCATTCTCTTCGAAGTTAGTATCGCGCCTATGAGTCTCTCACGAAGGTAGTAGTGGCTAAGGGCTCTCAGAACCGAGTAATTGAAGGGTTGTTCCTCATGGTCAGGGTGCCAGAGGCCCAGCATCTTCTCTTCGCTGATGTAGCCGTAAAGTGATTGTTTGAGCTGCCCTACGAAGAGGTAGTAGTCATCAATTTCTTCCACGTTGATATTTGGGAAGAGCCTCAGCAAAACTTGTCCGCTTCGTCTGCGAGTGTAGAGGAAGGTGAGGAGCTGATTTGACATATTCGTCAGGGCATTTCTTTCAGGCTTCTCCAAGGGGAGGAGATTCTTTCGGCGGAGATTTTTTGATGGCGAGCGTTTTGAAATAGCTGGTTCCTCCACAACTACAATGTTAGGAACTTCAAGTCTTCCCTCCATCTTACAAGCAACCGTTGGCTGAGGGGTACCAATTGATATCGAAGGATGATCAAGGTCCGTCGCGACCACTGAAGCCTGCCGCCAGTCGATGAAGCCCTGAGCCGGCATCCCCAGCCCTTGGTAGAAGCAGTTCCACTGCTGAAGGTACATCGGCCAGTAGAATGCTTCCAGTTGGTTCATGCTGCAAAGATAATTAATAATTCAAAGCCACTATGATCTGTGGTACCGCTTATACCGATTGAGAAGGCTGGCAAGAGAATGCACAAGTCAATAATTTATTTGGAGAGAATAGACGGTATTTTCAAATGAACGGTACCCACGAAGCTGGTAAAGGGGCTGCCTAGCCGCTACAGAACCCCACACCAGCTTGCTGATTGCCATGCCAGAACGTGTCTGTCCAACAGTTCTGTGCTGGCGTTGCCTTGCCTTCTTGCCTAATAACTTCATAACTAATAATAATGACAGCTGTGGAACCCCATTTTTGAATTCATCCCAAATTCAGTCTCACCCCTCTGTGGCTTGATCAGAACCGTTGAGCGAACACAGAACCATTTTAAATTTACGTCTTCACCACCTTAATTTGATAAAAAGATGCTTTGACGACAATGGAAATCGACGATAATCTAGAAGTCAAGGCGTTTACGGCTCCATCAATTATACTCGCATCTACGCCTCCTGTTGGGAAGTGGAGGCGAACATATCGTTGCCCGTAGCGCCTTTATGGAGTTTCTATCGCACTTTCCATAATTCCCTCCAGCTTCAACTTTGCTTAGTGTTCAATGTGCTAAGTTCTATCGAAATTCTGTTGGTTTGGGCGTGCCAACCTCTGAGGAGCCAGGCCGTCCAACCCAGAACCCATTATAATCATAGAATTTCCCACATTCAAATTCCTTCAGTAACATAATTGGAATGGCTATCTTCTCTGGAGAAGTAGAGCAGGCTATTGATTTTGGCTGAAAGAGCGGTACCTGTTTCAACGTCCTTCTCATTGATGATTTTAATTTAAACGATGAGAAGATCAGCTGAAGACACTTTGGCGGAACTTCTGGTTCTTCCACCTCGGTCAGCAGAGAGTATACCAACTCGGGGCACCTTCACAATTTCAATCAAGGCGATTCGTTTACAGAACGGAGAAAGGCTGATTGGAAGAGTCAAAATGTGGGGATAGCCTCATCACAACTATATGCACGTCAACAAGCAAGTCAAGTATGCAGTTAAGTGTCGCATTGCTACCTTTCTTGGGTACCTAAGGGACGCTAAGGCTGTGAGGTTGGAGTTGGTTGATCGCAGAAATAATGAACTCGTGGGGTGGGTTGATATTGCGCTACTGGTGTACTTGCCTGCCCAACTGGACGGTTCAAACAGACTTATAGACTTTGTCGAGACGTTTACCGTAGTCAAACACCCGACGAAGGGTAAGTTAGGAGAGCTAGAGGTTAGTGTGGTCTCAGATTTCGAGGATGATCTCTATGGTCAACTTCAAGCAACACAAGAAGTGGGTTTTGAACAACAAACTTCTCTGAACAGCAAAAGAGAACAGGAAGAACTTCATAGGATAGGAACGTTCGCTCCTATCTAAACAAAAAAGCCGCAGTTGTCCAGTATCAAACCAGCAGCCGATACTGCCCAGATCGCATAGCGTAACATCCAGATGAGCTGTGCACAGCAAGGCATAAGAAGAAGCAAATCACCCACAACCGCACCGCATATTCCGACAGCATATTCACCGAGACTGCTAAATATCGATTTGTAAAGCGAACTCCTCCGTTTGAAGTTGGAGGCTTAAGACATCTTGTCAAGTCGGGAAACAACTACTTCTGAGGATTCTGCTGAATCTCTCTTCCTGAAATTAGAAAAAGTGACCCTCCAAAGGTGTTAGGAGGCAAATCTTCAGCTGCACTACCCAACATTCAATTCAGGCAGAGTCACTTGGAAACTATTGGATTACACCTGCATGAATGTGCCGAAGACGAAGGGTGAACTCTCAATTTAAAGTAAAGAACTCATCATAGAAGGGTGGGGTCGGCTAGTCAAACAACCAGTTCGGTTTCAGTTGGAAAGTAAAAAGGGAGCAGTGCTCAAAGCAAGTTGCGAGATAATAGTGGCAAAGTTAATTGGGTTAAGAGAGTTAGAGTTAGAAGCAAAGGGAGGCAAGAAGGTTGCCAAAATATCTTTGATAGCAATCACAGTTCCAGACACTCAAAGGAAGCAACAGAGCAGCAAGGAGACAATTGTACCCAGACCACCATCTTCCCCAACCGAAGTTCACCTCATATACCTGTCTGTATCCAACTGTGAGCTGTTTTCATCTGCCCTTCAACGAAATCTGTACAAGATTGCACTCAAACTGGCTGGTCAACGCTTTGAAAGTGCCTCTCAGCAGCCAAGCAGACCAATCAATCTTGATGTCATCTGCCCAATACTCGGGAAGCTTGATGAATTTCTATGTCTGGAGCTCTGGAGATCAGCGGTGAAGGAAACCTTAGAAGCAGTCGGTAAGTTGTCGTTGTAAGGTATCAACTTAATGCTCAAGAAGGTGGGGGAAGAAAGCGTTGGTCCAATTGTGGTCGCAGATTCAAAAGTGACATTAGTAACACTCACTGGGGACAACACCATCGGCTATCTTGATGTGCTGGTTTGTATTGGTACACCTCGCCAGATAAACTGGCAACGAGCACAGCAAATTAAACGATAAGTACATGCACACGAACCAGCCATAACTGCCGAAAGGGAGGGAGAACTACAGCAGACCGAGCGAACATACCAACGGGAGGAAACAACAGAAAGGTAAAGACGTGATACTCGACAGACCGAGGAAAGGCATGTTGAGTAACTTCAAGCTCAGTAAGGAGTTAACTTGGCAGAAACTTTAAGTCGCTTCTTCCAACTTTTATCAGAAAACCCCAGCAAGACAACTACCCTAATCAACAGCCTGTCAGCTCAGAATAATGAACAACTTCAGAGGTCAGATTTTGCACGATTGTTACAGCCAATCGTTGATGATGCAGACCAAGAAGTCGTTCAGATACTCTGTGGGTTCTTTGGAGAGGGCTCCCTTGTAATTGATGCCAGTGAATTCCTCAAGTGCTTCTCCAGCTACGCCAATTTCATTGAAATCCTCCAGGAGGAGCGGACTGCTTTGCTTCAACGGATGCTGGTCGAACTTGATCGATCAGGAACGACCCTCGATGTTTTGTAAGAGCGGCTTCTAAGGCACTCGCAATTTGGATGTCTATCCAAACAAAAGTTTAAGGAGATTCTGAAGCAATATGGTTGCAAGGACAAGCTTGCGTAAATGCTATGTGGAAGTGAACTGATGTTCGAGGTAGCAGGACTGCTCTCTGACTTAAAAAATGTCAAATTCTCTCGTAAACCTCAGGAACTTTCCACAAAGACATCGACATTCCAGCAGCTCATTAAGCAGAGTGTTGAGGATGTGCTGGTTACTGTCGAGGAGGCAATAGTTTCTGCACGTATGCAGTCAACTCGCCAGAATCAGCTTATGGGTGTCCGCTCGGTTTCTGAGTATCTCGAATCTTTTAAGGTTGAGGTGTCATATTGGGAGGCATTGTTGCTGGTATAAAGCATAAAAACATCCTACCGCCAGGACATTAACCTACCTTAGGGAATGATCAGCAGCGATACCCTGAATGGGTGGGTTGCAGGAGTGCTGGATAGTCACGCAGCTAGCGTCAAGTCAGCTGAGAATAGTCGACTTAACCGGAACGTCTCGCAAAGTTCTCAGTCGCAAGAACATATTGTTGTGCTCGACGATCTGAAACAACAGCCGAACAGATCAGATAGAGAGAAGTCTGCGACAGACGAGATTATAAATATTGCTGATCTACTGAAGTTCAAGGATAAGCTTGCAGACTACACCGAATCGGAGGGACTGAAGAGCAAGTAACTCATCCATCCAGCTGCCTTGTAGAATCAATCGAAGTACTCAAACTTCTTGCCTGCTGAAAGCAACTTCCGTGGAACTGCTCGGCCAAGTGAAAAGTACCTGCCTGAACCCTCAAAGAACCTCAAGGATGCCCCAAGTCGGCAACTGCAGGAAACTGTGAAAGCACCTCCTCCTGTGATGAGATTTCTGAAGTGCTAGGTGCTAGAAGTCAAAGTCTAAGGTGGCCTCGACATCGTCGGAAATGTTGTATTGGAAACAGAGTTGACTAGTACTCGACAGATACTCATCAACAGCACCCAGTAACCACCATTGTTCTACTCCTCTCGCATTTTCTACGAGGAGATCAATATGGCGGATATCAATAGTTACGCTCGAAATGGCGTTGCCGGACTGAGCCTTGTGCTCAAACTGGAAAGTGGAAAGACACTATGCCGTGGGTTGGTGACTCTTGAACACATTTTTCAACTGAATGCAGAGTCAGGGGAGACTGTGAAGAAGACTTGCTTAATGTATCCTCGAAACATCGGCAAGGTCATACTTGGGTTGAGTTTGGTTTAGAAACGAGAAGAACCAGAAATATTCAATAAGGAGAGACTATTCGTAGCGATCCTCAAGCTCCAAATGAGAAACTCCACCGAGTCACCAAGCTTTAAGCTGAAGATGGACGATAGAACACAGGTGGGGGCTGCTGTGCCACGTAAGCCCTATGAAATGGAGTTCAACAGCTACTCCAGTAAATTAGTTGTGCAAGTGTGTGCTGGCAATTCATAGCTCCATGCTGAGGTGTGTCTTGAAGGCTGCATAACAAATGACGATCTCACTGTTGAGCTCCCTGTTGTAGATGACAGGTAACAATTTCACGGTACCATTACGGTAAGGCTGTCTCGACAGGAAAACATTGCACTGCAGGAAGATTCAAACCAGCCATTTGAACTCGATTTACACATCTTCATCGACAGCCTCGTAGCCATTGCGCCAGAGAACGACAGGTCGACCAAAGAACTGTACTTTTCGGTTTATCGGAAAGGTAGACAGTTAGCCAGAACACCGGCATTCATGCTATCGCTTGACAAGCTGAGCTGTCTCGATGTGTCTGGGATGGAGCTTATCGTTAGGGGCTATTGCTATAATGAAACCTTGGAAGTGAGGGTTATGACCGCCATCGATAACTTGACCTACGGTGTCAGTCGTTTCACACTTGCCGTCAGCAAGGATAAACTGCAGTTCGGTCGTTAGTGCTTTACTTTGGTCGAAAACAAAGACAAGATACCGATGAGAATGGGTTTCACTTGGACACTGATACAAAATGACTCGAACCTCAAGCTCAGCTCCATTCCGAGGATGTTCAATAGGGAGCACCAAAAACTTTTAGGTAACCTTCACGACCAAGAAGCACTGAAGAAGATACTTCACGACAAAATGGGGTACAGCTACTCAGAGGTATCTTACGTCCTGGCTAACCTCAACTCCAATGCATTGACACAATTGACTCAACCAGCAGTCGAAGTAACAAAGTAAGATGCCATTCAATTTGCCCAATAAGCCGAATTTAGCGATCCTTAACGCACCGGTTTCATGCCAAGGTAGCAGCTGCAGAGACTGCTTACTCTCTTCAATAGGCAGGAACTCTTACCAAATAATCTAACCGACCTTTTAACAAAACAGCGTGTCAGCATAGACTATATTCGCTACCTCCGATACACTTCTACCCCAGTCCAGCGGGACTCCACTCTCAACGAGGTCTGTAGCCAGATCGATAGGGTGTATCGTTCGATAAGCAAGAAACTCCAAGCCAGCTGATGGCAACAATAAAACCTGAAAGCACCATCAGTGATGTTTGCTCGCTTCCTTTCCCTTGAACTAGTTTTGCAGTCTCTATAGCTTCTGATCGGCATAGCTGTAGTGTGCTTGTAGGCACTGCAGTGTTTATTTGTAGGCAGCGACCTCTTTCTTCACCAGCATGAGATGGGTGTTGTTCTCACTTCGACTGAACTCAAACAGTCGCGAACGTAGCTCCTTGAAAGACATTAAGATGTTTTGTTCGGTGTTTCTGAGCTACTGCTCCATCTGCTTGCTCATTACGGTGAGCTCACTGCGAATTTGCTATACCTCCTGCTTTGATTCGCCTAGTTTATTATTGCTCACTCGCAGCTCCTATTGAATTGCATGAGAGTTTGTCCGGAATGTTTGGATCTCGTCCTGCTGGAATAGCGTTTATTCTGGTATGTACGCTAAGTGCTTTGGAAAGGTAGTGTAGGTTGCAGAAATGATTCTTGAAGCATCGGCACTGTTTCGACGGTTAAATGATCGGCTGGTCAGCACTCCGATGCTCTTTTTGTTCATCAAGTGGAAATCCTTATCGAGGAAAGGACCTTTGAGCTGCCCAAGTTCCAACGAGAACATTCCACCGATTTTATGCGGCCGATCGTTAACAGAGTTGCGACGATAGCGATCAGAGAAGAGGAGAGGGAGCGTGCTCATGGAGTGAAGTTATAAAATTAACTCATTCGCGGATCAAAGGGTGTCAGAACTTCTTGATGTAAATCTCCAGGAGCATTAAGAGGAACACCACCCCAGTCCACCACACAACGAATCTGTCAGTCTTCTGTTATGCGGTGGCTAGAGCTGTCAACTAAGTGCCTTTGCCGCGATTGAGATTGTATTCATCTACGAGAGGGTCCATAATTGCGAACCAGGCCTTTGGGAACAGTGCGAGGTGGGTACACACCATATATCCATGCGGAAGCTGTGGTGAATCTTCGTAAGTGCAAAGGGTTTGATAGCTCTTTAGACTGTTTTCGTGATGATCGCTGTGACGTTGTAGCTTGAACACAAGATAGTTGGACATTCTGTGGGGTGCATTCCACGAATGTCTGATAGTCACCTTCTCGTACGTCCCATCTGGCAATCGTTTTCTCTGAAGGCCGTAATGTTCGATATAGTTCGTAATCTCTAAGTAACAGATACTACCCAGAGCCACGGTCAACTGGAATAGCATCGCCTTGAACCCGAAGGCCCGATATACAAACAGCACAAAGAAAATCGACCCAACCATAGTGAGTCCTGTTTGGCGAGGGTTGATTTGCCAAGCCGACCTAAATCCTCCAATAATGGTCCTTGGGAAGAATTGGTAAATGCTCATTCCTTTTGGTGCCGAGGCTGGATCGTCAGGTGTGGAGACTCTTTTGTGATGCCCATACAGATGCTCGATGGTGAAGTGCATATACAGGTTCTTGATTTGGTGCAGTGTCCCAACAGCTTTATCCACTGGATTATTCTTGTGAAAAAGTTCGTGTGCCACCAAGAAGCCAGTTGAACACATGTTTGAAGCCAAGAATATTGCTGGGAGAATGGTCCACTCGTTCAGGCGATGGACATTTCGCATGGCTGTCAAGAAGGCAGCCCAATCTAATAAGATTGTCAAGTACAAGCAAAGCTTGAACCTCCAATCCGCCTCCAGCAGTCCAATGTCGTCGACCGTCGGGTTGAGCCAATCGTGCCTCCAGATTTTATCGAACATTGGAATGATCCCGAAGATGAGAAATATGCCCATCCACTGAAGCCTGAGCACTTGTATGGTCACAAATCCGATCATCACAACAGCCGGAAACATGAGATAACAGTACCAGGCTGCTAACAGAGGGTGACTAACCTTCTTCGCGTGGGGCTGAGCTTACATAAGGTTATAGATTAATTACGATTCACTCAAAGGAAAGCTGCTCGAAATATGTAAGCTCGTGTGGCTTATTAATATTAATGATTCGACAGTCGACTGCAGAACTTTACAGAAGGCATATCGAAGAGACCTCACTCCGTGACTTAACAGGCGCAACTGCTTTGTTTGTGGTGGTGGCAGTGGTGTTGCTGCTATTGGATCGTCAGCAAGCCATAGTGAACGTGACAATGCTGGTGGATAAGGAAGCTGATGCCAAAGGAGATCTAGTGAGCAGATAAATCGCGGATAAAATGGGTAAGGTTCTCAACTACCTGAATCGGACAGAGCTTATGTTCAAATCCCCACAAATTCCGGTCGCTGGCCTCTGTGATAATGTGCAAGCAGTGTGTCAAGATGACCCAAAAATGCAAACAGTTGTCGCCTCCACGTACCTGTATCAGCAAGTGCTTTACAACAATCTATTCGGTGGTGGTTTCATGCCGCTCCCGTTGTTTTATTCTCGGAGTACGCATAATTTGATGGCTCTGGTCTTTCGTGTTCCGCTTCTTCAAAATACGAGTTCTTCATTTTTGACTGCCGTGGGACCATTGCTGTAGGCGACCAACTTCAACGCTTCTCAAAGCAACTATTACTTTGTATTCCACGGCTTCTTTCTCTCATGCAAAATCGTATAGTCTATTCCTTGGCTGGTAGCCTGTATGGCGGTCTCAAATTCTGAGCTGCTTTGGACGAATATTGGGTGCAACTTCACCGCTTGGCTGGATGCTTCCATCCAAATATCATCGTCGTAGTCATACTCCTCAGCATTGGAGTACCTTGGTGTGTACCGAGACCAATTACTGGTAAGAAACTTATTGAATATGGAGCAGTGGATGAATGCTAGCTATGCCTCTCAATACAATACTTGCTGTTCCAACTTCCTACAGAGACCAGACGGACGAATGTCCTGTTCAATTGGATCTTCAGGACTTCACATTCTGCCAGTGATGGTGATGAGCAGAGTCATCTCTCTACCAGCACTCTCCTACAACCTGTCAGCATACACGCTTTCAACTGTACAGCAGCACTTCATCTTGGTATTGATAGAGTTGCCTGATGAAACTTACCAAAGCCACCTAAAGTATATCTAGCTCACCCACTCCCTTTGTTTCGATTTGCTCGAAAGGTGTACCATTGCTCTGATGCTGACAGTTGTACTTGTGTTTGCCAACCGTATCTACGTTCGACTGTGGTTTGTGGAGACTGTCCAACAATTGTCTAGCTCGCCTTTACCACCGAAACGGATGATAGCAGAGCTCAAGGAAATTGTGGTGATTGCTGACCAGTATCAATGGCTGAAGTAACTCACCTAACCGTATCAGGAACAGCACCTCCTTAAGGGCCTTGAGGTGTTTCAAGTTCAGCCTGGTTCTGAGGCAAACTACTTATCTGCATTGGAGTTCATTTACCAGGAGCTAATTCACATGCACTCCCAAAGAAGCGAATTCGATGCGCAGCTTCCATTCTACGAAAAGCTTATCAGGCTCAAGCTTAGTGTCTATCGGACTTGTGAACCCTTGTTGGACCTTCGGAAGATCAATGAGGTCTTTAAGTTGGAGGTCCAAAAGGCACAATGCTTTTGCAGGGCTTTGCGCTTTGGGCAAATAGATGCTAAATCTACCTTCACAGAAAGCAGCAAAATCATCGAAAGGCTTGACGAGTATCCAGATTCGTTTGAGATCGACCCACACCTGCTCGAAGAGGCGACTCTGAGTGAACTAAAGATACGGCAAGCACTTGGCCGGACTGTTTCCTACAGACGGTTGGAGCAGCTTTCAAAGAGTGAGAACGAGACAACTCGGTCAACAGCTCTCTACATAACTGCTTATGAACTTTCTCGAAGGAATTTCGACGCTGAAGCTGTCGAGTTTTTGTGGAATGCCCTTACAAACGGTTCAACCAGCAACAATTTCAAGTCAAAACGCTTGTATTTCCTCCTGTAGCTTGCCAAAAAGAATAACTGGGCAGAAGCAAGCTGTCGATAACTTGAATTTATGGCCAGAAGCTTTAATCGCACTCATCGGAGGTTGTTCATCCTCATCGATTCGATGGAAGGCTTGGAGGAGAGGCTCGTATTTCATATCCTTCACAAAGTCATCGAGCTGCTCGGTAACAACGATGCCATCGAGCTCATCAGTTTACAATCAGAGAGCCGTCAAGGAACTCATCTATTGGCTTCAGACGCAAACATTCAAGAACTTGCCAGAGACAGCCTGGTTCGGTTGAGCGAACCATTGGAAGGTTCTCGCAGAAGCAAGTCGGTCATCGAAGGGCTGATTTATCATTTCGAGAGACTCGTAATGCCATCTGCTGACCATCAAAACTGCTCACAGTATGTGATGGTGCTGATGTCCGACGGGATACTGAACGACGTGCGATCCGAGAAAGAGTCGTTTAAGCGACCTTACTGCAAAAGCCTCACGATTGGAGACTGCTACATGCACCTTTTGCTGGTCGGAAACCATATCAAAAGCGAGCAGTTCCAGCGATCCAAAGTCGTAAAGGCCCTCAAAGAAGCGCAGACGTTCCTGCAGATCGACCTTAAGAACTTCGACGAGGAGTCCACTAAGGAAGATCTATAACAATTTTTCTAAGCTTGTTACGGAAACTGAGCAACGAACTATACTGATGTTTTATCATTGATTGCGAAGGTTCCGAACTGGCACACTACGCTTGCCGATGGCGTCGATCTGGAAGAGTTGGCCGAAGGTAGAAGGGGGTCTTAGACACAGAGTTTGGCTCATTGGGCTTGGAGAGCGACTGCTGGGAATACTACGTACCTCAAAGCGACTGTCCCTACTTCTATCCCGGAAGCTTTACTCTTGGGCTGGTTGTGGTAATTCTTACTGCTGGGTATACGCCCGAGATCTCGACCTGACAATAACTTCGGCTTCCGACTTGGCTGGTTTTGATAGAGCCTGTTTTTGTCGATGCCAATAGTTGTAGTTCTGTCCGTTTCCATGTTGAATATACTTTCGGTATGGAAGCAGAGTGTGCGGATCAGTGGTGCCGTTTGCGATCAAACGAATATCCTATCGAGAATATTATCTTCCAAGAAACGATAGATCGAGGTTGCGTGTGACCAATTCGCTGAGCATGAACATATCCAGCACCTCCTCAGACCATTTCATCTGCGGAATATTATGTCCTTCGAATCTTCGATGGTAATCTTCAAGGAACTCCTTTGATGCGGATTTTGGATTGTATGGGTTCATGGCCACACATCGGTCATTCTGAGGGCAGTACACCCGTTGAAAGCGAAAAGCCATGAAAGCCTTGACGATCGCTTCACTGTAGCCTTCAACTGATATCGTCTCGTTCCCATACTTGCTGACAATGTGTGAGATAACTTCACTAACAGGTTTGAACTAGCTCAGCGAGGCGATTGCAGTGGCAAGTCCAACTCCAGGCAAATTGGGAAGATAGTCACAGCCAGAGAGGATGCAAGCAAAGAGGAAGCTGCAATGAGACCACCCTTTGAACTTCTCGCAACGAACTGGAATATCGTCAAGGAAGATCTCATCTCCAGTCATTCTCTTGAAATCAGCCTTATAGATGACGCACTTAGCTCCAAAAGCAAGCAGATCTGAATCTTCCGTTAGTACTGCATCAACGATACCCTTGCGATTTAGATACGCCAACTCGGCATCCGCTTCATAAGGCGCGACTATGAACGGAATATTGCGCTACTTTAAAGCGCAGACCACAGGAAACGCGACTTCAGGAGTCACATGAAATGCTCGTGCTAACTACTGCTTTGCGCGTTCCTGTTAGCCCTCCTTGAGAATATTGAGAGCCTGTTCCTTCCTTAATTGTCTCTCCTTCTCTCGGCGCAAATTCTCAGCATCCTTCAGGTTAAGCCGAGAGCCATCGAAGACGACTATTAGCTTAATCCCTAGACTCAGTAACTTTTGCAGTCGGTAGAGACAATACTTGACATACCCGTCCCCGAGATGCGAATTTAGCATCTCCTCATGCCCCCTTGTGTGTACATATCTGTAGATCCTGCATCAGCAAATAGTGTACCACGAGTATATATCAATCCCGACTGTCTTGCCAGCGTAATCGCTTAGTTTACGTCCTTCATTGGTTGCCTACCTCACCAGTTGCAGCAGATTGCGAATTCCCATTTGTAAATACCTACTACACGTCAGCCATTTTCAGCTCCATAAATAATTAACAGGATGCGAAGATTCATCAGCCGTAACCCATACACCGGTAAAATCCTAAAGGAATACGATTTCCTGACGAATGCACAGCTTGACGACAAGATCGCCAAGGCAGGCGAGGCTGTGAGGTTGATGTCCGGCACGAGCCAACCGGAGAAGGCCCGCCAGTTCGAAGCCCTTGCGCAAGTACTCGAGAAGAACCAAAGCAGCTACGCTGAGATCATCACGGCCGAGGTCGGCAAGCCGATCGTCAACTCGAGGATGGAAGTGACCCGGGCCATCAACCATTGCCGCTACTATGCGAAGCACATGGCCGAATACCTTAACCCGACCATCGTTAAAACAGAGGCGAAGAAGAAGACCCTCATCAAATACGAGCCCTTGGGTGTCATTTATTACATCATCCCGTTCAACTTTCCATTCTGGCTCTCGTTCAAGGGTGCCCTCGGCACACTGCTTCTCGGAAATTCCGTGATTATGAGACCTGCCGATTCAACCCCAATGGTCGGAGAAGCTGTGCAACAAATCTTCGAGAAGGCCGGCCTCGATTGCGGACATCTGCAGACAGTCTACACCAGTCAAGACCAACTTGACCGCATTATGGCAAACCCCTTGATCGGGGGAGTCGCCTTCACTGGGAGCACTAATGCTGGTGGGAAGATTGCTGAGATCGCCGGGAGGAACATTAAGAAGAGTGTAATGGAGCTGGGCGGAAACGACCCCTTCATTGTCCTGGAAGACGCCGACATCGAACAAGCAGCAAAGGACGCCGTTCGAGGCAGGTGCGCGAATTCAGGCCAGGTGTGCTTCTCTCCGAAGCGATTCATCTTGGTCGGCCGTACCTACGAAATCTTCCGAACAAAGCTGATCGAGAACCTCAAGAAGGTTGTGATCGGCGACCCCATGGACGAGAAGACCACAATGGGACCTCTGGCTCGCGAGGACCTCTACAACAATCTTGACCGACAACTGAAGAATATTCCCAGCACCTGGAAGGTGTTCTGGCAATCCGAGGCTCAGCGACCATTCTACCCTATCACCGTCCTCGAAGCCGACTCCAACAAGCCTTTCGACGAGTAGCTGTTCGGGCCCGTTTTCACTCTCTTCAGGGTAAACCAATCGGTTGAATTAGGCAAAAGATGAGAAGCACGCTATTGAAATCGCCAATCAGGGCACGTATGGCCTGAGCGCCTCAATTTACACTCAGAACCGGGATCGTGGAGAGGAGCTGATCAGCAAAGTTCGGAGCGGCATGAACTTCATAAACGAAGTAGCAAAGTCCTAGGCGAGTTTCCCCACAGGTGGTGTGGCACGGAGTGGCTATGGCCGTGAATGTGGACTGGCAGGCTTCCGCGAGTTCGCCAACACTCGAGTTTATTATGTAAACTGATTGGTTGTGTGAATCAAAATCAGTTCAGAAGATTGTATTGAGGTTTGCTCTCACTGGTTCCAACTGCTAAAATTCACAGGAGCCGTTATTAATCGGTGAATTTTGTTGTAGTACTTGATGAGCAGGGCCTTCGTACTTATCTTCGTCCTTTGGGAGTGAAAGATGTCACGTAGTAGACTTCCATCGAGTGAGAGTCTGGCCAGCACATCACCGAGTTCCCGTTCAGCAAGTGCTCTCTTCAGGACTCCAATGTTCCTTATGTTGTATGGCCCTATGGTTCGTAACAGCGTATGAAGCTTCTTTCGCAGCTCCCTTTGTTCTATCGGGGTCTTTCTGATGATGCGCAAGAGCTGCCTTTTCAACCAAGTCATGATATGGCTGGCAATGTTCTTGGTTGAACCAGGATGTTACATACAGTATTATACCATAAACCCAGTCACTCCGGGCCCAATGCCTGATCGAATTCGCAGGACAATTATAGCATGGGGCGCCGTTTACATTATTAAAACGGATGTCAGCATAAGTGATACTAAAGTCCGACAGCCCTCGTCCACTGACAGCAGAAGTGATGTTTCAATACGACAACAAGCAGAACGACCCTTTTGAATTTCCTGAGTACCAACCTCTGAAGAACTACGAGTCTCCCAAAGAGAAAGAGCCCATGGTAAAGAGCGTAACAAAGAAAGGGTTCTACATGGATTATGATTTGAAGGTTGCAGAGGGAATTCCCAGCCCACAGCACTACCAGCATATGAGGGTATGGTCGGCTGGTGCTCCTCGCTCGCCGAAGATCGACAAAACCCTCAAGAAGTATAGTTACCTTGACCTGCTCGAATCTGAGCAGAAACTCAGAAAAAAACCGGCTCCTGGGGACTATCACCTCTTTAGAAGTGAGAAGCAGATCTCAGAGGAGCAAACCAAGTTGGACAATCGTTGTCGCAAGCGACGTATAGGTGACAAGCGTTATTTTTATGAGGACTTTGAACATCTCTCGAGGTTAGTCCCAGGACCAGGTCACTACAATCCACGAGGGATCGGCGCCAAGCTGAAATAGAATAAGAAAGACTACACCTTTTGGGTGGACAAGCATAAAACCCAAAGTAAGAGCTTCCTTTAAAAGTGTAAAAAGAAGCCTGACTGTGGTACTTATACTCCAGTACCGGTCGATGCCAACACTTTTGAACGTGTCTGCCAAACAACTCGTATTAAGACAAAAGATAAATCTGGGACAAAGCCTTGGGGCACAGCTGAACGGTTCAACTATAGCAGGCCTAAAACCGCTCGAACAGGCATGAGGTCGAAGGAGAAGTGCCCAGAGCCAGCCACCTACGACCTGATCCTGGATTGGCCGAACAAGCCACACCCGAAAATCAAGCGTAAAGAACACCCGAACGACTGGATCAATAAACTGTCCCGGTCGACGGCAAGCGTCTATCACTGATGCTCCAACTAAACTTCATTATCAGCCCAGTTGGATCCTCGTGTAGTGGGGTGCACGAGCCTTCCGTTGCAGCAATTCCCGCTGCTCCCCGTCAACGATGGGATTTCGCTCAGATTTTCGCGGTTTGACCTGCTTCGCAGGCGGGTCGATATTCTCGCAGTGAATAGGGTCACGCTTGTAGTCAGTATAGCGTCTTGTCTACTATGTCTTCCTGACATGTGGACGTTTCTACTCATCGATATTCTTAGATTATCTCAGAATTATTGGTCTGACGGTGGTCTTCCACTGAACCTCAGTTTGGCTTTGCGTGAATAGGTTCGAATTTCGTTCAGAAAATACTGCTTTCTTGACTGAAGGACGAAACAGGCTTGGAGTTTCGAAGTATTTGACTGACTTGAGTTTGTCAGGTTGGTTGGCGACAGGCGTAATCGGCTGCTTTACCCAATTGGTTACGTTTGTGACAGGCGGATTATGGGTACGCTTTAGCATCGGTCGGTACTGCCCATCATACCAACGATCAAGGCTGGTGGTCGAATGGTTGGGATCAGCCACTCCAATGTCCTTGCGGAAGCCGGCAGTTTCCTTAGATCGGTTACGGCAGAGTTGCTTTGTGAAGGAGTAAACCTCCTCTTAGCGGTGCTGAGGGTTACACTATCTCAGTCGGTCATAGCCTTTCTTCATTCTAACGACTAGTTATTGTAATATAAGTGGTATAGACAGTCATGTTGCTATGTCATTCGAGCTGAGATGCCAAGTCAATGAGCTAGCTGGCTGTTGTTGCTTGGCTGCCGTCTTTATCTGTTCGTCTTCGAATGAATCTTGGAAAACGTAGCGAGATGCCGCCTTTACCAAGATGCTAGCCGACAAGATATAAAGGCGACCTGGTGAGATCTTGGCACGATATTTCGTATACAATGGAAGGACGAAGCCAGTAGTCCACAGAGACTGTAACTGGAATATCGTATTCAGCAGGTTTTTCGGGGACGATGAGCTCTTTGACCTCATTCCTTAAGCTTTAGAGCTAGACCTCAGTAATACCAGTTCCCACCTTACACACTGGGAGGTACCTACCGTTCTAATGAACTCCGAAGAGATAGCTTCCATAGAAATTTCTTCTTTTGCCGTGTCCCTCTTCCACACCCATCAGGACCAGATCCACATCAATAGCTCTGTAACTCTCGTTGTCGATTAAACAACCTTTCTTGAGCTTGGCCCAATCCTTTCTGCCACCGTTGATGTCGTAACTACTTTAGCAAAGCTTGAGCATGAGTCCTTCGTATCCCTGATCAATAGTGCTTTTGAAATGGTTAATGAACTGATCCAATTATCCGGGCAACTGAAAATAGTTGCGTCGAATAGGAACACACAATTCAGAATCTGAGAAGCGTGGCAATTTGGATATCCGCTGTTCATAGGAGAAATGGATGAGAGACTCACCGTTTTCCTCCAGCATGTCGAACAGCATAATCCTTTCGGCCTGGTCTGAACTCATAATCTGCCTGCTTTTGCCTTTCCTCGCAATCAGCACCTGAATCGGTAAGGGACGATTTGTGGTTGATTAGACAGCCACAATCTCAGCATCAAATGTGGCTGATTATAGTCCCGAAACTGAATCCAACTGACTTTGAATTCGCTGGTAGAGATCTGGAAAGCTCTCATTTTGTTCTTTTCCGTTGCGACTCATTAACTTTAACAGACCCTTTGACCGATTGTAGTAGATGTTAGTCCGTTCCCCATCATATTTGATCTCTGTTGCGATTCGTCTACCTTTAGCCCACTTGATGGCCTCCTCAAGCTTTTGGAGTGGTCGAGCAAGCATTGGTGCATATATCGCCAGCCTCTCCTCTGTTATTGAGGTAGTTGGTTTGCCAAGATACTCCTCCATTAGCGGAAAAATCGTCTTTTCGGTCATCCCCAACCGTAAGTTTCTCTGCAGCAACCGAACGATATAGTCGATCTCATCCTTCCCGTTGCACAACTCAAACAATTCGTGCAGTTTGGTAAGCTTGATGGCTTGTGAGCCAATCCCCACAGACTTTTCGATAGCGGCGAGTATCTCCACAAACTGCGAGACATCTGCTTCTCTGTTGTTGTTGTTTTGAGATCCGCCATAAAATTCACCTATGATCTCGGAAAGTGTCTACTTCCTCGTCTTTTGCTTCAATTGTTCTTCACTTAAAAGACCTCGTTCCAAGAGTAACTTCCATAAGGTCCGATCGGAGATGTTTGCAAAGGATCTCGACGAATACTCAATGAGCTTTCTGATCTTGTCGATCCCGTCTGTTTGGTCCAAATACTCCACGAGAATGCGTCTCTTAGTGAGTGAAGATCTCTCCTGCTCAATGTTCCTAAACACCTCAGTGAGCCGCTTGAAACTGCCGAACCTCCAGTTGCCCAGCAGTCGCTTTATCATACACACTGTTATAACTCCAAACTCGAGTTCAAATACATGGCTAACCTCAACATACTAGACCTCTCGCAGGCCTCGACGGACACCATTGTGCTAAGCCACCAAATCTACATGTTCGCAATATGGAGTCTCCTGGTGGAACTACCACGTTTCATGATCCGCTACGGTAAGGTTACAGCAAACAATTATCTGAACCTGCACAGCATCAGCATGACCATCTTCGCCTGTGTCACAATATACTATGGAGTGGTCATGCTCATCCTCTTTAACAACTCGCAGGCGGAGGCTGAAAGGCAAAGCAAAATATTTCTCATGGTCCACTACATCTGTGCATTTGTGCTGATGGGGATACTCGTTCTGCAAGTCATCACCGGAATCATAGTGAGGTCGATGGTACTCGGCAACAAGTATCAGGGGTGCATGAAAGTAATGAAATTCGTTCACTCCCTATGCGGCTATATCGTGATCGGAGTTGGTAGGGTGTCCATCAGCTTCGGGCTTCTGTAACTCAACAACGATGCACTGTAATGATTTGTGGTATTCAGCACAAAGCCTTGGTGGTACATTCTCGGTGGCTTCTACTTTCTCCTTATCCTGATCGAAATCATCTATCGAGCAGAACTGCAGGTGTTCCTAAGAAAGCTTAAGCCACAGAAGGTATCTAAAAAGACCCCAGAAGACCACTACTACTTGTAAATCGCCTCTTAACATAGTGGAATAGCCAGGATGATAGACGAAGGTGTTCCGACTGGCCGCATTCTTTCCTAGTTCCCTGATGCTCGTTACGTTGTCGTCGATAACTGCATGTACTGCATCGATGATCTGGACCATCCTGGAGGATGGTTTATCATCAAAGAGGTGCTTGGGAGGGAAATCAACTACTATCTCCACGGTAGTCACCCGGCCATCAGCAGTCCCCAGCTACATCGCCACAGCAAGTATGTCTGGAACTACTTCCAACAACGCTTTGTCGCACAACTCAATTACGAAAGAACCTTAATCTTAGACGAAGACGCGAAGGATACCAAGTGGGTTGTTCAGGATGTCCAGCAATACAGCGAAACGTTATCAGTATTCAAGTTTTCCTCCAAGACAGCCAAGTTCAAAAACAGCTTCAATTCGATTTCGAGCTTGGGAAAGTATTTTATCGTAGAACCTTTGGAACAAGGTTTGGAGAACATGCGACGGCCATACTCGACGGTGATGTGCATGACTGACGACAACATCAAGCTGAGGGGCATCGTAAAGGATATCTACCGCAACAGGGAGAATATGACTTATGTCGATACCGTCGAAGTGCAAGCCTACTCCGAAACTTTACCCTTAGCCATCAAATACATTCCTGGAGGAGAATTCACCACATACCTCAACAACTTCTCGCACAGGTCGTTCCGCATTAGCGGTCCTTATGTACCTTCGAGTCTTACTGTAGGGAAGAGGTCTAAACTTAACTGAAAACACGAAAGGAAGCTTCGTGATAATAGCTGCAGGCACAGGGATCAACCCTTTCCTGGACCTTTTCGACTTTTTACTTCAGAAGATCATTTATCGGGCCGTGAAGCAGCGCTTCGGAGACCAAGCTGAGAAATTGAATCCATACGCTCACAATTTCGAGCTTCTCGACCAAATTCAGATTCGAACGGTAGCCTCATTTGCGAGCAAGGAAGAGTTCTACGGGTCATCACTGTTGACTGATCTGTTCTTCCTCAACGAAGCACACAATCTCAGTAAAAGTGTAACTTAGTCAGATTACTTCGATCTAATGCTTCGATTCTCGAGCGGAGAGGAGGAACCTGGCATCAAGACCACCCACAGACGATTTGACACGGAGTTTATCAAGGAGGTGATTGACAATAGCAACCCAGACAGAGTATACGTCTGCGGTCCAAGCGAAATGGTCAAATCAGTTCGTTCGTCTCTCGAGGAACTCAACTTCGACATGAGCAAGACCTTCTTTCTTTGATTTTTTCACTTATTGTACACCAGCTGAGCTACTGACTCGTTCTTATGCCTCGATGAATAAAGGAAAGAAATATTACGACCGGAGACTGACGAAGCAGTCAGTTGAGTTCAATTGAATACACACAAAAGTTATTTGGGTCTGACAGATTCGGGATAACTCCAATAATAGTTTTATGAACCTGTCAGGGGTCAAGGATAAGGAGCTGAGGGTCCTCACCAACACCAAACCAGTTACAGTTAAAGCACCACGCAGCTTCATCAACCAAATACTCATGTATTCCTCTGCCGATGGCAGCTAAGTTCACTTACTGGTGCCGGCATACATACGCATTGCATTCAAAAAGATGACTGAGATAGACATAGTTGCTGTTCATGCCGAGATGAGTGCGACGATGATATTGTCGTTCTATACTGGAGGCCTCGATAGCAACACCGTTGATAAGATAGCAAGATAAATGGAACTAGAACTCAACAAGGAGAGCTTCCACAGTTTCAATCCGGTCCTGGAGAAGGGGTAAACTCGGGATGGCAGGCTGCACTGCAGTTTCGATGGCAAAAATAACTTGATAAACTACCAGTGGCGAAATAAGTTCGGTCTTAACCTCTCCTGCGAAAATGTGTTCAGCAGTCCTTTTAGCCTGGTGCAGCTGGAGCTGTCTGTCACGCTGAGGTCAATTAAGTGGGATTTCGGGAACGTCAAGATCCATGTTCAGTTTAACTTGATGAATCTGCCTCAGAAAGATACCATCCTTTCGCTCAAGGAGAGTGACTTGGGTGAGTATGGAGTCGCAATCAATACCAACCGTGTTGAATTTCCAAGCAGACTGGACGAAATGGAGCTACCAGAAGGGTTAGGTGAGGAATAGCCTCTGAAGAAAGATGCGGATATGAGCTCAAACTCAGAAATACTCCTGCCGAATCGTCCGAAGTAACTGATAAATTGGCAAGAGATACGCCTCAAATTCGAGTTGTACAAGTACCCAGGGACAACCGTACTAATGTTCGCTGTTCCCGTCATGTTGTTGTCTATCATAAACCTGGCGATTTACTTCCAAGCAAATTAACTTACGGGAAAGATTGCTAGTCTAGCAACTCTCATGGTCGCTTATATAGCGTTTCTGCCGACTGTGCGGTAGTTGACACCGAACACCCCGACAATTACTGCAATGGATATTATTTTATGCGTTTTGCTGGCGAACTCATTGCTCACGCTCTTGCGTGCTTTCCTTGACTACGATAAGGGCTCGGACTTCGTGTATGACTGGAAAACTGATCCATGTTTCCTCATCAGTATCACCAACATAATCATCATCGCGCTGCTCATCTTCGTACTCTTGCTGATGCATAAATGCAAATGGGAGAAAGAGTATAGATACAGAGGAACCGAAAAGGTAAACCGATTTTCCGACGGCCATGATGCATTCAACAAGGAATGCGAGAAATACTACAACTGGATGGGCAGATAGCTCTTCAAACCACTGAACCCAGAGCGACCTGTGCAGTTCTACAGACCTGTTCCAACTGATATTGCAATACCGAATGTTGCTGGCTCAAGTATGAAAGTAGCCCTTTCAGGCGAATTTAACAAAGCAGCACCTAAGTGATACCTGCAAACTATAATAGCCAATTTTTTTAACTATTTTTCCCACCCGAAACATATAAATCCAATTACCAACCAATAAAGTGATCTGATGATCAGACCATTGGCCATCTTACTTCTGGTCGCAATCGGAGCGGGGCAGTCGGGTATTGGGACAGCCATGTGTCCAAGCGTTTGTAAGTGCACAGACCTCGGCAACATCAGGTGTCTTAACTGCCTGCGGACCTACTTCAGAGACTACTCTTCGGTCAGTGCCAGCTGTCCCTGTATATCTGGCTTTGTCGAACTTTACGTCCCTGGAGAATATTGCTGCTCTCAAAACTGTACGAGTTGTTCGGCAAAGGGAAACTGCCTAAGTTGCGCCAAGAACTGGACGTTGCAGACAAGCGGGTCAGGGGTGAGGGTCTGTATCTGCAGCGAGAACTTTTATTACGACCGAAATGAATGTAGGTGCATGTCACACATCAAGCCCGGCAGATACTACTGGGTTGGGCCAGAGGAGGCTTGCCTTTAATGCCCAAAAGGTTGCACTTGCACTGCCGATGGTTGCATCAGTTGTGATCCCTCTACAAAAAGAATCGTGACGACCATCCGATCGAATTCCATGGATTCAGTAAAATCATGTTCGTGTCAACCGCCATTGGAACCAACAACAGAAGGATGTGCATGCCCAACAAATTGCACATGCAAAGCCGGAGCAATAGACTGTAATCCATTCTCCTCAAGATTTTTAACTAATTTCAACGTCTGGGTCTGCAAAGAATTATACTTGGAGGTAAATGGTTCCTGTGTGTGTGACTTACCATATCGACCACACAATATAACCAACGAGTGTCAATGTTCATCACAAGTCGTACCTTCGAAGATTTACAAGAATACGGAAAAAGAGTGCGTAAGATGCCCTCCGGAATGCATCTGCGACGATGTGGGATGCACTTACTGCAGTATCTACTCCAACAGAAATATTGTTGGCAACTCGTGTCCTTGCTTCGCTCCTTACCGTGAAGTTATGGGTACTTGTTAATGTTATACCCCATTCTACTACAACATCACCCAGGGAAAATGCCTCTGCCTATCAGACATCTACCCAAACCACTACTACTACATCTAATTCGCAGATGGGTCCTTCGAGTGCAAAAGTTGCCCTCCCGGCTGTACATGCAATTTAAACGGGTGTGTCTTGTGCCAGCCATAGGCATTGAGAGTGATTATGGCATATAGCAATAGAAGGAATACCAGCTCCTGGATGTGCATAGGTTGCGTACCTCACGCCTACGAGGACAAAGGTGAGTGCAAATGCATTGATAAAAGCAATGCCACAATCGATGGACAATGTACCTGTGTAGCGAGCGTTTTCTTCTACTACAATAGCAACACCGACAAATGCTTATCCTGCCCTTACGGTTGTGTCTGCGATCTACAGAGAGGATGCTACTTTTGCGAGTACAGTCAACTCCGAAACATCAGCCTCGATCCTGTCAGCAATCTGTCAGTGTGTCCTTGTGTTAATGGGGCAATAGCAGGCGATCCCGAAGGTAACTGCTACTGTTCCGTTGCGAAGACAAATGGCAGCAAAGGATGTGCCTGCCCAGAACCATATTATATGAACGCATCCGGTCAGTGCTCCTGCAAGTCAAACTTGGACAGTAAGCACTACTACTACAACAAAGACAGCAATTAATGCAGTCGATGTCCGACTGGCTGTTCATGTAGTAACAATGGGTGTATGGAATGCAACCCCAACACCTTGCGGTATGTATTTGGGTTTCTCGGCTAATTTAAGTGTACATGCCTCCAAACAGCGAACGAATACAACAATAGCTGCAACATTTGCCCGAGGAGTCATCGTTGGCTGAATGGGGAGTGCATTAAATGTACGGAGTGCTAATAGTGCAACTGGGATGGAACTTGCTTGTCGTGTCCAAAGGAAATGAATTTGCTGAAGAATGGCACTTGTGTTTGTGTCGAACCATTACTCTTGAATATCAATGGAACCTGCAGATGCCAGGTTGGCTTCTACTACCATAATAGTACGCCAGCGTGCTTCCCCTGCCCAGTCTCCTGTATGGATTGCTTCCAGCTGTAGTAAAGCTAACCCAGAACTATCTGTATGATGTGTAATCCCGGTATGAATAGAAAGAATGATCCGAAGAACAGTTGCCCATGTCTTGATGGCTTTCGAGAGCATTGGACAAATGTTATGCCCTACTGCTGTGATAAACGGTGTAGCGATTGCAATCAGACTGGTTGTACCAGTTGCGAGTCGGTATTCTACCGCATCCTCAACGAAAGGCAGTAATGTGTCTGTATGAATGGCTTCATTTAGATGGACAATACTTCGGTGTGTGGGTGCAAGGATGGCGAACATCTATACGGGTCAGTATGCCTCCCGTGTCCCATTCGATGCCAAACCTGTGCTTGGAACCCCACGAGCCATAAAGCAGAGTGTTTAATCTGCAGGAACAACAGCAACAGGAACACGACAGTTGACTACTATGGAATACTTTACTGCGACTGTCTCTTAGGGTACGTTGACAACAACTCATCACTGAATTTCTGCTACGCCAGACACTGCTCTTTGCAGGAATCGCCGTGCACCGCTTGCAATGATAACCGAGTTCCCACAGAGAATGGAATCTACTGTGGCTGCAAAGACGGCTATTTCTAGAATAGTAATGGTGACTGCCAATAATGTTCGATGAAAGGGTGTCTCATGTGTAGTTCTCTGACTTTTTGCTCGTCGTGCGATGAATCTCAGGGATATTATCTAACTGACACCAGTTGCAAGCGAAGCCTCAACAAAAGTGAATATCTGTATTCCCAGAACATGGATGCCATAGTTGTTCAGTTCTTGAACACTCAAATTGATCCTCAACAATACCACACTTTCGTGAATGCCACAGGACGACTGGAACAAATTCGCCCGTCGCCATTATCCTAAGAAGCACTAATTACGTAGTCAGTCGAGCTGGTCAACGTTGTTACTGTATGCACGGCCAATCAAACAATCACTGCTGTGTTTAATCACCCGAAGCAGGAAATGAATGGCATAATCCTTGCCGTCAGATACATCATGGCTTAACAGCTCAAAATAGGGAGTTGGTACGAGAGTGATGAAGAGACAACTTACGAATTTACGGACTCTTAGGTATATATTCAGGTCGACACTGTTTATTCATCAGAGAAAATGAAGTTTGGAGATTAGTGGGAGCGTTTGTGTATTTGCACACTCATTGCTATCCTGCTTATTGTGAGTGCTGCCGTATATGTGAAAGGATACAAGCATAACCAATCAATCTTCTTCTTGCAGATATTGAACTTGCTTGGGTTCATCATCATGGACGAACACTACTTCAAGGCTATCAAGCTCCACAACATAGAATGGATTCGACTCAACTTTGGGAATATCATCGGGAAAGCAGTGAAAGTAGAATACTTCGAATCGTCTTCGGGGAACTTCGCGTACCTCGCAGGCGACTCCAACATCATCCGCC
>ERZ724508.430-NODE-430-length-30358-cov-5.772069_pt1 | contig 30358 bp, 42 predicted proteins | sample MGYA00376041_ERZ724508 | MGnify/ENA primary metagenome ERZ724508 (study PRJEB28724, sample SAMN07190887) | wastewater metagenome | isolation source: effluent of sewage treatment plant in Hong Hong | place: USA: Christiansburg, Virginia | collected 2016-03-01 ...
ATCGAATATCACGCATTATTTAAATCCATGCTCCGCTGGACCCTCATTGCCTGTATTCATCAAGTTTTTCGCTTTACCGGAGCCGAGAAGGTCGCATTTGACAAATATTAACCGAGCATACGTCATATTTGATCTGCCTTCATTGATTACTCAATATCGATACCTTGCATCCCTGTGATAGAAACACGCAGGCAAAGTAGCTTCCTTGATGTTCGCTTAAGTCGAAGGCGCAAGAAGAAGCTCCGTTGACTTTAGTAATTTCTAATTCTTTTCTATCCCAATCAAGCACAAGCCTTAGCACGTCTTGCTCATTAAAGCTTAAGCTTTTGCCTCTCTTGGGTATCCTTATCAGCATGCTAGACTCCCCATTGGAATTCGTTATGAAGTACTTCCACGATGTACCTAAAGCCGAGCCTACGTTAAAGTCAATAGAGTTGGCTACTTATTCCTCGATGATTCCGACTGCCATATTCCCTTTATCAAGTATGAGGACTTCAATACTCCAACTGCTCCTCCTGCAGTTTCCGATGTCAGCCAAGCGACAAACCCTTGTGCCATATGCAGAATCATTGATTCGAAGAGCTGTAGAGCCTTCGGTTGCGATATCCTTATGCTTCATGTCTTGCCTCCAATAGATCGGTGCTGGTGGTTTCTGAACTTCAGAGAGAGCTTTTGATCTCTTGCTTGAAATTGATATTGACGGGGACTGTGGACTTGACTTGATGATCTTTGAATTATGAGTTTAATAACAATTCAACTATAACAATGGGGAGACCTGAGAACCAGCTACCGCCAGAGCTGTACTACAACCAAACAGAGGCTTCCAAGTATGAGTCCAATACGCGCATCCAGCAGATCCAGCGATAATTGACTGAACGATGCATCGAATTACTCAATGTACCCACACCTGCCTATATTCTCGACGTCGGGTGCGGCGCAGCCTTGTCCGGCGAAATGCTCACAGAAGCAGGCTACATTTGGGAGGGAATAGACATATCAGCCGACATGCTTAACATCGCTGCCAGCAAAAAGGTAGAGGGAGGACTTTTCCAAGTCGACATGGGGCAGGGCTTCAAAGTACGAGCAGGAACCTTCGACGGGGTTATCAGTGTGTCAGCGTTACAATGGCTTTGCGTGGCATCTCGCAAAAACGATGTTCCATTCAAGCGTTGCTGCAAGTTCTTTCAAACACTCTACGAATCGATGGGCATGGGGTCCCGTGCAGTGTTCCAGTTCTATCCCGACGGCAAGCATCAGCTCGAAATGATAACAACAGCTGCTTTGAAGTCAGGTTTCTCGGGAGGACTTGTTGTTGATTACCCCAACAGTACCAAAGCCAAGAAACACTATCTGGTGCTGGAAGCTGGAGCAAATCGGAACTTGGGTATTGTCGAAATCAAAGGAAAAGAAGAGGTAGCGGAACAACACTCCGAAGACTCAGAAAACGAGGAGGCATCCGCGAACGAAGAAGTTCAAAACAACAAAGCAAAGTACCAGAAGCCCTTATAGTAGACGCAAGAAGTTCATTAAAAAGTCCACGCAAGCGAAGTTCAAGTCTCGGAATTGGATCGTAAAAAAGAAAGAGCGGCACGCACTTAAAGGCCTCAGCGTCCGCCCTACCACCAAGTACACCGGCAGGAAGCGCAAGAGCAACGCTGTATGATATTGTACTGCAGTTGTCTCAACTCTAATATTACTCGTATGTAAAAGGATCCAGCTCTCAAGGACTTTGTGAAGATTTAGGGTATCCGCCATAACGAGTACGAGAAGACCATTGCACTCTGGGGCCACTTTGGCGATCCCTCGCAAAATGCAGTCGTCATTCTGAAAGGACAGTTGCCAAAGGAACCAAATCTGAAGGAAATCTCGAAACTGGAGAGGTACAACCAGAACGAGAGATACTACTACTACACCGGATACATGGGCACAGAGTATACGATCGAGATCATCTATCCAGCGACCAAAGAAAAGCACTACCATAAGTACCGCGATAAGCTGCTCAACGTAAAGCTCGAATCGCCAGCTGACTACGCAAAAAAGAACTTACAGAAGCAACTGAAGTACAACTTATGGGTCACAGATATTCTTTAGGGCAAGAAAGAGGTAGATCGCGTTTTGTATCGAAATGATGACCCCAAGGTCGGGTTCATTTTGCTAAAGGACAGCGATATGAAAGATGAGGAGAAGGGGAACCTCCATCTCCTTGGGATCATCATGGATTCCAGTTTGCACAGTCTTCGTGACCTCAGATCTTAACACATCAAACTCCTCAAGGATGTTCAGGAAACAGCCAGGAAAATCATCCGCAAGAACTATGGATTGTAGTCCTACAGGGAATTCTTCCACTACCCGCCTACTTTCTGGCATCTGCACGTTCATTTCCTCAGCCTGGAAGTCGGTGGACGGAGCACAATGATCGAACGTTGCCATGAGCTCAACCAAGTCATTTACAATTTGTCCATATGTGATGGATACTATCGAGATGGAACCTTTACGGTCCTTGCGGAAGACCATTCTATTGGCAGCTAGTGAACTATCCCATGACAAAATCAAACAAAATAAACGATGGTGATGCTATCACTTCTTATTGACGGTCTTGATGACACCCACAGCGACGGTTTGCTTCATGTCTCGTACCGCAAATCTTCCCAATGGCGGGTATTCACTCAATGTCTCCACGCACAGTGGTTTCTTTGGCTTGAGCAGAACGATTCCGGCCTCGCCTTTTTTGAGATTCTGTGGTGCCGATTCTATCAAGTCTCCAGTTTTACGATCGACTTTTTGGATAAGCTCTTCAAAGCGGCAGGCAACGTGTGAGGTATGGCAGTCGATGACAGGAGTATAACCTTTCTTAATATTTCCTGGGTGGGCGAGGATGATGACTTGTGCAATGAAGCTATCGGTTTCGCGAGGAGGGTCGTTAGCCTGGTCTCCGCATACATACCCTCGCCTAATATCTTTTTAGGCTACATTGGCAACGCTGAATCCGATGTAGTCTCCTGCGATCGCCTCAGAAACTTGTCTATGGTGGATCTCAATTGTTCCGACTTCCGATTTCGCACCAGATGGGGCAAAGTTGATTGGCATATTCCTTCTCAGAACTCCAGTTTCAATTCGGCCCACTACAACGGTTCCAACCCCTCCAATTTTGTAGACGTCATGGATTGGGATGCGTAGAGGTTTTTCAGTTGGACGCTTTGGAGGCTTAATTTAATCGAGGGCCTGAAGTAAGGTTGGACCATGGTACCACTGCGTATTTGCAGACTTCTCAAACATATTCTAGCCTGTCATGCTTGACGTTGGAATGAAGGGCACTGCTTCAGGATTATAGCCGATTTTCTGAATAATCTTACTGATTTCGCTCTTGATTTCGTTGTATCGATTTGAGGAGTATTTTTCGCTATCCATCTTGTTAATGCAGACGATCATTTGCTTCGCTCCAATAGTATAAGCAAGCAGAGCATGCTCCCTTGTCTGCCCGCGTTCCGAAATACCAGCTTCGTACTCATCTTTTGTCGCATTAACCACAAGCACAGCGCAATCGGCCTGAGCGGCTCCCGTGATCATGTTCTTAACGTAATCGCGATGGCCAGGTGCATCGATAATGGTGAAGTGGTACTTTGGGGTCTCGAACTACCGGAGGCAGATATCAATGGTGGTGCAACGTTAGCGACTAGCCTTGAACCTGTCCATGACCCAAGCATACCTTAAGTTGCCTTTGCCGGCATTGGTACAGTCCTAATGCGCTTTATCGAGAACAGCCTGGCTGACTCCTCCACACTTGGAGACGAGGTGACCACACAAGGTGGACTTGCCGGAATTAACGTGACCGATCACAACGATGCTGATGTGGGTCTTGTTCCTTTCCATTGGGATGTGGTAAGAGGAGTTAAATTAATATCCAAGCAGGTCTGTCGAGGATTTATAGGATATTTTTCAAAGAATCTGAAGGTTTTTCCAGAGGCATTGTGGAGCTGGCAAACTAACAAAGTTAGTTAGAGGCATTGGCAGCGAAGAGTATTGCGTACAAAAAGCCACCAAAAGGAGATGCATGTTCAAGTTATTCTCCTTTTCAGTACTCGCATTCGATCCCATTCAAAATAATTTAAGACAATCTTAAAAACTTTGTGTATAATATCTTTTCTGCGATACAACAAGCTCGGGAACCAGAGTTCGATTATGGAAAGGGTTCCCCAAACGCATTGCAGAGATCGAAAGAGTAAACCAGGTACAGTCTCAAAGCCTTATGATAATATCTTTGCCGGCGAAGATGGACGCTATCGCCATTCGGAGGTGCTCGCGGATCTCGTCGCTCTCGAAGTCGAAGTATTCTTGAAAGAGGACAGGATTTCTTGACATTGTAAAGTTCAAAATATAGGAAGCATCGGTCAGCTGGATAGATAGATAGTTGTTCGATTTGCTTTTTCAGTGCTTTTTACTCTTGGTTGGGAAAGAAGACAATAAACTGAGCAATCGTTAACAGCCATTGCCAAAGATGACTGGCCTCACAGGCTTTGCGAAATTTCTCGGATATCAATGCCCAGGAGATGAATCGCATAAACCAGGAGGAGTTCAATAAGGAAAAAGAGTGAGAGAAAGAGCGTTGAGAAGATGGAGACCCCACTCTCCATTCCCACTTCGCAACTGGATTTACCAATTTGATCATCAGTTTATTGAAAAGATTCGATTTTGGCGAGCATAATGAAGAATTCTGACTCCGAACATTTGAGGGTTACTTAAGAAACATGAAATGATAGTGAAAGCAAACAGACTATGATAGCAGTAATCGACCCCCAAAGCAGCCAAGTATGGATAAACAGGAGGTGATTGCAACATCCCATCCTCGTAGTTGATCTGATGTCCCAGCGATCTGCTGCTGTTGGTATTGAGGTATTGAGGAAGCAGCTTGTAAACTTGTGGTCGCACTGAAGATGATTTCCATGGCTTCGTAGCTGTTATCAAATGACAGGATCAAACAAATAAACGATAGTGGTGGTGGTATCACTGCTTTGCATCTCACTTCACCTTGTTGATCTCCTTCTTCTTGACGTTCTTGATGACGCCAACAGCGACGGTTTGCTTCATGTCTCGCACAGCAAATCTTCCCAATGGTGGGTATTCGGCAAACACTTCGACGCACAGTGGCTTGGTAGGCTTGAGCACAACAAGTGCGGCATCGCCGTTTTTGATTGATACTGGGTTCTCCTCCAGGATGGTTCCATTGCGACGATCGACCTTGGCTTGAAGCTCATCGAAACGGCATGCTATGTGTGAGGTGTGGCAGTCGAGCACTGGAGTGTACCCCTGGTTAATCTGTCCTGGATGGTTGAGCACGATGACTTGTGCGACGAAGCTCTCGGCTTCACGAGGAGGATCATTCGTCTTGTCTCCACACACGTCTCCTCGCTTGATATCTTTGTGTCCAATTCGAACGTTAAATCCGATGTTATCGCCTGGGATTGCCTGAGGTACTTCGGTATGGTGCATCTCCACGGTTCTGACTTCAGAGCTCTGGCCAGATGGGGCGAAGATGACTTGCATATTCTTTTTGATGATTCCAGTCTCAACTCGGCCCACTGGAACAGTTCCAATACCTCCGATTTTGTAGACGTCTTGGATTGGGATACGCAGAGGCTTCTCAGTTGGACGCTTTGGAGGAACGATATTATCGAGAGCCTCAAGCAAAGTTGGGCCCTTATACCAGTCCATAGTAGTGGCCCGCTCAAGCATATTTTCACCTGTCCAGCCCGACATTGGAATGAAGGGCACATTGTCAGCATTATAGCCGACCTTCTTAAGGTAGGTTCCGACCTCGGATTTGATCTCGTTGTAGCGGTCCTGGGAGTAGTTAACTGTTCCCTCATCCATCTTGTTAACACAGACGATCATCTGCTTGACTCCGAGGGTGTAAGCAAGCAGAGCATGTTCCTTGGTCTGTCCGTTCATAGAAAGACCGGCTTCGAACTCACCAGTTGGTGCAGCGATCATAAGCAAAGCGCAGTCGGCCTGGGAGGTTCCTGTGATCATATTCTTGATGAAGTCGCGATGACCAGGTGCATCGATGATGGTGAAGTGGTACTTTGGGGTTTCGAACTGCCAGAGGGAGATGTCAATGGTAATTCCACGATCGCGACTGGCCTTGACCTTATCCATGATCCAAGCATACTTAAAGCTTCCCTTGTTGGCCTTGACTGACTCCTCTGCAAGCTTCTCGAGAGCACGTTTGTCGATTCCTCCGCACTTGTAGATGAGGTGACCACAGCTGGTGGACTTGCCGGAATCGACGTGGCCAATCACAACGATGTTAATGTGGGTCTTGTCCTTGTTCATTTAGATGTGTTTGATGAGAAGTAGGTCCTTAGATTATGACTCCGCATGGACGTTGCCCGGAATTTATAGCTTTCGGTGCGAATGATTTTTTATGATGTTCTTAAATAATCGGAAGACCTCCACGAAAACATCATCTCGCGAGCGAGTTGAGTAGGTTTACCGAGTGGGTAAACAGATCATACTCCTTGAACTTCGCTATCAGCGAAGAATGATGGGTACGGCTGTTCTCCTTCAGGGGTTTCCCAATCTCCCACATTAAAAAATTTAAGACTATCTTAAATTTGTTCACTTGAATGGTTCAATTCCGACGAGCAGAATAAAGAATTCTTGCGATAAGCGTAAACCTGAAGGCTACTCAGGAAAGAAACATGAGTTGAGAGTGAGAGCTGACAGACCCATAGATACTCTTGCAGTTGTAGCAACGGTAGCAGGTCAGCGAAGCGTGACTCTTAAATTGAGAAATATTTTGAGAGGAAATCGCACGGGAGTCAAAGCCTTCGCGCTTAAGCAAGGCGAACAACGTTTTAGAATGCGCAGAACATACGGCGGTGATGATTACCAAAGTATTTCGAACAGCCACATGCTGCAACCATCGATAGTACAGCTGATATACCCTTGAGAAGACAGCCACCAGAACAAGGATTTCTGAGCTTCCATTTTCGCGATCGATTGACTATCACATTCCAACCTGGAAATTTCGATGATTGAAGACAAACCGTTCTATGAACGTGGAGTCCGTCGACGATCCACCCACGGTAACATTCTACAAGGCCATACAATATGTTTCAGTGGACTTGAATCAGTGCTCGTTCGCCAGATCTCACTTCTGACAACGGAACAGCGAAATATTGTCAGGCATGCCTCCATAAGGTTCTCTGGAGAAGTCGTGCAGGACGAAAACTTGTGCTGCGTTGAGGTGGTGATGGCTTCCTCGATGTTCGTGTTCCCACTTCTGCTGCTGCTGTGTGACTGCTACAGACGCCGGGTAGCTCGTCTCTCAAAACTCAAGCTATCATCATACCAGCTGCTTGCTCGCACTTTTGTTGCGTTGCCCAACCTGGAGAGTCTCTCCGTTCAAGTGGAGGATTCCTATTTCAATCAAGAAAAAGCCAAAGTCCTCGAACAGTCAATCTTATAGTTGCCAAGCCTTCGTACCTTCACCTTCGATAATTATTAGGAAGGTATCAACGTGGAGGACCGCAATTACAGTCGTTTTTAGCAATGCTTTTTGCAAATCCGAGCAGCAGACAACATCGCCTACCGACTTCAGTGGGACCGCAAAATTTTCGAGGAAACCTCCTCTCTCGAGGACAGCAGCATCCATATGAAACCCAGAACTCCCAAACAATTTGTCGGCTGATAGCTCTCATAATATTCCTCAATCACTTCCTCAGAAACCGTATTCGTGGTAACCTTCACCACTCGCTACGATCTGACTTGAGTAGCTAGTGTACTCGCTGCGGCCAAAAGCTCCTCCACTGGTGTACTCTTCCGTCGTAGTTGTTATCGTTGCGCTGCCAGATTCTAGCGGTACGCTTTCGACAACTGTCTGACTGCTATACTGGGGCAAAGCCGAGAGCTGTGCTGATACGAGACCGCTTCGCAGAGAGTCATAGCTTGGTAGTGAGCTTGTAGCAAGAGAAGACGTGTAGCCTCCTGCAAGTGATGTCCCGGTAATACCTCCAGTTCCTGTGTAACCAGCTCCGCTGCTGAGCTATCGAGAAAGATAGTCGTATGTTGGTGACGTTCCTGTCTGGTTGAAGGAACTGCTGATTCCGCTCGTATAGCTTCCTGTCAAACCACTGGTATAATCAGTGGTACCGTAGTTCGTGGTTCCGCTAGTAAAGTCATATTTGTTAGTGGTGCTGGTTGTGGTGCCATAACCTCCTGCAGTACCTGATAAGTAGTCGTATTTCGAACTAGTGCCGATCGTGTCAGTCGCTCGATAAGATGTGCTTGGTTCTGCTCGATAGTTTGTAGAGTAATCGTAGTTAGAGTTTATTGTGACAGGGCTCACAGTTGGTGGATTATAATTTGGCTGGTAGTTGGTATAGCTGGGGAGGCCAGAGGCGGGCGAGGTCCCCGAGAATTTCAGTGACGATGAAACATAGTTGTTACTGTCAGCCAAACCATAGCCAGCAGTTCCGCTTGCGCCAAGACCTGAACTTGGGCTGGTTGCGTATTGGTTGTAAGAGCCGGCCAATGTCGAACTGATGCTTGCGGCTGGCTTGTAGTTATAGTCGTAGGCCAGACCAACCGCAGAGGAAGTCACGCCTGTCGTATAGTTGTCCACTTCGTATGAACTGCGGTAGCCTGAACCACCACTGGAACTCGAATAACGGATTCCGCCCTCCTCAAATCCAATGGGGAGATTGCTGCTGTTGCTTACTACTGTGGTTGTGGCGATAGCGACTCCTTTGCTCTAGTAAGTCTCGACATGGGTGTACTGCACTTCTTCGGAATCTCCTTGTCCGTACACCACTTGGTACTCCTATTCGACAGTAACGTGCTGTCCCTCAGGAGTGTCGTACTGTTCGGTTTAATGCACTTCATAGCCAACTGGTTGACCGTCTTCCTGAACTATGACTGCGACCTCCTCCTCGTAGTTGCCTGGTGCTTCACCATACTGCAGATTTTGGCCTCCTCCTGACTGTTGAACAACAACTCGGTGCAGTCCTTCCTGCTGTTGCTGTTGCTGGTAATACTCGGCTTCCTACTGCTGTCGGTAGTACTCGGCTTCTTCCTGCTGCCGGTAGTATTCGGCTTCTTCTTCCTGTTGCCTGTAATACGCCTCTTCCTCCTCAGGAGTCAATTGCCGCTGCTGAAGGCCGTCCTGGTTCCAAACCTGCCCAAGAGTTTGTTGCCCTGATTGTTGAGCGTACTGTTGTTATTATTGCTGTTGCTGTAGGTATCGCTGCTCCTGCTCGTACTGCTGTTGCTGGTAGTATGCGTGCTGACGCTGATATTCTTCATACTCCTCGCGCTCGCGCTGCTGTGCGTACTCTTCCTCGGTCAGTTGCACCTCCTCAGTACGCTCGTAGTATTGCTGCTGCACGCCGTCTTCCTCTACGTCGTACTGGACCTCCTCGACATGGTGCTGCTGTCCCTCCTGATCCCGATAATCCACAGTCTCAATCCGTTCGTGGACGAGCTGTCCTCTCTCCTCATACACCAGCTCATCATTCTGGTAGGTAATGCGCTGCTCGTTTCCCTGCTTGTCGTAGACGACATCAACGACCTCTTCGTGCTCATATTCGCCGACTTCATTCCCCCTCGCGTCAGTGATGATATAGTGCTCATTTTCAATTATTTGAGGCTCCTCATAGTGGGCGACTACCCGACCCTACTGCTTGGCAAGTTACTCCTGTTGGTATTGATGATACTCTTGTTGCTGCTGGTACTGCAACTGTTGCTGGTACTGCTTTTCGTATTGCAGTTGCTGTTGATATTGCTGCTCCTGCAGGTATTGCTGCTGTCTAGGATCTTCTCTCACGACCTCTACCTCAATGTACTGGTCCTCAGTGACATATTCTCCATTTTGTTCGTATTCGTGATGCTCATGCTCGTAAACAGCCTCAGTCTCGCCTGCTTCGTTTTCGACATACTCCACTTCGCGATACTCAACTTCCTCGTAGTTTTGTTCCTCAGGCTGAGTGCGGTAAACGACTTGAGTCTGTGGTTCCTGGATAACATAGGTAGGTTCCACTCGAACAACCTCTGGCTGTCGAATATACACTCGAGCAGGTTCAGAATGGATAACCTGTGGCTCTGTTCGGATGACCTGCTGAATTACTTGAGGCTGAGGCTGCACTCTGATAACTTGTGGCTCAGTTTTGATTACCTGTGGCTGCTCGATCCGAATAATCTGTGGCTCTGTTCTCACAACCACTTCTGGCTGACGTACGTATGTTTCAGTGCGGATTACTTGTGGTTCAGCTCGAATAACACGAGGTTCGTATGTCTGTTGCTGTTGGTATATGATTTGTTGCGGTTGTTGCTGATATATGATCTGCTGGGGTTGTTGCTGCTGCGACACTTCAACGTACTCGCGGTCTACAACTTCAACCTCCTCGTAAACATTACCGTCGGCATCCTACTCGCGATATTCCACCTATTCGTACTGTTCCACTAATCTACCGTCTTGGTATACCTCAGTCTACTCGTAGTTGATGGTTTCTTGCACAACCTGTGGGCGGGTTTGCTGATGAATCGTAATGATCTGTGGCTGTTGTTGTTGAACCACTTGATGGGTAATGATTTGAGGACCAGTAGTTATGACAGTCTGTGGTGCAACCACAGTTCGAACGATGGGTAGGCTTTGCTTGAGCACGACCGGGCGGTTTTCAGCATCAATGATTGTAGTTGTGGTTTGCTGGAAATATGACGGTTGGGTGTTCTGTGTAAAGCTGAGCACTTGAGGTTGCTGCTGGATAATGTAGGGGTTGTCCTTTCTCTCGTAGGTAATCTGAACCTGGGCTCTCTCTTCGGGTTCAAGTCGAGGCTCAAATAGTCCTTCCGGTCCCCCCTGCTGAAGAGTATCTGTTTCTTGAATGATTGTAACAACTTCCCGACCGTTCTGATTCTATTCGATAGTTGTGGTATATCGAGTTACCTCTGCCTGAACAACTCCATTTTCGGTAAAGACTGCGGTTTCAGATGTCTCTTCGACGAACACTTCCTACTGCTGTTGTGGCACCGTTACCACCTGTTCGGGTTGTCTGATAACACTCACCAACTGGTTTTGCGTACCATGACGATGAGGTAGTCCATGGAAGGTAACCGTCTGGCTGGTGGTAACCGTTTGCTGCTGAGGAATGCTGACGTATGTTCTTAGTGGAGTGGGCTGTTGTTGAATCACAATTCGTTCATTCTGTCGTCCCTCGGTCTTGATGATCGGAACGTGCTGCACAGAATTTTCAACGACACTTGTGGTAGTTTGTGTTTGATATTGAGGTTGTGTTTGAATTACGACCCTCTCTTGGCTTGTTTGCACATTGTTTGAAGTCTGAGTATTCTGGACGATCGTTTTTCCCTCGTAAACGTGAGTGTGGAGCTTTGACGAAGCGTGGGTTCCTCCATGCACTAAATCTACTCTGGCTGTCTCCTTTTGAACCTCTCGGATTACGCTCGGTTCAGCAATGGCTGTGGTAGGCTTTTACACTCTTTGGACGGTTTCGCTATTGGTGGCCGTTATTGTCTTCGATTGCACTTGACCTCGGTTGAGATGTTGGAACAATCTTGCTCCATTGGTGGCGGTAGGAACAGGTTGAACGATGGTCTGAACGGGACTCAGTGGTCTAATGTTTTGTAAACTTGCTCGTTGCTGAACCACTTGGTTCGATTGCACTACTGTTTGTCGTTGCTGGGCTGGTTGACGAATTTCGGGTACTCGCAGCACTTGAGTTCTCAATTCGGTTTGGGGTTGTGCAGTCAGTTTCGACCTATTTGTACTGGGAGGAACCACGTTTGTGACAGGGATTCTTGAGACTGCAACGGCCTCTTGCTGGCTTGTTACAACACTCCTCAATGTGGATTGGGTTGGTGGCAAACTGATACTTTGCTGAACGACGGGTCTCTGGATGCTCACTTGTTGTGGCTGGACAATCGTCTGTTGTTGGGGTATGAAAGTTTGAGATCTCTGTGGTATGAATGTCTGGGAACCTTGTGGCAAGGAGGTTTGCGAGCCACCGCTGATGATACCTTGTGATCCCACAGAAGTGAGAAGTATAGGTTGTGGCTGGGGTGGTGGAAGCACCCTAATGGACCTCTGTGGAACAAAAGTAGCCTGCTGCTGATTAACAACGGGATTGAGAGTGTAATGAAGCGGGCTGGAGACAGAAGTTGTACCCACAAGCCCTCCAGATTGTCCAATTACCTGCTCGTTCGTTGTTGTCGTGGTTGTCGTGGTTGTTGTGACCTGCTCGGGTTGGCTAATAACAGAAGTGTTCACGGCACCGACTGCGACACTGCTCTGGGAGCTAATGGCAGATATCCTGCCAGGCACTTGAATTCCTGAGACGCTGGTGAATCCTTTTACAAATTCTAATGCTTGATTAAAAGTGGCTGGTCGTGCAGCATTGTACTCCTCACTGAATCGCTGTGGGTACCTGCCACCTTGGATATGCTGCTCAACTACTGAGAATAGTTGATCGATCATCGAAGCTTCTCCCGCTGAAGGAGCTTGCTGTCTCCTGGCTTCGAATATCTGGCTGTCAGACTCAGCGAGATTAGTCGAGAAGTTGGTGTTCAACCAAACCTTGACCTTCCCGTTTTGGTTAAAGCCAATCATCTCATCTGTGATGCTCACCTGTCCATTGTACTAGTTGATAGCTTTGAACCCAACCAAACTCTCATGAAGAACATACAGTCCCTCAGCCAGAGGCAGGTTCACCTCGCTCAATCGGTTTGGAATCCGCTATGTCTTGACCCTGAGTCTTTCGGTACCCTGGCACATGTGCTGTGCATTTTCCCTTTCAACTTGAAGCACCTGGACGAGGTTGTGATCGTTGGTGCGTCGGAACTCATATCTGCGGTAGTCTTCTGCCAAGGGAATACGACCATCCCTCGTGATCAGGTACATGTCGGCTTCCTGACCAGTTTCGACATGCCGGACCACCTCGCAGTAGCCTGTGCTGCCCACCAGGATCCACTCACCCTTGCGGGACTGCTTTACGACTGGGAAGTTCTGCCCACTCTGTGTTGAGTTGCCCATAATATCCTCGAAAATAAATTTGAATTTTGTGTTGAGAAGCGACTCACAACGACATCACATTCGTGGTACCGGCGCAGCTGAAATTAATTAACGAAGTTATTGATCCGAATAGCAATTATCATCGAGTGACGTAGACTTCACAAAAGCTATAAGCCGCGGAGAATAGATTTATAGTGCTGGCAAAGTGATAGTTTGAATGGACTGGCCATGTTCAAGTCGCTGACAAGAAATACGGGAGCTACCAACAAAATGTTCGGAACTTTGGCAGTTAGATGAGGTCATACTTAGGTGAGAGGAGTCAGTGAAGGCTCATAAACTTCATTGATTCATTCCAAGCTGGTGCAGAAAGATTCTACTTGCCGATAACGAATTTCGATTATTCTTTGGGAATATGTTAGGCAAGCTACGAGAGGGAGCCACCGGTGTAATTGAGGAATGTGATCTGTTCTGTTCGCCAATAACGCTGCGCTACAAAAACGATAACGACTTCAAGACCCTGACTGGTGGGGTCTGCTCTCTCTTCCTCATCTGCTTGTTCGTCACAGTCTTCTACAACAAGTTCATGTCCTGTATAAATATGGAACACGTCAACGCATCCATAACCATCGTTGAGGAGCGTGATGCCTCACTGTACAACGCCACCACCTCAGAGTTCATGTTCGTCGTGGGTGTAAGCATTTACTTATTTAGCTGGACACCATCGATATGAACAACGGTCCGCAGTACTTCACGGTAGCACTCGACCGCATCAGCATAATCAACAAAGTGCGAATCACCAAACGAATTCAGCTGGTGCAGTGTGTAAGATCCGACTGGGAGAAGCTTGGACCGAAATTTGCACTGTACTACGATAACATGAACTTCGAGCGTATGCTATGTCCAGCCAGCCAATAGTTCTTTGAACTGCAGGGAACCTACAGCTCCGACATCTTCCGCTACTTTAAGCTGACATTGGTTAAGTGTACTGGAAGCAATTGTCGCAGCGATGCTGAAGTCACCGATTTTGTCAAGAAGAACGATTTCTTCAAACTTAACTTCTACTATTCGACGTGGCTGCTTAACCCTGAACTCCTGTAAGCAGCCACTCTCAAGCTCGATGATAGCACCTACATGCAGTTCAATCCTCAGCTGGGAGTCAGCACCAACCTCTTCTTCGAGTCTTTCAAGATCAACACCAACTATGGACTGACCCCCATCGATGACTACAAGGAGCAACTTGGGATGTTGCCGAGGAGTGTCGAAATGCGCCCATACTTTCCCCAGAACGAGCTGGTAAAGCTGTATCTGAGGAAAGCCAATACCTTTCGCACGATTGAACGTTCCTTTACAAAGTTCGACGAGCTGCTATCCTACATCGGCGGTCTCTTTGGAATGATTCTGGTGGTAGTCGCTATCCCACTGAAGTACTACAATGTGTGCTGCTATGAGTTGAGTTTGGCTACTGGTCTCTTCACCATAAACAAACCAAAACCTATTGACAGCAGCACGGGAATTACTCCTGGTGATCAACCTCCTCCCAAAGCCGATTGTCTCAAACCACGAGTCCGTAGGTTCAACTTCTTCGTATACCTTGCTTACTTGCCGTACTTTTGCATTAAAAAGCTAGGGGCTGATAACCTAAAGATCCAGTTCCTGCAACCCTACTACGAATCTATCCAGGTGTTGAGGACACAGATCGATATTAGTCACATCCTGCGTAAGTTCATCTTCTTGGATCGAGTGAGCAAGACGGTGCTTGACGAGCATCAGCGAGACCTGCTGTACATCATCGAGAAGGAAGATATCGAGGACATCAAGCATGAGCTATCAAAGGCGCGAATTCACAAAGACCTAAAGCAGGGGCTGGTCAACAAAGCAACCCTCTAACCTCAGGCAGAAATTATTGGGTAAAGCAAACAGTTGGACGTACAATTGGGGATTGATCAACGAACTTCAGAACTAAATCCCCCGAACACCCGCCGAGAGAAGAAGCCCAGTTTAATTCGTCGTCAATCAGAGTTTAGGTTGGCCTATAAATCGATATTTGACAAGGCAGATACCAACATCATCAACCGTAGAATACTTGAGCGGATGGACCGAAATATTATTCAGGTGCTGGAGGAGGGCATATTGGAGGGGCAGGATAATACCGACTACGTAATTCACCCCTCATAATAGCTCCGGGGTAGCATACATAATAAACACAATCACGTTACTTTTGCGGAGCTTACCCAAATTGCAGCAGAGGCAAGGGAGCACGATGATATGTCCCAGAGTAGCGGCTCTGATCCGAAAACTGAGAAGGCTGTTCGCGAGAGCATCCCTGTACAACCTCCTTCTCCCGACTAAAACGAGATCCCTGAATCCCCAGATGCACTTCATAACTTTAAACGAACTTCGTCCAGACGATCAATTAGCCGGAACGTACAAGAACTGCGCACTCGAACCTAAGAAGCAGACCCAGTGTGCGAGGAAGTGAGCGACTGCGCTCTTGAAAATTTATGAGATAAAGTGATGGTTCTTTATATGCTAATTTCCAAAAAGGAGTAGATGGAGCATATCCAAGTGCATGTATAGTCACAAGGGGTTGTCATCCAGGTTCAGGTAGGCGTGTGCACTATAACCTGCCGACATGCAGGTGGAACCGAATTGAGTTTCCTCCTCTTCTTCATCCTTCAGCTTCCTCAGGGTGTCAATTCTCGAGTACTGGACACTTGCCTATGAAGGCTCCCTCTTCCTATGAATCTTCTCTTTGTATGTTCCACAGATGTTCGATATTTCCGTTGAGAGCCGCTCCAGTCGCCTTTAATTTTTCCAACTCAGCACGAATATCTACTGGCCTATCTCATTGATCCTCTGGCTTAACCGCTCGCTTATTGGAAAGATTGCTTGTTTGGATTATTCGTTGACGAGTTTCGGATGGAAGGGTCGATTGTCGTTGCTGTGCCCACGAACAAAGTCAGACCGGAGTCTTGGTCGTGTGGCAAACTGTGGTTAATTCTCGAATTTCAGTGGTTCCATGTTCAGATTGCGATAGGTTTGTCTGTCATATTGCCGGGGGGAGTTGGGGTTGGTTGTATAGGGGGACGTATCAGTCAGCCGTGTTGGCCGATTTTTATGAAATCCAAGCCGAAGAGGCTGAAAAGGTTGAACTTGTTCGCTAGGTGCGTGATACTTCTTAGTAAACATTCCTCGAATTTTAAATTTCATGAATTGTTTCTCCCCTCAATAGCGCTACTGTTAGATCAGTTTGGTTCTCGGCAACTTACCATTGCATTATTGGCGAACTACTCTGCCTCTAAAATCTGTTTATGCGATGCTATGCACAGCCAGTTCGCATAGTATATTTGATGTCACAAATCAAGGCAGTCAAAGATTGCCAATACAACAACAAGGACATCAACCTTCCGAGGGCGAAGGGTTACAATCGCAGTCAGCTACGCTACGAGCTATGTCTCAACCCAGCTCCACAGGGCTACAGCTACTACGTCAAGGAGGAGTCATATCCTCTGAAGACGATGAGTCTTGGAGAGGTCAATTTAGTTGTACGCAACCGCTATTGCCAGTGTGTGTTAGAATTGGAAGAGCTGTTCACCTACCTCGATGAGAATCTTTTCTTGGACCCCGAAGGCAATCGTCTTTGCTACTATTGCATTGGCTGCGTAGGTAAGTATCCTCCCAATAAACGCTATCTTCAAGATCTCTACTTGGACAATTAGCTGTGCATGTATGTGAGTCAAGCCCGCAGATATCACGCTGCTTCGAAGACTAAATTACCATTCAAGGACGGTCGAATCACTGTATCGGATAAGGGCATGGTGATCTACCTCTTCAGAGTCAGGACATCGACAGGGTTCGTACACTAACAAATCCTCCTCAAAGATGGTCGCCAGCGTGAGTAAGATAAGCTGTTGCAGTATAATCACGGAGATTGCGAGTATGGAGTAGACAACCTGACCACATTCACAAAGACCTACGGTGAGGAAATCAGCGAGCGGTTGGATAAGCTTGGGAAATGGATGGTGCTTGGAAATGCAATCACTCCAGATGTCAAGGAGCTGCTCTACGAAGAAGTTTTAGATAGCCTTTCAGTGGCAATAAGGAATAGCTGCAAACTCGCCAACCTGCAGCCAGTTGCCAGCCAGTTTACATTTGCTTTCAGCACTCCTTGCTATATCAGCGATCACTCTTCCGAACTCTCTTTCCTTGTGCTGTACTATCCAGTGCTCAGACTTTGGAGAAGATTCTACATTGTCGACCAGTTTGGGAAGTCACTTCCGCCAACCGAATCAGGAGTCTATATCAAGGATATCGCCAACAAGTGCATCTATGTGGTCGGAGGTTGCCGCATTCGTTACGAGCAGGCATTGGAAGGGAACAGCACTCGTGTCATATTTGTCCGAACTTTGAAGTACCGCAAGGAATGTTGGCGCATCGATCTCTCAAAGGTTGAAGAAAGACGGGGGAGCGGCAAGACAATAAAAAAGACTACTTCAAGAAGAGGCAGGACTACCACCGAAGAACTTCCAGTTATCCCAACCCTCTATCCGAACAACATCATCGCTACCGAGTTAAGACCATTCCCCGAGGACCTTTCACTTGCTGCTGGTGTTGCCTTCAGCGGATTCCTATTCGTCTTCGGAGGTTCCTTCGTAAAGGATAACCAACCCGAAGTGATTCAGAACTGTGCCTATCGTCTGAACCTTTCGGCTAATAAATGGGAGAGGCTCAAGGACATGCCTCGAAGGCGGCATAACCATGCAGTCTTCGTTCGAGACAACCGTATCTTTATCATCGGTGGAACAGAGACTTCAGGCTTTAATGTACCGACCACCCGATTCGTCGATATCTACGATCCCGCCAAGAACACTTATGAGTCAGCAGAGCTGAAGGATAACCAACTCCTGATCACAATGCCCACGTAACTATTCGGTGAGCGTTGCGTTGTGAGTCGGCTCAACGCTGACGAATACCTACTCACCAACGGAACACCCTCCACTTCGTTTGTATTTAATGCCAAGACTATGGGCTACTACATCGGTGGCAGTCAAGTCAAGTTACCTGTCATGGCCAAGGGCTGGAAGAATACAGATTACACCTTGCCGGGACCCAAACTTCAGCAGATATTCGATATGCAAGCAGTACACCATAACGGCTTGTTCTACTATCTTCACAACAGTCTTGCAGAGGAGCAGCTGCGAGTGGTATATGGCAACAGAAACAAGTGGTATACCAGCAGAGAACTCAGTCCAACTCCTGAGGCAGAGTGATGATTCGCATTTGTTCGCAATTGATTATCCATGACTAGTGTTCGGATGGGCATGACAGTAGGTGAGGATCCGGTACAACTCATTACCTCGCACGGAGCGAAGTATGTTGCAGAGTACTGCCTAGAGCTGAACCTGCAGGTAAAGATCGGCCTGCCCGAGCTGATGGCGATCCTGATGGGTCTGTACCAACAGCTTGAGAACTACAACAATACGATTCGCTACCAAATTATACCCAAACCTCTTGAGCTGGTGGTGGACTGTAAGCGATACGCCTCGGTGGCTTTAGGAGGCACTTTTGACTACCTGCATGCTGGCCATTTGCTCCTATTGACCTACTCCAGATTGTTGCTGCGAGATGACGGGTAACTTATAGTAGGAGTCACATCAGAGAGCATGCTTGCCAAGAAGAAGAACCGTGAGTTCCTTCAGAGTCTATACACAAGGCAGCATCATGTTCGATAGTTTTTAGAGCGTTTAGGTACGAAGAAGCCTCGGGTGTTTGAACTGACTGACCCTTACGGGCCCACAGTGACTGAACATCAAGTCTAGGCTATGGTAGTTACGAAGGAAACTTAAGCTGCTGGTCCGAAGATCAATGAAATGAGGGAGGCAAAACATTTTGCTCCACTGAGCCTGTACGTTATGGACCTCATCAGCGACCCATCCGAATCGTCTTCGAAGCTTTCAAGTACGCTTATCCGAGACCGACTAAAGTAAAAGAACAAATTTGACAATGAAATGCGAGAGCATTACCGTAGGACTTGGCTGTAAACTTGTATCAAGCTGCTCGCGGCTGGAGGGTATAGACTCCCACTCACCCCTGGCTTGCAAGATGTAATCATAGCAGAGGGTGAGTACCTATTCGAGCGGTACTCTGAACCCTGGCGGTACTACCACACCAACTTCCACATCTTCACGCTGCTCGAGGAGTACCGAACAGATCCTGCTTATCGGCAGAAAGAACTATCTGAGCCAGAGGAGGCAGCTTTATTGCTTTCAGTATTCTACCACGACATTGTCTACCAGCCCGATCGAGTTGACAATGAACAGCAAAGTGCCGTTCTGTTGTAGCGATTCGTTGCCAACCTGCAGAATATATCAAACACCCCTATGAACGAAGTAAGTCGTCTTGGCTACCAACTAATTCTCATGACTAAGGCACACAAGCCTTCGTGCTACCTTTAATCTCTGCTCAACGATCTCGATATGTCGGTGCTGGCAGCACCCCAGCACATCTACGAGGTGTACTCTCAACAGATTAAACAGGAGTACCTGGGCGAGTTCGCCAGTGAGGGATAGTTCAACGCCAAGAGAGCGAAATTTTTGGAGGGTTTGAATCCAAGTACTGTCTTTTATCTCCACCCCGAACGTGAATTGCATTGCAGCAGAAACATCCAAGCAGAAAGGAACAGCTTACTGTCACAACTTTCCAAATGATTCTGCGTCGACTGGATATGCAAATGCGTTCTGCAATTTTATATTAATAATCCCACACAAGAACACTAATCCGCCTCCTGCTTCTACCTGGCATACTAAGAAGGAGTGTGCTCGCAACAGTATGGGTGAGGACCCTTTCGAATTTGAATATTCCAGACTGTCGATATCGAGCACAATGGAAGCTTGTAGTGGATGTTCTTCGATTGTCCAAAACAGAGTTTTAAAGTTTGATAGATCCGTGTCGAAGGGTGACGTTGTTGATGAACTGGAGCCTTTTCCTGCTGGAACGAACATCTTGGCGTTTTCGATGCTCATCTAATCTTATCCAACCTGCAATGCCTTAACTTTAGAATGTTTTGAAATCAACCTAACAGCAAGCAATTTATGAATGCGACAGCTGAACTGAAGCGACACTGTTGTTTGGTCGATGGAGGCTTCAGCAAGAACATCTGTAACCCAACATGGGGGTAGCTGCTTCATAGCATAAAACCTGCCCCATTCACACTCCTCTGCAGAGGCTATTCCTACTCTTCCAGACCAGGGTTCGCTTCCTTATTCAAATCTCGCACCGAATTGTCCCAATTTGGCCTGCCTCTGCCTCTTGCGCAAGGATTGACAGTGGGGGTATAAATGGAAATACCTAGCTAATCGATTTATTAATTGATTTGGTAGTGGCCACGCGATGTCAAGCAACAGAAAAAGTCGATACGCGAAGGTCTCCAGTATGACTAAGCGTAAGTTCATTCTAAAGATGATTCGAGAACCTTGCAGCATCAAGAAGGTAGAAAGCTTCGAATGTTTTTTCCATTGCTTTTGTTCACAGTAAATGTAGGCGGCAAAGGAGTTCAAGATCAACTATTCGACGGCAAAGATCATACTCAACCTCTTCAAAGAAAACAAGCTTGCCAAGGAACTTGGAGACGATATACCTGGATGGGAAGATTGCGAGCAACTTCGCCCGAAGCATAGACCGCGTCGCAGCCGCTGCAAGTTCCGCAAGCTTTGCTTGGAAAGTGATAAGGAATAGAGCACTCCCAGTACTAACCGAGTATGCCTGGAGTCTCCCGTTCTTAACCGAAATAAAAACTAGGGTTGGAACAGGGTATTAGTGGTCAGCATGATATCAGGTGAAAGCTGCTGAGCGAGCAGTGGTAAGCTGTTCAAACAGCTGCGCCCCTGATCAATACCCACTCCGAGCAGCCTGATTATAATATGCTTTTATCGACCCAACACCTGGCGTTCTAATGGATGTTCAAATAGCTGAAATTATTAAGGTGCTGGCAATTATCAAGGGAAAAGTAATGCACTTCACAATCAACACTAACGGGTTGATTTCGGGTGGGGATGCATCGTTCCTGCCAGCTAACTATGGAAGGGGATTAGTACCCATAAATTGATGGAGAGGAGGGACATGCGAACATAGAGTACATGACGATAAGGGAGAAAGCAAGTATGAAGGCTTGAAGCGGAGTGTCACCACACCATTGCAAAGCGATGAAGTATGGAGAGAAATAATCACCTAAACAACTTTTTCCTCCTGTAGGGCGACTATGAGAGAGAAAGCTAATCATCGGGAGATCGCTACACAAGCTGAGTATCTTCTGAGCACGACAATATCTTTAATGGAACGTTCAAGGGGGTATTCAGTGGTGAACGCCAAGGGGAATTGAGACGGCATGAACTAATAGCTTAACTGACCAGTTTTGACTCAAATTCTTAACACTCAGAGATTTGAGGGCAACGGCCCAGCCAAGCCCATACCATCGAAGAAGGCTGAACGGAAAAGCTAGAATGCGACCAATAATGCTACCAACTCTGGACAATTGAGCCACAAACATGCAAAAATAAGTAGGGTCACCTGCTGAACCTCTCTGGGAGGGTCAAAGCCTTCTTGTTGACCCGGCACAGCCTTAGTATTTCGTTCAGAAAGATTCCTCGATGTGGTTCGCTGATGCTGTACCGCCTCACTATGTTGCTCTTTCGATTGAGAAATCTGAGCACCAAACAGTCCTCTTCTGCGAAGGCCGAAACCAAGGTAATCAGAGGGTAGCGTTTCTCGTATTCCTGCTAGCATACCAGCTCGGCTAACTTTGAAATGAGGCCTCGATCATAGCGTTCGATGAGTTCACCGTCTTCGATGGACAGTCGCATCTTCTCCTGCCAGACAGCCCGATCAACCTCCACGCTGACGCTACTCCGAATATGCGATGCATTCCGAATATCCATCCTCATGTTCAACTCCAATGCAGTTTCCACGAGAGAATTGCAAGCATCGGCTCTCATGGGTGGATGCTGTGGATGCTCACACATGTCATCGTATGACTTGGGTTTACTTCTGAGCAGCTCGAAGTGTCGATCCTTGATGTCACGGATCAGTGCCGAAGGTGCATTCATTTTGAATGTGCTGTACTCGATTAACGCATAGTCGTTTGGTGAATCCACAATGTCGCACATCTTGAACACCTTATCCAGCAGGTAGTCGAATCTCCGTTCTGGCTAGATCTTGATCTTCAGTGTGGTATTATTGTGGCTGGGTACGAACACCTCAATGACCTCACAGTTATCCTTGATGGCCTACTTGAAGCTTTTAAGGTGGATGCTCCGCTGATCCTCCTTCCTGATAAGACAGAGATTCTCCCCAAAATATGGAAGTATTTCGTCGGAGGCGTCCAACGGCTCTACTAGATGATCGTGGCGGTTGTGGAAATCGGCTAACTTCAGTTAGAAAGAAGCATGGTTGACTCTTTCAGGTACCAGCCCTAAAAAGAAGCTGCAATAATCTTCAACGGCGTGAGTAATGAACTTACCAACTCGAATCAGTAGATGGATGTCTGCACGGTCGTATTAGCGGCTTTTATCTCCGCCAAAGAAGTACACTCGAATTGTTCCGTTGGGTCGGTGTATGCTACTTTGGGAAAGCAGGCTTTTCACCTGAACGGGTCCTTGTAAGTTAGCTATGGGCTTCCTGAAGAATATTGATTGCTCCTAGCTCGGATCGTATCGAATGGGGGGTGGAGGTGGTGGTATCTCGGTCTCCTTTGGGCGCACGGCAGAAATCAGTCTGTCGTATTTGAGGGTCGGCATTGGCTCTCCTGCATTGATTTCTAATTCCGTTTCAGAGCAAAGCATCAACCTCAGTCGACGATTCTCTGGTTGGGAGTACAGTGATTGCTCATCGTCGTAACATCGATGAGCGACGTCCATATATTAAATATACTGTTAACAGATACCAGAGACCAGCTCACCTCATCAGACCAAGCTTTACTCGACCTTCGTAGAGAGTACAGTAGAGCTTCTTGTAAGTCAATGAATCAGAGTGAATAGTAAGGCCTTCTCCTCGCTTCAACCGGTTCGTAGGCTTTGATAAGAAGAGGTATACCCGTGGACTTTGTGGGAGGAGGTTGCATCGGGCTAAAGCCTCTTTCGAAGTCTCTCGAGGATTAAAGTTTTCGGTTGGATTAGCTTTTTTCGGACTTCGATGTATCTCCTGACGCGGACTGTCCAGCACATCGAGAGGCTCCCATTAACACACTGCATACCAACTCCTCCGCAGTTTCATTTTCCTCATGATGCTCAAACTGCCTGCGTTTTCCCTTGCCATTCAGTGAGCCTTGTGGATATTCATTGTAAATTGTAACGAGCGACTTGAAGTGAGTTTTTTGATGGAGTGCTGGCAGTAAATTGCGACTGGTGACCTTCTTTAAAGGTTGAATTTTCCTTGAATTAGGAGATACAGTACTCCGGTGAGGTATTCTTAGAGCGTTCATGGATAGTTTGATGCAGAGGCATGCTCTCTAACTCATTGTGCCTCGACTCTTTCAATTGCTATTCCAATCGTTCTAGTGTCGTCTGCGGTTTGTAGTGCATCGGTGGACCCTGTTTTGACTGCTCGCGAAATTGATGGCCAGCAGCATTTGTGTACGGAATTTCATCTAATATCCTGTTCCGTTCAACTTCGCTCTACGATGGTGCCATGCAGTACATTAATGCGCTAGGACTACCTACGGAAGCCCTTGAAGTAGAGCGTTGATCCGCCGACCGACTTGCTTGTGTCTTCTGGTCTCGGCTGGTACTTCTTATTGCGAAATTCCTGGACGGGCACTGGCTTGTCGATCATACTCATCACAAATCCTTCGATGCGTCTGCGATAGCTATCCGACAGCTCGCAATTAAGTTCTGTATGGGCCTTGAAGTACATTTGCGATGGTGCTCCTCCTCCTTGTGGTCATGCTTTAGTCTGCGTAGCTGGCTGTGCAGCCGAATCTCCTTCTTGTGGGTGAAGAAATTGTACATCTCAAATTAAAGAACATTCGATGACAACAAAGGAAGTCAAAGTAGGCGAGTTGCGGGTTGTAATTGGGACTTGCGAGCGTTGCTAAATTGCGTGTAATCGGCAACTTGAGGTCGACCTCCGAACTACAGCTATTCCCCATCTGCGAAGGAGCAAAGCGAGCCAACATCAGTCCATAACGATGTCTTTATATTTGCTCCTTCCGAAATCCCTGGGGTTCTTTGGCGTTTTGCGAATCCGAGGTTATACCCTATTGCGGTTGGCTGGGTTGGTTGTGGTTGGTAGGGTCCATTCAAGCTGGCGATTTGCTGAAGCGGTTGATTGCTATTACCGAGTTGATTGGATAATGGGAAAGTCTTGCTGCTTGTTACTGGAACAATTCCTATTCTGCTCTCGGAAAGTTGCAGAGGTACTTGCCCACTGATGGTTGGCTGCTGCTGTGGCTGAACAGTGCTGACCTGGAGGTGTTGCTGTGGTGGTTGTATTAAACTGGTCCTTGTATTCGTTTGAAGGTTGGGTTGACTCGAGCTCGTTCGCAATGCAGGAACACTTATGTAGCTCTTTCGAGCGGCCTATAGTCTTGCTTCATAGTCCCTCAGCTGCTTCTCAAAACCAGGGTTGGGCCGCACCCACTTTCTCTTGGTTCGTAGAAATGCAAGTGCATCATCGTAGTTCCACTGATTCTTGGTCATCAGGTAGGCTATCATAACAGTGGCTGATCTCGACACTCCTGCGTGACAGTGCACCAATAAATTCCTCCCTGCGTTCAGCTGTTCCTCAATAAAGGCGATCGCCTCATCGAAGTGCTGACTCATATCGTAATTGGGAATGTCCTGTGCGAGAATAGCTTTATTTGCTTCAATCTTCTTGTATGGGCAGTCTTCGGGGACGAAGGCTAGGTTACCTGCATGACTTACCTGCATCATGACCAACCGATAGAATGGCACGGATGTTTGCTGGCCCTAGAATTTCTGGAATCACTGAGCTGAGTATATCACCGATATAGAGGCCACCTCGCCGACCGATCGGCTCCTCCACGAGGTTGATGTGATCGAAACGTTGCGGTTTCTCTCCTGGCTGACCGTTTGAAGTTTTCTTTGGCGAAGCTGGTTTTTGCTGGGCTGCTGATTGGGAAGGTTAGAAGTTTCCGGTATTGGGTGGAAACTGCCTGTATGCTTCTTGTGGATACTGCGCCTGCGGAGGGTAGAGCGATTGGGATGGTTGGTTATAGCCGTAAGGCAGCATGATCTGTAAAATTCTTAGATTGAGTTGATATATTTCTAAAGTTGGAGGCTTCTTTGGAATATCTTGCTATATCCGGTCCATCATACAAATCACTCGTATTTGGAAGCGGCTCCAATATGGCTATCCTCTCCGTGAATCTTATCTTCCCGAACATCCACCATTGCGACGGGCGGAAGGGGTTCCGGTGGGGCAATCACCACGGGTTCTGAAATCTCTGTGGGCGGTTTGGTTTCTAATGGGGCAGGTGCTACAGGCACAGCAGGAACAGCTGGTACTGGGTCGATGGAGACTGCTGGAGGAGCAGTTGGTACTGGATCAACTGAGACTGTAGTATGAGCTGGCTACGAAGGTATTTCCGGCTGGCTAGGTGGTTTAACCTCTGGTTGCTGGTCAGTGGGCGGCTTCGAATCAGGTTGTTCCTTCTTGCTCTCTGTTTCGTTGTCGACCTTATCCTCTCTATCGCGCTCAATATCTTTAACTTGACCAAGAGCAGCTGGAGGTTCCACAATCAAAGTCTCGTAAACTGGTTCAGTTTTGACTTTATCAGCAGGAACAGACTTCTATTTCCCAACTTTAACTTCTATAGTTGAAATATCCACAGGTTTGCTCGGGCTCTCTTCTACTTCTACTATTACTGGCTTTGCGACTTCTTCCTTCGGCTTAGGAACCTCTTCCTGAGGCTCAGGAACTTCTTCCTTCGGATTAAATACTACAATAGAGGCAACCTTTGCGGTACGCTTCGGAACTTCCTCCTCAGCCAACACCTTCTGTGAAAGTTTGATGACCTCCTTTACTGCTGGCTCTACTGGGGCTTGGCTCACCTCCACCTTAGTGACCACCGGCTCTATCAGTGAAGGATGCACAATGTTGTTCACGAGATTCATGTCCCGATATTGCTACTTGGTAACATGCAGCTTGTCAGGGTTGTCCTCACTTGTCAAAAATTCCTCGATAGGACGGTTTCCCGGCCTACTTTAAACCACATCTTACCAGAACACAGTTTTGTTTTCTTGAGTTCCTCCAAATTTCTTTTCCAGTTGGCTCAGATGTGCGTGCTTGTACAGTTTCTTGATCTTGTTATCAGATACGATGTCAACCTTATCCACAGTGCTGTCCTCCAAAAACTGCTTGACAATCTTCCAGGAAAGCCAAACAGCTGATGGTGAGTTCACTAGGTACAAGCGATACAGTCTTCCACGGTAATGTGTTTCCAAGTGGTTAAGCAGCTTCCTTCCGCCCTAGATTATAACTGACTGTTACTCCTAACGGTAGACTGAAGAGGCTGAAACCTTCGACATCCATGATGGTGACCCACTGCTCAACTTGACCCGGCAGTAGCACGTGCTCGATGATCTCCTCAAAGAAGTACGTGAAGGTACGGATGATAAGATCAGTCCGTTTCTCATCGAACAGCCGAAGGTTCATCACCACAATCGGTCGGTAGCGGTTGTCGCGACCGCACATGTAGATAATTCCACTTTCCAGCAACTGCTGGATCTCTGGGGTCAACTGCACTGGCAAATTTTGCTGACGCCAATCCTCGTGTTCTTTTAATGCCTTGTAGGCGTGCTCCACTTTGAACTCCTTCTCGTGAAGGAATAGAACTATCTTCTGGTCGGTCACATAGGGGGTGTGGGTAAGCTTCTTTGCAGCCAAGAACTTCTTGTACTCTTGAAGGTACTTACGCTCCTTCTCAGCAAACTCGACCTGCCCATAGAAAACATATCGTTTCTACTTGTGCTGCTCCTCCTACCGACGAGGGAAGTAGTAGTAACTGCTGTCGGGACGATAAAACATCGCGGAGTGTGGATGTGGGTGGTGATGAGGACGCTGCACATGGGCCACTGTACGCTTCTACATGATTAAAAGATTATATCTAATTGAGCATTGTCTGTCGACATAGCATTTGTTGTCATTCGAGATGCTCACGTTGGGCTTGGGCCTCTGCCTCCCTTGCTCTATTTTGTTGCGGTTGTGGGGATTATACCCCGTACTGTGCTTCCTCGAGTTTTGGCATTAGGTTATTGTAGCAAAGCATCATGAGTGCTCCAAAACCTAAGAAAAGGACGTAGCTATTCGACAACAGGCTGCTCAGCGTAAATGATGATTCAGGTTCAAAGAAATTTAGCGGTTCTAGTGGTCGTATTTTTGGACGTTGGCTATCTGCTTTGCCGATCTTCTTCCGGCTCCATGGATGAATGCTGAACACGTTTGTCTGGTTTGCCTTAACCTCAATACTTAATGCCTCATACAGGAAACGTCGGCTAACGGCTTCGACGAAGTACACGCCAGGCTTGAGTTCGGGACTGCTTTGATTCGAAGACGTACATGTTGAAGACTCCTTTGTGCTGTTTATGCTCGAGCGTTGGGTGCAGCAGAGTCTTTTGAGAGTTGATGGAGAGTCTAACCTGTCCGAAGTCCTCGAGATCCTCGCTCGGACTTGGTGAAGGTCCCCGGTAGGGTTCTACCTCCACCTTTATGGTTGTGCCAAGGCAGAGCAGAAGTGGGAGGACCAGCACAAACATTCTATGAATAATTGGTTTAATAATGTTGGGTGATCTGCGAACGATAATCAGATGCGGCGAACTACTGACTGAATGCCTTGGTTCATAAGGCCTTGACTAACTGGTGGTCTGAGCATTTGAGGACCGAGCATCTGGGGGCCAGCAAGCTGCGGGCCTACATTGATCGGGGAGAGGACCCCGGGTTGCACACCTGATATAGGCCCAACATTGATTGGGCCAGGCACATTAGAAATAGGTGAGCCGACGCGAACATTAGAAACAATTCCGGGGTTCATTGGCGGTGGTCGAACTATCTGCTGAATCGGAGCACCGATGACACCACGGCTTACTGCTTGGGGAGCGATAGTTGTGGCTGTGGGAATAACTTTGGTGGTGACGAGAGCCGTCGTAGTTCCGATTGGAGCAGCCATCGGAGCCATCGGCATCATGGCTATGGGAGCTGCCGCAGGAAGACAGGCGAACCAGGTCAACGCTGCCAAACCTGCAAGGGCGAGAAGACCCAGAGGCACTCCAAGACCCACTCCAAGTCCCACCGCTACCTTAGAGTTGGATGTCTTGCTGACGCACTGTAAGATAACACTGTCCCAGCGGTAGTTATCCTGACAGACGCACCCTCCGTTGTTGTCGGATCCGGTGGCGTAGTTGACGTTCTCGCAAGCGAACACACAGACGTTGTTGGAATAGCCCCACCCTGGAGTACACAGGCAGTTTTGTGGGTTGGCTGGATCGTAGACCGTGGCGTTGCTGACTGTGGAGCAGTCGCGATAACAGGCCTTGGCGGTGTCATTCCAGTAGTAGCCACTGTTACAGTTACAGCTATTGGCTCCGCTGTTCCCGTTCGTTAGGCTGATGGCTTGGCAGTTCAGGAAGCAGGTGCTGGAGTTGACATTCCAATTATAATTGCTTGCACAGTTGCACGTCTACTGGTTAGCGTTGGTCCCAGGGGAACTGCTCGAAGCGGGGCAAGTGCGGTAGCAGCCAACTGGATTGGCAGTAGGCCTCCAGTCGAATCCCGAAATGCAGGAACAGGCGTCGGACCCGTTATTGCCGGTCGTATTGGCATAGAGAGAACAGTTGAGGATTGCAGTAACGGGGTTTGAGTAACGGCAGGTGTTGCTTGTTGCAATCCACGTGGACTCCTTGGCGCACCTGCAAGTCGTGGCATCGACGTTGTCAGTGGCATTGACAACCTGAGAGCAATTCAAATAGCAGTCGTTGTTGGTCTTGTTGTAGGAGAAACCAGCGTTGCAGTTGCATGCGTAGGGATTGAGGTTGGTCTGGGGAGAGTTGGCGAGGCCCGTGCAGTTAACAAGGCAGAGTCCCAGTCCGCAGTCCCAATAATAGCCAGCCTTGCAGTCGCAGGCTAGTGCGCCGTTGTTGCTGCTGTTGCTGCCAACGATGGTGCTGCAGTTGATCCAGCAGTACCCGTTCTTCCAGTAGTAGCCAGTCTGGCAGTTACACTGTGTGTTGTTGAAATTACCCGTCGCTCCTGTGATAGCCGAGCAGTCGTAGACGCAGGCGACCACATTCGCATCCCATTTGTAGCCGGAGGCGCAGGAGCAAGCGGAGGGACTCGCAGTGCCGACGCTGTTGTTATAGCTCGAGCAGTTGAGCCAGCACTTGGATACGAGCCAGAAGTAACCCGGATTGCAGTTGCAGGTGCCAGAGGGGGCCGGAATTGCCACGTTGGCGTTGGCGACCGCTCCGCAGCTGAAGTTGCAGGTGAGTGTAGCCGATTCCCAGAGGTACCCGTCGATGCAGTTGCAGGTTGTGGCCGAGTCAGGGCCGTTGGTGTTGACGATGGCGCCGCAGCTGATCACGCAGCTCGACCCGTTCCAGTAGAAGTGGTTCCCGCACAAACATACGAAGGGGTTTATGGGATCTTGGAGCCCAATGGAGCCTACCATGCTCGAGCAGGTCGGCACGAACAGACAGTTGCTACCGTTCCACACGTAATTGGCCTGGCAGTAGCAGCCCGACAGGCCGTTATTGCTGGTGGCATTATCCACAGCCGAGCAGTCGAGCCAGCAGGCCCCGTTGGCCCACCGGTAGTCAGGGTCGCACAGACAGCTGGACTTGGTAGTAATGTCCAGGCCTGTGGAAAACGGAATGCCGTCGCAGCTGAACACGAGCGAGCACTCGGCTCCGTTCCAGTAGTAGCCGAGTTTGCAGACACAGGTGGTTGTAGTTCCGCTGACAGCGGTGTCCGCGTTGGCGATGGCCGGACAGTTGATGATGCACTGTCCGCTCGACCAAACGTACCCGTCGAAGCAGGAGCAGGCGGAGTCGTTGACGATCCCCGAGGCGTAGGGGATGAGTCCGCAGTCGAGCTGGCAGCCGCTACCGGTCCAGTAGCTCCCGTTAGGACAGAGGCATGCCTCGTTGCTAGTGTTGAGGGGAGCGGCGCTGGCAGCAGAGCAGTCGATTACGCAGGAGCCATTGATCCAGTCGAAGCCTAATGTGCACTGGCAGACATCGATCGGGATAACTGTTGTGTTAGGCGTGGTATTTGCATAGATGCCGCAGTTGATCTTGCAAATGAGCAGGGTGGGATCCCATTCGAAGTTGT
>ERZ724508.431-NODE-431-length-30333-cov-5.055849_pt1 | contig 30333 bp, 51 predicted proteins | sample MGYA00376041_ERZ724508 | MGnify/ENA primary metagenome ERZ724508 (study PRJEB28724, sample SAMN07190887) | wastewater metagenome | isolation source: effluent of sewage treatment plant in Hong Hong | place: USA: Christiansburg, Virginia | collected 2016-03-01 ...
CTCCTCCGGATAATCTCGATTTAGTTTTAGTGTGTCGACTGATTGGAAGCCACTTTACCAATGAGGATCGAAGTATCAGGCACAAGGGTATTCTGGATAGCTTGCCGCATCGGCATCACGCTCTTCTTTATTGAGAGGTAGTCCTCACTAAAGGCGATGCTCAAGTCTCGGGTTTACTGCATCATATGCCATGCCCGAGTCAACGACTTGAGCTTCTCCTTATACTCTTTGTTCTTCTTCATCTTCTCCTACAGCATCTGGGTGAGTAGTCCAATGTTCTATAGCTTCTTCCGAAGTATATCAGCCTTCACCTGAAGATCTTCAGGAGCTTCGACACTGATCGGCTTTCGTTTGGGCTCCCCACACACATATACCTTGGCAAGGCGCTTCTTCTTATGCTGTACCCGATTGGCATAGCTGTCCACGCTGCTGTCCAGGATATTCGATCTGCTGCTCTGTCTTTTCATCTCAATTGGACCAATTTAATAAATCTGTACACACCGTTGTCAGTATTTACCAGCCGATTTTAGCTGGGTTTTCTTCAGGACAGCCACATGCATCTCCCTCCATAACTTCCTCTTCTTCAACTTTATGAAAGTCTGACGGTGCTATGGTTGAGTACGGCTCCGCTAGCAGTTACTCAGACTCTATTCGAGGAGGGTGCTGCACGTGGTGGAGAAGGGTTTCAACCTTGCCAGGAAATACCTTTGTTATCTGCCATGCTCAGGCGTTTTTACCGTCATGGTCTATTGAGTGTCCATCCGATCGATGTGCTTGCTTTGTTCGGTCTGAAACGGCCGACTCTTAACCTTTCTAACCTTCCCTACAGAGGCAGTAGGTATTGACCGCTCGGAGCCTCTACTCGCAATAAGTTTATTCTTCTCCAGCTTATAAGCTTCGATTAACTTGACAGTAGTATCGTCAGCCTTGACAGGTGGAATGTTCCTTTCCTTCAGTGCTGCTTCAACCTTCTTGTGGACAGCGTAGTAACTCTTTTTGATGCCAAGATCGAAAGTGTCTTTCAGTACATACCTGCTGTAGTTCTTTATGAAGTTTTCAAAAACGTTATCGAGGTTGCGTTTGCCATTGCGTCCTCCCTCGAAGTTTCGGATCTGCTGAAGGAAGGTCTCGCCAGCAGGCACCTCTTGCTGGTGAACAAGGTCTTGGTAGGCCAAGCACTCCTTAGCGAAGTCCAGATAGCTCTAGTAGATGTTCATATTTGGGTGGTCTCGGCCTTTAAGCGAAGCCATTGAACACTTACTACAAGTGCATTTAGTGGGAGCCACCTGTGAGCTGATTCCTTCCGTCATCGAATCAATTATATTCGATGGGCTGTTCGCTGCAGTAATTAACTTGACCATGGACGATATTCCCATTCGACCGTCCAAGGAGTACCTTGAACAGAAGGAAGCAAGCCAAACCAAGGTAGCTAAGACTTGCACGGACTACCTCAAGAAGTCCAAGCCGCGATACTTGCCGAGTGCCACAGCTGCCCATACCGCCAAGAAACCACCGTCGCCCAAGAAGCCCTCGCCATCCAAGAAGGAAATTTACTAACGAATCAAAACGCACAATGAAATGCTCAAGGAGAAGTATCGGAGCGACGAACCAATAGTTCAGAGCAAGCAAAGTGCTGCAGTCCCAACTAAACAAACTTCAGGTTTGAATTCAGTCAAACAACTGAAGTCGACCGAAGTTAAACCGAAAGTTGTGGAGGGGGGTGTGCAAACTGAAAAGCTTGTACCGCAGCGTTCTGCGACCAAGGCGGAGAGCTACAAGGAGAAGTATGAAAATATGCTCAAACAGCTTAATCAAGAGAAAGAGAAACTGGAGCGTGAGAAGAAGGAGCTTGCGGAGCAGAAGGAGTATCTCGAATTTAAGAAGCATTTGAAGGGAGTGGAGGGGCTCAAGGAACCCAAACAGCTCAAGACAGACCTCGAACGGTCGCTGACTAATGCGGTCAAGAGACCGAAGTCATCTCAACCCATCTCTCGAAGACCCAATATTTAACCTAACAAATCGGCTGCAGGGCAAATAGCTACGAAGAAACTCACGAAATAATCGCCGATAAAGCCTGAGGAAAAGTTTAAGAGGGAGATGGAAGAGTCGAAGAAGCTTATCGAAAGCCTGAACAAGAAGATGCAGACACTGAACCAAAACACCATGAAGAAGTCGAAGAACATCGAGGAGCTGTTGGAAGAAGCTGAGTACGAGTACACCTTGGCTGACATCGGCAAAATCCAAAATTTTTCGCTTTAGGAGGTCAACAAGTTAATATCTCTGAGGGAGTTTCGCCACCAAACCAACCCTTTCTATCGATAGTTTTCGGCTCACTTCAAGGATTACGCGGTGGTCAAGCAGGCCAAACAGGGTGCGAAATCCATTAAATAATTCGGCAACGGCTGCAAGGAAACAGAGGTGGCAAAAAAGTATAGAATGGTAGAGTACCCTACAAGTAACTACCGCATCACTCTTTTTTCCAATGGAGATGTCAAGCAAGAGCTCCCTGGTCCGATAGTCATGTATTTCAGCAAAAGCAAACAGCTCAACCGCATCAACTACCAGCTGAGCAGCGAACTTTACTACTTTTATGAGCTTGGCCAGCTGTAGTTGCACACCAAGACAGCCATGGGAGACACTTAGAAAGAAATCCGGTACCGCGACGGAACTATCACCCACCTACCTAAACGATGATGCTGCATGTATAATAATATCTCTTAATGGGGCAGAAACACTTCAAGAATTTCAGCTACCCGCAGGACTGTATCCACATCAACAATCTGCAGCTGTCGGGGAAGAACCTCGAACCACAATCGGATTCCAAGAGATTCCTCGTTCAAGCAAATTCCCAGCTTTAAGCAGTCCTCCCACAAAAAATATCTAATAGTCTCAGCAAACTCACATTCCTGACCTACAACGTGTGGTTTGAGTACTTCAACGAGAACAACCGAGTGCCGTGTCTCTTGAAGCTGCTCGATACCAGCGAGGCAGACTTCATATGCCTCCAGGAAGTTACTGCAGACTTCATGAAGGAACTGCTGAAGGCACCCTGGCTCACCTCCAAATACCTCTTTTCAGGGTACCAGATGTCGGGCTACAATTGCCTCATACTCAGTAAATTGCACTGCAATTACTTTCGGTATGCCTATAAGTACACCGGAATGGGAAGGTCGCTGTTTGTCGCTGAAACTGAGGTCAATGGGGAAGCTATCGCCGTTGCCACATCTCACTTCGAAAGCCTTGACAGTGCTGATATTAGGAAAGATCAGCTTGAAGTTGCTTTTAAAGTGCTGGATAAATACTCGACGGCGTTGCTGATGGGGGACTTCAATTTCGACAGCTCCTGGAATAACGAGTAGAAGATGATTCCCAAGGAGTACAAAGACGTATGGATGACCTTAAAGGGAGCACCTAAATAGACAATGCCCAAGACAAAATCGTTCAAAGAGTGGAGACCAGACCGGATTCTAATAAAATCAGAGAAATGGAAACCTATGGCAGTCGGCCGGGTCGGAGACTTCACCATCCCACCATATGAACACGAACCGCTCACCACGATATAGGAAGATGGACAAGTTCGAACCCCCTCAGATCACTTTGGACTGACTTGCATGATAAGCTATCAGTGAATGTGAGCAGACGCTACGATCAAATATGTTCAGAACTTTCCTTGATATCTCGACTTTCAACCACCTGTAAGTTTGGAAGGTATTTTTTGAACTCATCGAAAGCCAGTCCCTTGGTGGAGTGCACCTTAACACTCTCCATCCGGGTCAGACGCTGCGACCCTTCTATCAGTGTTTTCAACAAATCCACAGGCGTTAGGATGTTTGCCATGCCCAATCGATGGATCTTCTCGATATTCTTCGACCGCAGGATAGCCAGCACAGCTCCTCTTGTCAGTTCGAGGTTTGACAGGTCAATTTCTTCAATGGATTCGAGAATCTCGGAATCAAAGATCTGCAGAATCGAACTCTCAGTGAGTGAGGAAGAGCTAATATCGAGTTTCCTGAGAGATGCTACCGAACTGCTGGTGATGTATACCAACAGCTCGTGTTCGATATCTTTGAGTCCCGACACTGCGATATCCCTCACCTCTGTTGTGTAGCTGCTGTTGCGGAGATGCCTGAACAGTTCCCCTGTGAATTTGCACCAGCTGAAGTCTATGCTACGGATGGAGCTGCAATTCGGAGATTTTAGCAAGTGTTCAATCCCAAGATCCTTCATGTTTGGACACGATCGCAAACACAGCTTCTTCAGGGATTTCAGGTATTTAGAATTGGCAATGGATTCGAGGGTATAATTTGTCAGTAAGGTTGCCCTCAGGTCAAGGTCTTTAAGGGTAGAGCACTTCTTCGACCCAAAGAATCTTTCCATGCCCTTATCGTTGATGTTGATGCATTTACCCAACCGAAGGGACTGTAGAAAGTTCAGAGCTGACGACTAAGCCAAAGCAAACATGGTTTGGTTTCCCAACAGTGTCCAACTGATGTCCAGTTCCTCTAGACTTCGAGCATTATCGGATTTCAGAAACGCTTTGAGGGCTGGTTCATCAATTTAGCAGCCTTTTAACGACAGCTTTTTGAGGTTGCGCAAATGTTTGGACAGCCGCATTGCTTGGAAGCACTGGTTGAGGCATGAATCTTGTATGGAGATGGTGTTCAGGTTACAACAAAACTGGGATTAGAATAACACTGGGAGGTCAGTCTAACCCTGCCGGGTTAGGCTCAATGAATTCATCTTGAGTAGCACCTATGACTGAGCAAGTGATTTCAGGGTATTCCTACCTGTCTATTCTCTGTGGGTGATCGAGGGGAGAAATTTATTGGGGAGACATACATGCCGAAGTCCTTCACCATTGATGTTTCGGCAGTTTTTAGTTTCCAGTTGAATGAGCCTGCAGAAATTGTAGGAGTTGGCGTTAAAAGCCTATAAAGTTTTATTGGTGATGAGCGTGCAACTGAGATTCAGGTACTCCAAACTCTTGAAGTTAGCTGAGCGGAAGTACTTGATGAGCATGGGCTCGTCTATCTTCATGCATTCCTCAAGCTTCAACGAGGCCAATCCAGTGAGATACTTTGATTCGGCCAGGGCAGTGAAGGTGCCTGACTGAATACCCAAGAAGCTTAGGTTGAGATTGCTAAGTGCCTTGGTGTTCTCCGACATGATAAATTTCTCCAGCCCAAAGTCACTCATTTTCTGGCATTTCGAAATGTTGAGTGATTTGAAGTTGTGGATAGGCGCATCTGCCAAGGCATACAGTGTATCGTTCGAAGCAAAAGTTCTGCTGATATCGAGAACCTCAAGATTAGCAAAATTTTCGGATCGGAGGAGCTACCCGATTGCTTTATCAGTAATAGCAAAGCAGCTGGCCATCTGCAGTTATCGTAGGTTTTTGCTGGACAGATGGGATTTCCTGGCCATCAATACCAGAAATTCATCGTCGATATAGGTGCCACTCAGGTTCATGGATTGGATGGATGCTACTTTGGAGCTGGTGAATAGCCTCGAGAGCCCATAAAAGGAGAGGTTGATGCTGCCTGAGAGGTTTACATTCTAGAGTGATTCCATGCGGCATTCGGGGGATGCCATGACCTCGAGGATATTGTCAGTAAGGATAGTCGAGTTGATAGAGAGTGTCTTGACATTAGTGCATACCTTATTCTTGAGGAACGTTATGAAGTAGGCGTCGTTGATTTTGTGACACAGCCCGATGTTAATAGCTTCAAGCCTGGCAAAATTGTTAAACTTGATGACCTTCTCCAATCCATAATGAGTGAATGAAGTCGCTTCAATTTCGACGTGTCTGAGTTTCTTGAGCTTTTCGTTGCAGAGGAAGCTAGCGATAGTCTCGCTGGACAGGTTCTTGCAGAAGTTGAGGTAGAGAGCCTCAAGGTTCTAGATTGCCCTGGAAAATGTAAATTACGAGAGAGACTTGTCAGTAAACTCTAAGTGCGACAGGTTCAGGCTTCTCAGGAATTTAGCTCGTTCGCTGATAGAAAGGATACGTAGGCCCTTGTCCGCTATCCTGCAACCACTCAGATTCAGAACTTAAACAGTAACCGGTTTTTCCAACAGTTCCCGAAGTTCGTCCTCGTTGAACTTGGAGTTCTGCAGGTTCACACTCAAAGGCACCTGAAATACCTCAGTCTCGAAGAGTTTCAATAGCAAGGGACGGGCCTGCCCCAATGCTGTCACAACCTCCACTGCAGTGCCGTTGCGGGCTGTGAGACTAATCAAATCGAACTCACCGCAATTGTATAGTACTCGTTGAACATTCTCGTGAATACTCACCTCGGTGACAGTAAGATCGCTGAAGAACCTAACCAGATTGTTGACTATCTGTTTGGCATCGATCAGGAACACATTAAGCACCAGCAACTTCTTCTCTGAATTGAATTGCTTGTAGTAGACTTTGTACTAACTGTTCTACTCTTTGTCCTTAGCTGGGATGCGCAAAAATAAATAGTAGCCTTCCTTGAACTGGAATTTCTACTTGTTGGTGATCTCGACCCTGTCCTCAGAGAGGTTGTTGAACCAGCGACCCTAGTTCAGACGTGTCCCATTGAAGAACAAGAAACCTTGGCCATCGAGTCGACCTTCCTTCATGAATCCCTCGTATTTCCAACTGTCAGAGAAATAGACGGAACATTTACCGTCGGGGAGATTATCCTTCCAATCCCCTTCGAATACTTTAACTCCGCAATAAGTGATATTTCCTTTCCCTTCCTTCACAAGTGGATTCTCCTTGAGTTCTCCTTCGTACTATATCGGTACATGCGGATATATAACCTTTTTGCGGTTGCCACTAGAGTGTACCACCTCATAGCGAAAGAACTACTCGTGGGGAACGAGTATCTTTGACATGATTATGTTACTGAAATTCATCAGTAAGCACACCTCCATCAGGTATGCTCGGTCTGTCTCTCGCTCAGCTAACATCATCTCCAGTAGGTTGCCAAGGCAAAATAACCTCTTTCCCTTGATAATTAGCTTCTCCCGGAATAGAAGTGAAAAGTTGTTCAGTTCTGCGGAGAGTAGTTTTCGATTTTAGAGGGTCTCACGCCACTGTGCTGCTGTCCAAACGCCCACGGTTTAGAGCTCCAGTACAACTAGGCCGAGGGAGTACACATCTGATTTGAACGAATTGTGCGATAACGACTGGTCCATTCTCGTGTGCGCCTCGAAGAGCAATGGCGATAGATAGCTTTTATCGCTAACCCGGATGCTAACTGGTCGGCACAGAACCGTTCCATACTCAAATGAAATGTCCTCTGCAAGTTCTCCGCGAACTATGAACCATTTCCCATTCTAAAGCAGAATCGTTTCTGGGCGAATATCATTAAGCACCCTGTTGTGAAGATGGTGGGTGTACAGACACTCCACTAGCTGCCTAAAAATACTGAAGATATTCTCCACTGCAAGCTTCTCATTAAGCTGCCGGCTTCTATCGATATAACTACGCAGGTCGCTTTCTGCAAGGTTATATTCCACCAGAGCCACCCCGTTACCCTTTTCGTCCTGCAAGTAAATCTTGTTCTCAATACGCCAGTTCTTCATGAGGAAGAAAGGCCGGAGCTGCGGCCTCAATGAGCTTGTGATGTTCAGCAGCAAATATAGGTTCTTTTGACTGTGTGGAAGCTCCTTGACCTCCACAGCACTAATGCTACTCTTGCTCAGACTTTTACAGGCGTAGATGATACGTTCCTCACTGATGAGGCTAATGCACTGATAACCATGCCCCTCGATGATTTTGCGAAACTCGACGAGGTTCTTGGAGCTCGGCACAAACCTGGTCTCGAAGATGCAGGTGGGGAATTGACATTGCTTACGGTTAAAGCTAGCCAGTGGAATCTCGACAAAGTTTTCCTTGTTGCTCTTGTCCATCGAAGCAGAATAGAAAATCACGGGTTATAAATGCAATTTGGACGAGGGTCAGTCAGGCCGGGGGCCGTTCAGTTGGCTGAAGGACCGGTGCTGTGGGAGCTGTTCGGTACTCTGACAGAAACGGATTAAAGATCTCTGGACTGAGAATGACTCCTAAACCCACGAAGGTAAGTGCTAAGTTGCGATAGCGAAGCAAGGGTGCATTGCCGCTTCGGTAGTTAGAGATCTTCCAAATGGGGATGGACAGTATCGACAGTATGATAAGCCTCACTCGCTCATCACACTTCGAAGTGATATTGTCGCGCTTGAATTCAGCGATCCTCACTGGAGTATGATCATAGAAGTCATTGAGTTTGGCACCGAAGTGTCCGAAGTGTTTGCTGAAGTTGGCCTATCCTAGAATGCAAGCGTACTGTGTATCCACCAAGTCCCTCGTTGAAGGTACGCCAAGACTTTCTAGGGTCCCACTCCATCTTTACTCTAGCTGCGTTTGGTGTTTCACCTTGAGTGGGGTGTGTAACTGCTTACGAGGTATGCTGATCACCTTGACTATCACCCTCTGGCATGATTCGCTGTGATAAATTAATATTGGTTGGCAAGGCACTAACCACGAAGCAAACGATTAAAGCCAGTTACCATTTGATTTCATCCTAACAATGATTTAAAATTCAGAACGTATGCGAGCCAAGGCCTTCAGCAGCAAACCGTACGCTTAACGACTGGACAAGTAACGCAAAAGTCTAATGCTGAAGGGCGATAACGATGGTCGCTACCGTCAGCTGAAGTAGGATGTGAGTAGAGGATAATTTCGCTCTGATAAGTAACGTACAGACAAGCAGCAGTACCGTCGTAAGCGATAAAGTGTTCCTGAGCTAGTGATAGATCTGCATGAATAGCGGTCAACCTAACCGCCGTTCCTGAGTATGATGGGTGGCTACATAACAAAACTGTCGTCGAGTGGCAAGAAGGAGAGGGAGGCCATATCGGAGAAGCTCATGTTTCCGAACAGCAACAACCCACTACTTGAATCGTCTAAGAAGACCTCCAGTTCGTACAAGAACATGAACCTAAAGACGAAGAACTGTGAGCACCTACGCTAAGAAATCTAACAGATTCGGTCCGAGAACCTGGAGCTACGTGAGGAAAATCGCAGATTACGCAAGAAGCTGGAACGAGTTGACAGGTTGGAGTAGATCTATGACTTCACAACCAAATAAAATGCCGAGCTTAAAAAACAGAAAGATCGAATGTAGCAGTAGCGGAGGGAGTTGGAAGAGGTACCTACCATCACTAACTGCAGAAGCAAGCACTCATGAAGGAATAGTTCGAGGGGGTTGTTGCTCGTCTTAAAGTGCTATACGAGTAACTCATCGAGGAGAAGCGGCGCAATAAGTCCATCCGAGAGTTCGTCGTGAGGGCTGAGAAGCAGTGCTACCTGTAGGAGCAGCTGTTCAGCCGTGAATCCATCTTCAAGAACAGCTTCGAACGATACGAACACGACGGCAAGCTTGACTATTACACGAGCGTGCGCTAGGCCTAGCGTTAACGACCCAAACGCTAATATCACTTCAGCGGCATTTTTAACTGACATCTACTAGCACGTTATTAAGTCATGGCAGGGCCAAGAAAGCAGCTCTGCTACGTCCCTTCAGTGGGAAGCATCTGTTGCTTATTCGTAGCATTCGTAGCTACTTTGTCAATTGGTTCTGTTGGTGTAAATCGAACAGTTTTGGCACGAGAAAGTTCCCTGGGGCTTTGATTGGGGAGCACGAATACTTGCTCTGTTCTGAGGAGATTCTTGTGTGAGCGGATGGTGCGCGTATTGTTGTTGCTTTCGAAGGACTTGCCTTTTGAGAGCTATTGCAATGTTCGGGTGTGACTATTGGTGCAACTGGAACTGATTGGGTCATATCGACAATAAAGACGGAATTGCTGGTGGGCGGAAGGACAGAATCATAGATTGATAAAATCCGTCTCTTGCAGTCGTTGGACGCAAGTCTTTGATGCAGCATGCTCTCGCACTTGGATACTATCTTCTGCCTTTGCGGCAACTGTTTATCTACTTTGATGGGAGTTGACCGAGTCACTATGTTTTGTGAACGTGACATGCCACCTGTCGACGGCCGCCGCACCTCTAATACTGTCTCGGGTGCCTCACCTTCCGATTGCCTTGGTTTGAGGGCCAATGTTGCAGATTACGCTTTACTGTCATTAATGAGAATCTTGGGTTTCCTTTACTTAATCTCCTTGGGTTTACTGTCAACGAATAGGTTCATCACAAGCTTTTCAGCTGTTTTCTCTTGCTTTTCTTGCTTTTACTTGTCTGTAGATGCTGGAGGCCTCGCCATCTTCATCCTTTCCTCCTTCATCATCTTACCACGAAGAGTATTTTCCTCGGCGTAAGCTGTCTCTGAATACCTCAGCATTGCTGCATATTTCTCCATCAAATCGGGGTTGTCTGTCGGATGAATCTTCTCAAATCCACCCATGTTTTTAGCTTCATATTCGTCTCGCTCTCTCTGTGCCTTCTCTATCTCCGTGTCTTTGTCGAGTCCCTTGAGTATTTTTCGCTTTCCAGTCAACAGTCTCAGGTTGTTATATTACTTAGTCTTCAAATACAGTTCCTCCTTTGTCTTCGGGTTGATGTTCAGCAGCTGCAGTGTATCCTTGATGAGGTTGTGCTTAATGAAAGCATCGAGTGGAGTGTCAGTCGTAAAGCTAGGTGTATGATTGACTTCGAGCAGTATTGGCCGCAGGTCGTTGGTGAACATGACATCGAACCCAAGTATGTGAAAACACATATTCCCAGAATACTATTCGGGCTGGCAGTATCTATATTGGTGCTTGACTAGCGGCAGTCCACTGATGAACGTCTTGATGATGAGATCTTTGATCTTTGACTTAGCTTAGTTAACGTTGTAGCCAAGTTCCTTCATCAGTTTGAACACGGAAGTGAGCGATCGTTTATGTCCAGTTCCCATATCCTTGCTGCTTGTGTTGAACACGAACTTTGGGTTGTGCTTATTGATGGCGTAGTTGGTGAGATGCATGCACATCTCATCCATATTATCAGGGGATGGCTATTGGTACTGCTCCGTGGCGAACCTTGCAAGTCCTTCATGATAGAGGTAGACTCTCAGCGGATCAGTGCCTGCCAGTAGTACGTAGATCCTCATGTCGAACTTAAGCCCATCAATTAAGAAGGGTTTGGTGAGGTAGCGCTGGACTACATAGTGATTTCCATTGGCAACGTCTACCTAAGCAACCTCTTACCTTCTATGTTGCGTGTGAGAAATATTCCTCGTCCCTGACAGTCTGCTTCGGGCTTGACTATGTAGGTTCGCACTTTTCCCTTCCGAATGTTCTCGTAGTAGTGACGGAATTCACTGTACTGCGAAGGTAGCATCCATGTTTGTGGAAAGAAGTCATAGTCGTCGTGGAACTTCTAGCGCATTGCCATCAAGTTCAGCCCAAGTAGGTTCTTCCGAGCAAGTACATGAATGCCGGGGTAGTGGTTGATCTTTTGGTAGAAGTTCATGCGAAACAGTACGTCCGGCATTATTGCACCGTCCGTCCAATACACGTCCCAGTTGCTGCTGTCGCTTTTGCTCGTCACCTTCCATTACAGCTCGTCAGCCACCTCCGTAACCACCGGATACTGTGTGTCTAAGTTGAACGGTCAACTACCTGACACGTTGATGACGATTCTCTTCAAGTTTATCTTCTTTGGAAGGAACGGGTCCAAGTGCGTGGTTTTACGAGGCTTCTTGGGCTTTGCTGGCTTCACGTTCTGCTCGTCCTCTGACTCCGAACATTGCGATTCAGTTGGAGAGGTTTATCCGTCCATGTTCGGCTATAAAATTAAACGTAATAAGCAGTCATGCAGTCGCGGGTACCAAACAGGTCCCACCATCATACCGAAGATAGTGAACGAAGGGTCAACTATATCGAGCCTATTGTTCAAGGTATCGAAGAAGAAAAAACTGATGAGTTGTAACTGCGCTAACTAACAGTTCGCACATGCGGCTACCACCACCGATGTTCTCTGGTACTTCGCTTATCCGCTGTACCTTGATCCTCATGACACCACCTTCTAAATATTACAAACTATATATTATATCAATTCAATAGAGCTGACTATCGGGAGAAATCATCGCCTTGACCCCGTTTTTCCTCGAAACCTCCTTCAAGTGTCCGAGCGTATCCACGCCTTATAATCCATTCCAACATGTCCAAGGTCAGCAAGCAGTCGGACTGCGAGACTACCAACAGCCGTGACTCCTCACTCGGAGACCTCGCCAACCTTCCCAAACGACCCAAAGGAGGTTGCAATGACTTCCGACCCATTCAGCTTCTGACCAATTACTTCAAGGTCAACTTCGAGAAGGATCACACCATTTACATCTTCGCCTACCAATTCACTCCAAGAATGTCGGAAGATAACAGGCTGCTGCGCAACACTATTATGAAGGACTCGTTCCAGCAACTTAAGGACACCATCGATGGCATTCCCATCATATCTGGCAAGACTATCTACAGCTGCTCCAGGCCACCCTTCGACAAGTAAACCACTGTCTCCGTCAGACATGCTGGCACGGAGTACAAGATATAAATCAAGTTGGTCAAAACTATCAAGATGTCGGACATCTACCGACCCGACAGTAAACAAGCCTTCATGCCTCTGAGCTTCCTAAACAGCCTGCTGAAGATGCAACTGAAGATGATCGGCTACTCTGAAATCGGTCGAAGCAAGAAATACTTCGATAACACCAGCCGAAGGGAGGTCCCCAACACCAATCTCTTCCTATATTCGGGTTATTCAACCAGTTTCAGCTTGCTTGAGGGTGGACTTTACCTTCGAGTTGACCCAGTGAACAAGATTGTCAGGTCAGAAAGTGTGCTCAAGTTAATTAATGAGCTATATGGTCAGTACAGTTCTGCTTCCAAAGAGGAGAAACGAAATGTGGTGAAGGAGAATCTCATCGGAAAATGTGTGATGGCCAACTACGGCACCAATCGATACTGGAAGGTCGAGGCTGTACTCTTCGATACCAACACTGACGAGATCGTGATTGACAAGAATACCAACCAAACCTTGGGAGAATACTATCAAAAGAAGTACGACCTCACCATCAAAAACAAGAAACAACCATTGTTGAAGGCTTACGCCCGTGAACGATTCCGCAAACAATAAAAGGAGGAGGAAATGGCTATCCTTGTGCCCGAGCTATTGCTGTTGACTGGCATTCCAGATAACTTTGAAGAGAGGCTTCGTAGGAATGTGTCCGACATGACCATTCGTCCACCTGACGAGAAACTGGCCAAGATCAAGGATCTAATGCTTACACTCAACCGCGATCTAAAGGAACTCTCACCCAAGCAAGTCAAGGACACCCTGCAGATCGAGATAGAGCCAGAAATCACCAAAGCCAATGCCTATCTGATGCGTGAACCAAAACTGCTGTTGGGTAGCGGAAATACAGTGGAAGAAGGACGTGCAGCTTCCTTCCAACTCTTCAACAAACCGTTGTTCGACTGTACCCAGGATATCAAGGTGTTGATGGTCTATTTCGATAGCTACGACAGCCGAAGCCTCATCAACATCTTCACCAGCACTGCCAGCAATATGAAGCTGCGTATCCGAGTTAAGTAGTTCTGCTTGGGGCGATACACTTCTAACAAGGGTCTTTCAGATATCGAGGACCTGCTTCGAGATGATAAGGAGGAAATCAAGAGCAATTTTAACTTGGTCTTCTTAATTCTTCCTTCGAGCCTCAAGACTCAGTACAAAAAAATCAAGCGGTACGCTCTCACCAGTCCTTCTCGGGTGATTACTCAAATCGCCCTAGAAGCCACCCTTGGCAAGAAGGGCTTCAACTCCATTGCGACAAAACTTCTCCTTCAGGTCGCTACGAAGACCGGTAACGTCCCGTGGGTCCCTGATCCACCAAAGAGCATCACAAGCCGAATGATGATCGTCGGCATCGATAGCTCACCTGACAAAGAGGGAAAGGGTCAATCAGTGGTCGGCTTCTGTGCTACCCTCGATAAGAGCTACAGCCACTTCTATTCTAAGATCAGCTACCAGCCAAAGAGCAAAGTGGGGATCTAGGGCATTCGAGAGCTGATCGGAGGTGCTCTGAGGAACTATGAGCTGAAGAACAAGTGGCTTCCTGATGAAATTCTACTGCTCAGGGATGGCTGCACTAATAGCCAGATCGAACTTATCCAAAACAACGAGGTTACTGAGCTACTGGAATGCCTAAATTCGATCTACAAGAAAAATCTTCCCGCCGTAACCTACGTAGTGGTTGATCGCAAGGTCAGCCAAAAGTTCTTCTCGAGTAACGGAAATCGGGTGTCCAATCCTCAGTACGGCACCGTCGTGAACTCGGGCGTAGTAAGCCGCAACTTCGACTTCTTTATGGTTGCCCAGAACTGCAACAAAGGAACTGCTACGCCGACCTACTACAAGGTGATCCACAACACCTCACGCCTGAACGAGGGACAGCTACAGGAGCTGCTGTATGGGCAATGCTTCAACTACATGAACTGGAGCGGCAGTGTGCGAGTGCCAGGAGTATGCCAGTACAGCCGTAAACTCAGCACGTTCGTGGCCGAGAACATGAAGGACTTCGCGGATACGGACCTGCGCATCAACGAACGCCTCTACTACATCTGAGGTGGTGATAGTGGCCGATGATCAGTATGTTGTCTGAAACTTCGAAATCATATCACACTATCTTGAGTATGCTGGTGATTTTGGCGAGGAGAGGTCGCAGCGACTGCATATTGGCAGCCACAAGCGTATGATCCTGGAGCTTCCGGAAGAGGGTCTCGTAGGCCTACATGCGCTGCTTGTAAGCAGAAGCAGACCGGTCGGCTTTGATCGCACAGTAGGCATCGAGAGCGAGCAGCACCATCTCAAAGAATAGGAAGTACAAGCGAAGGGCGCCACGACTGTTTAACGAAATGAGCAGCTGCTGTAGCTCCGGATCTATATAGGCAGTAGTTGGAACGAAACGGTTGCGATTGAGTTCCTCCGTAAATCTTTTTTGCGCTAGTGCTTCGTTCATAGACTCATAACTTTCAATGAAAGCCAGCAATCTCTCCTGCTCCTTAGACCGATTTTCTCGAACCAACTTGACGATCAGGTCCCCAGCATTCTTGAGTTCGGCTTCGTCAACGTTTATGCTTCCATTCAAGATTCCAAGCCGCATTTCGATGAGGCAGTCCAAACTCTTTGAGGAGTCCCTCAACAGATTGAGGTAGAGAAGGGCAGGATACACGTACTTGAACTTCTTCTTATATACCGAGGTGATAGTGGAAATAACCTCGGAATAGTTACATCCAGGGATCGCTTGGTTGATCTGTTGTTGATACTTCGTGTCGTTTCGAGGGTAACTGCCAAAGAACTACTCGACAAGGTTGCGATCGAAAAGTACTCGTTAGAGATTAAACAAGACTTTCCTTGCGGAGTCTTGGGGATCGGATGGCTAGTAGGCAAGCAACAGATAGTTGATGCTGATTTCCAGCCCAGAAGTTACCACGTCTTGGGCATACGCCAGCAGCAGATTGGTATACTCTTCTTTTGACTTATCCACAAGCTTCCTCTCCATAAATCCCATTTTCTGCAGGACAATCATCATGTGGGTGCTATCGTCAATGCTTATTCTATCGCTCACCTCGGAGAGAAGTTCGTCGTAGCATGTGCTGTAGAGCAGGTTGATCAGAGATCGACTGGACTGCTCCTACCTGTTTCGCTGTATCATCAATTTCTTGAGCTCTTCGAGCGAGAACTGGTTGTTAGTATTATTATCGATATCGATAACTTTCAAGACAAACCACAGTAGATCTGTGGATTCCTTTACGACAGCCCGTTGCACCATTGAGTCCTTGTTGAATATACTGTAGATTGTGTCCAAAAACACATCGCTTTCCGAGTTTTCACCCTTCCAAGTATACTTCTGTCGGGGGGAAGTGCCCTTCATGTAAGTTTGGAGGTCAGACAGGAACTCACCCTTTTGGACTTCCTGGCCCATCTTGATAATGTCGTTGAGGCGGCCAGCTTTCATGAGTGTATAGGCGATCGCCCAAACTGGTCTATTGGTCTTTTGATCTGCTTTACTTCTATAGTTACCGATGTAGATGTAGCACTTCTTGGTCTCTGGATCCGATAGCAGGCTATTCTTCACGTAGCTTTCAACTGCAAAAGGTTAGCGAGGTAGCATATCTGAGTTCTCCATCTCAATCATCTTTGCGCTACTGTCAATCAGCTTCCTAACCACCTCATTGTTTCTCATCTGATCGGTGCTGTCTAACGCCTCAAGTTGTTGCACCAATGCTGCCCAAACCACATTGTTGCTAGTTGCATTGAAGAATTGGCGGGCAAGTTGAGTGGCAGTCATGCGACCGTTGCGAAAGATATACTCTGCGATGATCTTGTTGAACTTTTTTTGAGTATTTTCGTTGCGCTTTGACAGGCTCCCTTTGATTTTGCTGGACAGTGGGGCTGGTTTTGTACTGCATTTATCTAAACTCTCAGTGCTTGACCCTATGGTCCTTCCGAGTATCTGCATATCACCTACATTGTACCCTACGACGGACATCCCGGCTCAGATCGCTCTTCCCCAGACTCTCTTGCAGCTCCGCCATCATGTTGTATTCGAATAGCTTGGTTCGAAAATCCCCGAAGTTGTTCAGTGACACACTTGGTAGGTAAAAGTAGCAGTCTTCCACATCTCGCTTGATTTGTTGTTCCTTTTTACGTTCGTACTTGCGCGCTGCATTGACCCCTCGTTACCTTCGAGCTCACGTTCTAGGTTGGCTATATCGACGCCTTGTTTGCTCATGTCGTAGCTGGCACGGTTTAGCTCAGTCTGCGTGTAGTTGAAAGCGCTGTTCTTATTAGCAATATTGCTCTTCAGCTGTGAAAAGGTTCTTCGCACGTGCGAAAGGCCATCGTTGCGAGCTACGATCCTAATAAGATTGAGATCAAGGATGCCCACGTTTATATCCTGGTTGAGGAAGTTGGGTTCTTGCTGGCTGGGTACGCCTGATTTGTCTAGTCCAAACATAATGTTTATACGAGCTAAAATGTAGTGGGATGTGACAAGGCTAGTGCATATTGAGGTTAGTTCTGTTCGTAGGCATATCACATCGCGTCAAAGAAGATATCCCACATGTCAAGCTGGTCCTCCGTGAATGCTTCTATTGAAATCTTGAAGTTTATCACCAGGTTGCCCAAGCGACCGTCCTTCTGGGGGAGACCTTCGTTAGGGATCACCTTCTTTGCGTCGGAAGTTATGATTGTGCCTTCAGGCAGGTTGAGAGAGAGCTTGCGGCCATCGAGATGTTAGATCTCACGTTTCAAACCGAATATGGATTCTCTGAAGGATATTTTCATGTCGTAATGCAGATCCTTACCGACTCTACGCCATGCCCCTCCTTGGATTTCATCAAAATGAACGACGATGTCGGCTGGCGCACCCACTGGTCGCTCGTCTCCCATATTGCGTAGGATAACCTTGTTCCCGTTTGGTAGTCCCTTCTTCAGTTCCACCTTTATAGTTTCAAGACTCTGGATAACCTTGTTGCCCTTGCAAAAGTGACACTTCTTTCCAGGAAGCTTTCCTACTCCCCCGCATTGATGGCAGATCTGCTCTACTTTTTCCTTGAAACCATTTCGGACTTCCACCATTTTGTAGGAAAAGCCTTTACCTTCACAAGCAGTACACGGCTTCATTGTCGATGGGTTGCTGGTGCCATACCCCTCACAGTGTGGGCAAGCGATATTCTTGGTGACACTAAATGTGATGTTATCTCCCTTGTAGATTTGTTCCATGCTCACAGGAATGTGAACATTGATTGGTTTGCCCTTTCGAACATCGCTGAATCATAACAGCAGCTTACTTCTCCCTGTTGACCTTCGCAACATGCTTCATCGACTCCCTCCCGTATCTTTCATATTTGGAACGCTCCTCTTCGTTACCCAGGACTTTGAAGGCTATGCTTAGCGATGTTGCTACCTTCTTCGATCAGCTCTAACTTCTTCTGAACCTTCTCGCCAGTTTCTTCCGATAGTAGCTGCTTCCTCCGTTGGTATGCTTCGCGAATCTCCGTGATGTCCGCTGAGGGGCTAACCTCTAAAGTAACACCGCAGTTGTACTTAAAGCGTCAAAGTAAGTGGGGTCGAGGATGCACACCCCAAGGGTAAGCATAGCCGCCAACCAAAGCAACCTGCCTAACATCTGTAATCACACGTATAAATAATTCGGATTATCGCCTAGCCTTCCGGAACAGTGAATGTCCAACCTCGAACACTTCAAAACGCTGATGGTCGGTCCAACAGCAAGTATGTCCCAAATCAAACGGGCCTACAAGGCCCTAGCCAAGAAATACCACCCAGACAAGAACCGCAACGAGTAGGGGCGGGACCACTCGATAAGTTTCCCCAAGATCCAGTAAGCCTATGAAGAGCTGAGAAAGCAGCATTAGCGGTAACGCTCGAAGAAGACCTACCAGCCAACTCTTAATGAGTCTCTTCTGGAGCGCCTGGAGAACATCGCTGAGCTCATCGATTCGGAGAGTAGTGAAAGTTCATAGCAAGACTATCTGCTTCATCGCACATTAGAAGCAAGATCACTACGAGAGATATCAGAGGGTTTAGGAAAGCCAGCATCCAAACAACAGAAGCAGACCTCTATAGTTCCTACCCTTTCAAAGCTTGAGCTTATTCGGCAGGTAATTAACACCGGTCTGTCCCAATCCAGTTCTAACAGCAACGCATAAGAGTAACAGTAATTGGATCAGTGTCCGTCTCAATAACAGATCCTACTTATGAAGGAGCTGAGAGTCAATGTCTTCAATATATACCGCTGCAAGTCACGGTAGCGGGCTCCAACGTGATTCTATTTGCTATTACTTCCATAGAAATTATAACTTCGGAATGCACAAATACAAGAGCAGTCCCCTGCTCACGTTCGAACGGAAGCTGTCTTTCAACCGCAAGACTGACCGGCAGCGCAAGCGCGTTCGATTCCAATCTACGAAAAGGGACGCATGCGGAGTTCGCAACCCTTTTGCGAAACACTGCGGAGAGATTAATTTTCTGCCACAGGAGTTGTTGCAGTTCATCAGTTCCATGTAATGTCTCACCTACAAGATCGTGGGTGAGTTAGAGTATGGCGACAGCAAAGATTTCTCACGAGACATCGGCAGCATGCAGATGGCTGTTCGGTGGCAGTAATGCTCTTTAGAGGGTATTCGCGATATGATCCGACGTAGCCAGATCAAGCCAGAGAGTGAGAAAGAGAACGAACCAGAGCAGGAATAGAACTACAGCCACTTTTACGACTAGGATAGCAAAGAACTGTTTCCAATCGCCGAGGTGGGCGAGGTGTCATTTTCACTCGACGGTGACAACAACAACCTGGTGGGTCTCGACTCTACCGATACAGAAAAACCTAGAAACTTGTACGGAGTGAATAATGTAGTTGCTATACCGAGGCACTGCTGCCCATGGGCCGCAACGAATGCGATATGTTCTTCGCGGAATGATCCAATGATGCATGCATATGTTGTACAGAACTATCACGACTGGTCGCTGAGTTGTTGCTGGTAGGTTTCGATCAGCTTGTCCCAGGCTTTCTTCTCTGTTTGTTCTCGGCATTTATTGATTATGGTGTTGGACTTATCCATCAGCAGGTATTCGTACTCGCCGTTGATCTGGGGCTCGTTGCAGTTACGGACGACTCGCACTCCCTCGAAGCTGTTGGATTTTAGGTATTCGATCATCTTGTACTGCGGGTAGTGCTTGATCATCTCGTCGGAGGTGAAGTGGTCGATAAAAGGTAACATCAACCGTTTGCAGATTTGGCGAGTGTAGTTATAATCGAATTCGCTGTCCAGGAAGACGGCACCAATGCAGGCCTCAAAGATATCGCCCAAGACCTTTAATGGGGCAAGTTCGTTAGTGTAGATCTATTCGGGTGTGCTGTAGTAGTGCTCGAATCGCATTTTGATAGTTGCGAAGGCGTCTTTTGACTCTCTTGAGTCGATCATGATAAACTCATCGAGTCCCCAATACAAAGCTACGAGCCCGAGAGTTCGATTGCTTACGGAAGCCTGCTTGAGAAGTGAGTAGAGTCCCTCATCCAGATTCTTATGCTGCTCACTGATGTACTCTACAGCCACTAGATCCAGGACTGAATCTCCGAGGAACTCAAGCCTTTCGTAGAAGAGTTCATGCTTCTCAATTTTGGAGCTGGTGACCTTGTTGGAGTATTTCTCACTATAGATTCTAGTGATATCCTCGAGGTTGCTGGCGTTGCGTTCGAGTTCACTACGCAGCTAGGCCAACTCCCTGTTAATGCAGCTGGTGACAACTGATTCGAATGATGAGTGTGTGCAGGCCTGATAGATCAGGTTCTTGTTGTTGAAGGTGTGTTGGAGACGTTTTTAGATCTCCAAAAAGAAAGGGCGAGGCTGCAATACCTGTTCGAAGTTGTAGTTGAAACGTAGGCTTGGGTATTTCAGCACGTCCAAGCTGTAGAGCAGGAACTGGCACTATTCCAATCGGCGACTTCCCCGCATGTAGTAGATGCCCACCAGTGCTTCGATGACATCTGCGTGGTATTTACCGGGAACGTAGAAGTAACCCTAGTGTGCACCCACTTCATCCATAATCTTTATCCCAGTGTCCTTGTATTCCAAAGTCTCAGCTTGTGGTGATGGTGGCTTAAATTTGAAGGGCGGAGTAGGCTCTTCAGATGGGGTGGTTAGGATGAACTGGAACAACTGTTTTTTGATACTCTTGGCGTGTAGGTTGGAGTTAGAGATCACCCTTGCGCGTGCCAGATGCAGTTCCCCTTCTTCATGTTTGGGCTCCTCCACGAAGGCTTCGATAGTGGCTAACAGTTTGAGGACGCAATCACCTATGAACTCATACTCCTCGTAGTTCTCATTCTTGTTGGATTTGTAGATTCGCGAGGTAATGCTTCTGAGCACCTCGTTGATGTTGATCTTCTCACACACCAACTCCTTTTTATGGAGAGGGCCCTCTTCACAGATTCGAGTTGGAGGTTCAATCCTGTCCAGCTTACGGTTTTCTATTTGTTGTTGAATGCCCCTGAGTGGCCAAGGGTAGTTGCTGCTGAAACCTCTTTACATAGCCCTGCCTAGCTGTTTCATCCAACCCACATTGTGATCGAGAAGCACAGTGCTCAGCTTGTCGTAGTTCTTGTCGATGAGATTACGAGTGGACTTCAGGGTATAAGTATTCATCTGGTGAACTGCTTTAGCATGTCCATCTTTTTCGATCGTAGCAAGTCTGCAGTTTCGGAAGTAGTACGCCCTTGTGTAGTCAATCACCTTGGGCATCACGTAATCCTTTGCAATGAGGATAGTAAAGATAGTCTCCAGGTCCAATGGGTATTTGAGGAACTCACTGAGGAATTTGAACTGGGTGGGATCCTCCTCAATTTTGGTAAGCCCATCGTCCTTGCTGAAGTAGTCTTGACTCATCTGCTTCAACCGTTTACGAAGCACGTTGCAGGTAATGAGGCAGTCGAAATCGCTGCGAGCGTGATCAAAGATCTTTTTTAGCTGTTCGTGCTTGGTATGGTAGTCCATCTATTTGCCTTTAGTCTTGCTGCGAGCCTTCGGATCATAGATGCCCCTGTCCTTCAGGTTGGAAGCATCCTTTCCAAGATCTTTTTCCTTGGCCATCACAACCACCTTGTTGAGCAGAAAGTCTGAAGTAATTGACTGGAGAATGTAGTTGTTCTTGTAGCTGTCCTGGTACTTGCTGGAGAAGTCAGTCATCTGCTCCTCAACGTACTTGGTGGTGCTAAGAGGCAGCTTGCTTTTCATGTTGGTTTCTTTGAACTTGTTGTGGAAGACGTAGATGTCACCTAGAACCTTCTCGTAGGCCATCAACTTTTCATTCTGTTCTTCAGCAATCACGAATCTCTTTTTGTCGCGTTGCAGCAGCACGAACAGTGGATGGAACTTACGTCCCTGGTCCAGTTCATAGTTGAACTTCGATTCGTTGATTTTGGTACGCCACGTGGGCACACTTACACTTTGATGTGGCAGGAAGTTGAAGAAGTACCTTATCTCCTGGTTGAAGGAGGAACACAGCATGAAGGTGTGGATGCGCCACAGTCTCTCGAATTGCTATTGCGTGAGCGGAACTCCTTCATCTACTAGTTCCAGACTGTAGAATTGACCACTTCCCTTTTTTAATTCATAACGGAAGCCACTGAAGATCTCCTTAACATGCTCCAATCGGAAGCAGGTGAGGATGCCCACTTCAAGTCCCTTGATTCCACTATTGAACTTGTTATCGCGGATCTACGGGTCAACGTTGGTCAGTGATATCCTGTACAACTGGAAGAAGAATGGGTTTGTTTTGAAGGTTCTCCGATCGACTGCTATAGCGAACTCCGGGTTGATCTTGGGAAAGTCGAAGTCAACGCTCCCCAGGGAGTGGAAGAACATTCTTTCCGTTTGCTTCTCCTTGTTAACTTGAATGCGCACGAAATTCTTGAAGATATCCCTGAACTCTTAGGTACGAGCCAGCTGCAGGTCGTTGAATTTATGGAGGTCACGCTCCTAAGTGAGTTCTGCCTCGTTCTTCGGTCGTAGGTCTTCTCTGATTTGTTTGAGTTTCCGTAGCTCCTTGACGGCATTGAAAGCAGCAGACCTGACAGCGTCTCTCTTGGTGTGCTGAAGGTCTCCTGAAACAACATCGAGAGCACACCCCGGCAGCACTAGATGGCAGATGTACCCAGTAACTGACGTACCAGCATAGTACTCGAATATCTTTTTGCCAGGTTCGCCTGTCCCTCGAAGGGTGTTGATGTAGGACTTGAGAATCTCGACTGAGTTGTTCGTATTAATGATGGCTCCACTGTCCTTAATTGTGGCTACCTTGTAAGTTTCTTACCGCTTGTACTACTTTTTTGGCACACCTGATTGTTCGTTGCCAACACGCTTTGCAAGCCTTTCGATTGCCAATTGTTGGGTTCTTTCGATCGTGGCTTGATATAGCTCTTTATCCCGACTCATCACTTCGAATTCCAGGCTGTTCACAATGATGACATACTTACTGCCAGCTTCCCTTGCTCTTCCCTTAATCTGGATAAATGACTTCAAGCTTTGAGGCCTATCGAAGCTGATGACCATGTTGCAGTGGGGAATATCAAACCCCTCCTCTGTTACGCTCGTCGTAAACAAGATTGGGATGCTCTTGGCTCGGAAACCGCGAATAGCTTCGATCTGACTATCATACTTCTCTTGGGGTTAAAGCATGAGCCTCGCTAGCTTGCTGTTGTCATACTTCTGTTGTTCGTTGACTATGGAGTTATTCATGGTTTCGTTGAGGTTTCCTCCGCGGCTGCGCATATCACTCTCGTATTCCAATTGTCGTGTACGCGCATCGTTTCTTTGACGGTTCATGTCACTAGGGTCAGCGTACTCATGTTCAAAACTGTTGTCTCGTCTCATGTTACGTGCAACTGAGACTCCGCAGACACTCTCAGATGTGAGCTTTCTTTTTTCGTCTGGATCCATCTTCTCAATGAAATCGTTGAACACTCGCTGCAAGTACTTTACTATCCGTCTCTCGAACGCAAACACAAGGATTCTTCGATCGCCATTCTGCACCTCCTCTTTAATGATTTCAAAGAGCTTCATGAACTTGCGTGACATGTTGCGATCAATGCACTGGCCCGACTCCATTCGCATTTTTCCCAAGTACTTCATCAGAATAGCATCCACCTGCTCTTTGATGTCTACGTCCCTCTTTGGTCTGAGGTTGTGGAACTCGCTCGTTAGGTCTTCCAAAACGAGGTAGAAAGAGTATTTGCCTAGCTGCAGCCAAACATTTGCAGCCCTCAACAACAAACTCTTCTGCAGCTCGTTGAAAAGGTCCTTGACTGGCTGGCTTAGTACCCTCTCGCTGTTGATGATAACACTGTTCATCTCGTTGATAAGATCGAACAACAAAGGGAAATAGGTTTTCATCTTCTCGAGGGATGCCTATAGAGGAGACTGATAGCTTTGAATGGATTCGTAGAATCTGAGCAACTCATCAAGCGATGTATCCTACTCTTGGATCTTGATCACGGAGATTTCTTAGCATTCCTGTCTATCGTTGTTTTGTTTTTTGTAGTCATAATATACGTAGTTCGAGTCGAGGTTGATGCACAGTTGCGAGATCTACTTGGTAAGGCGTTCAGGTTCGAAATACACGCTGCTCACAGGGGAAGCTGTGAGCCCCATGATAATCGGAAGACGATCCTTAAACTCGATCTCCTTTTCGGCTTGTTCCTTTACCTCCTGTTTTTGTTTCTGCTCGAAGTAGAACTCTCGCATGATGCTACCAAAGGGGTGGTCGCCCTGACAGTGATGGCACTCATCGAACACAACCAACACATAATCTTGGAGTTTAGTGTAACCTCTTCGCAGGCAGTTTAGAAACATCTGGGCTATCATTACCACTATCTTGGCGTTCTGGATCTTGTTCATGAGCTGTCTGCGGTCTCTGATGTTAGTTTCGATCAGTCGGCGCTGTGTCATCCCCACCTGCTCACTCTTTTATCCGTGAAGACACACCACATAATCCTTGACGTTATCCTCATTAAATTCCACTTGGTATGGCTTGGCACAGCGACTATTCATGTACCGAATTAAGGATTTGTTGTTGGTGATTCGGGGAAGGTGCTGCTTTATGGCAACGGCTTGCTGCTTCACCAGCTGAATAGTGTTGGCTAGGAAGACTACCTTCTTCTCGAAGCCGTGCTTGATGAAGTAGTAGTGCATCGCTAGGATGCTTACCAGAGTCTTCCCACATCCAGTCGGCAAGTAAATGATGCTATTCTCGTCCAGACTGTTCTTGAACAGTTATTACTGCTGTGGCTTCACCCGCAGGGTGTATACCTTATGTTTCTTCACCTCAGGCTACTCCGTGGTCGTACCAGGTTGCCCTTCATCTATTTGATCTTCCAGATCGGAGTCGCCATCTAGGAATTCGCCACTATCGTCGGAATTGATGTCGCTTCGGAGACCATCTGACTCGTCTGAAGCATGGATGCTTCCTTCAGGGTCATGGCGGACCTTGACGAGCTAATCATCAGAGTCATCCTCTATTGGTGAATCCTCTGCCTCATAGTCTTCTTCGACCTTGCTTTGTAGCTCGTTGAGCATAGTATTGTTGACAGTTTGATCACCTTGTGTGCTTTTGAGCTCGATGATCGACTCGTTCTCTCCTTCCTCGAGGTTAATGATTGAGGCGTCCTGCATAACAATTTTGAGACAAATTAATAAATACTCAACGATTTCCAATTTAATGTATTTCGGTCGTCACGAGCGTGGATTGGGTCTCCAACACCAAAATTACAGAGAACAGGTTCCTCAGTTCATGGTTCGTTAAAAACAAATATCAGAGCTCAACGGTATAGGTGACTTGTTCATCTGTTGCCTTGTTGGTTTCAGCTTCTTATTCAGGCTCATCCTTCCATCCCGTCTCCTTCTTGCGGTGTTCGATGTACTTGTCGAAGTCGAAGTTCACACTGTTGGGCTGAGACTCTCCCTTGCCAAACAACACGTAGGACGGTAGGGATATGTCCAGAGGAATGGCCCTGCCAACAAGCTTTTACAAGAACTTATTTGCCATGTTCTCAGCAGTTGACCTCAACAGCTCGAACAGTCCAGTCAGCTTGGTGATTTTTAGCTTCGATGACTTCAACCAAAGTTCCTCAGTGAGTTTGAACACAGCGTTGTATGTGAGTTCAATATCCATTGGCTATCCTCCATAAGTGACTTGCAGGATAGCTGCAAGGGAGCCCTTGAGGAACTCCGGATCAGCCGTCAATGTTTCCAGCTTGAGTTCACTGAGAGTCAGAGATACAATTGTAATGTTGCCCAGCAGTGGCATGTTCTTGAGGTGGTACTCTGTGTCCCTGAACATCTCGTTGATCAGCAGCCTCGCCTTCTCCGCAAAGAACATATGCTGTCCCAGCACCACCATAGCCATCATTGCCACTGCTACCAATATCACCATCTTCATCGTACTTAGCACAGAAACGAATAATCAAATATACCCCAGTTCACTCCAATCCCAAACAGCCCAACCTAAACCAGCTACGCTTCTTCTCCTCGGGTTTCGGCTTTGGTTGCTCGATTGGTTTTTCAGTCTTTTTCTGGAAATTGGGTTGTTGGGGACTGCCATCACGGTTGCGCTAGGTGCTCACCATGGACATGATGGATAGCAGTCGTTGGTCAGCCGGTTCATCCTCCGATATACTCACCTCGGACGCAGTAAAGTAATCACGGAACAACTCCTAACTGTGTTTGTTATGGAGATCTTCCTTAGCCGGAATCTAAGGCTGGACTGTTGACATAAGCTTGTTGAGTTCGTCCGCCCACCTTGCTGCGGAGGCCTCAGAAGTTGCCTTAAACTTGAACATCGTACCGTCCTTGCGTTCAATTTCAAATTTGTCGTGTTTGTTCTTAATGTGGATCTTTGCGATTTCGTTGAGTTAGATTCTATTGACGAGCTCTCGAGAAGTAGCACTGTGGTACCACTTCAAACAACGTTCACTGTATCGGAAGAATCGTTGTTTGTAGCCTTTCTCATCTTTCATTTCGAGATAGCCCTCAAGCTGATATTTTGTGTGTCCCGAAAGCGACATGGTTAGTGTAGACAGCCTTTGTTGTTGCGATTGTTGGTCATGCTCAAGGCTACGTGGGTGGTACGATTTAAAGATGTCACTAGACTTTGACTGAGCCTCTGAAACGCCACGCTCCTTACCCTCGTAGATGCACTCAATAAGCTTCTCGGAGTCAATGCTTCCAGCTCGCATACTCAACCGGAGCAACTGCTGCAGATCAGAGGCACTTAGTTCATCGATGAGTTCCTTCAGCTGCAGACATTCATCAAGAATTTTGCAGCTTGGATCACTTTGCACAATACGTTCGATACACTTCACTGCCATTACGAGCCCTTGAAACTGAGGACCATGCTCGTTCACCACTTTCTCGAATTGGGGTATGTCGATGGCCAGCTGTTCAAGCGTCTTTTCAGCTGGCGGTTTTTTCATGAGTATGCTGGTCAGATAGATTCCTGCTACAATACGTACAGTACAGTGTTGCAGTTCAACTACACTCGAATTTTGGACGTTCTTCAGAGACTTCGTTAAGCGGAAGGCTTCAGTACAGAACTCTACGGGTTCACTGCTGCTGATGGGGTCCAGCAGTAGTGTCGCCATCCTCTTGAGGATAGTACCGTGCATCTTCTGCACTGTCTTGTCCACCAACGCCAGACTTGTGTGCTTCACCATCGATAGATTCTTGCGATAAACCCACACATCGTTACACAGAGCTGACAGAAACTGGAGATTTCGATCCCGCTGGACTAACTCACTGACGCACTCTGCAGCAGTGTTGATGGTAGTTCGCAGTAGTAATTCCACATTATCAGCAAGCTCCTTCAGCTAGAAATTTTCCTCAATGTCCTTCAACCGTTTCTCGAGCAGCCCGACAAACTCGAACGGCAGTTTGGTGCAATGAGCAACTGACAGTTCGTAATAATGGGTGTTCGAGAAAATGTTCTTTATGGCTTCGTTGAGTTCCGTATTGGCATTTCGGAAGTAGATATCCAGCAAGATCTTTACACCCGTTTGAAGTCGTTCATCCCGCACATAGCCCTTCAGCTGAATGGAGTACCTGTTGACCCAGTGCGCCAACCTCAACAAATGCAGATTGGCAAGGTTCTCGTGATTATCGTTCCAGAATCCCCGCAGCAATTTGTAGACCTTATCATGCATGAACTCCAGGTACAGTTTGATGACATCCAACCGTGGTGGAGACTTGACTCTACACGCACCCACAAAGTCCTCGAGCTCACCCAGCAGCCGTTCGAGCATCTTACTGAATGAGCTGTACTGCTTACGATAGCTGCTATCGAAGTCGCTGAGAATATCGTTGTAGTCAATCTCAAATCGAGTGTTGAGCTTTTCAATCTTCTAGAAGGAGTCTTTGGCTTGATCATAGGTTCTGAGGGTTGCGTCAACGTTACGGCGTAGGCACACACCCACATCGTTGTGGTACTCCTTGCCCACTGCAACAGACGTTTTGATGCGTTCAACAAACTCACTTACGTCCTCCTAAATTGTCAATAGTAAAAGGTTGATTTTCAAGTACTTCCCATCGACGATGTACACAGATGAGATTTTGTTGGTGCTGAATATGGTACGGGCTTCGCTGCCATCCCGCTGATAGGCATACAGTACGTTGAAGTCGTAAGGCTCGATGTAGTCCTTCGGAAGCATTAGCTCGTCATCGAACTCAGGGTAAAGGCTTTTACAGCTCACGCAGAAATAGAATCCCTCCTTGAATTTTTGGATCAACAGACGACTCTTAACTGCAGGTGTTGAGTAGTCCTGGGAGAGCAAGCTCAACGACAGTTACTTAAACACTGCCCGATAAAGCCTATCAGTGTCGCTCTATGGTTCGGGTGTGAGCAGGCGGTGCCGTTGACTCCCGATCAGTTGTTTCCACTTAGTGTAGTATAGTGACTTGCTCTCTTTTGACAACTGGCCTCCCATTTGGTGGAACTCACGAAGGAGGTTTAGACAACTCACCCAATCATCCCGACTGACCTAGCTACTCGCGCGTAAGTTGTACTTACGCTACCCGGTATCTACTGTGAAGTCCCTATTGCCTTGCTTCTCCACTTGCTTTATGGCCTTAATGTCGATCTTCCCTCGGGGTTCTGTCAGGCTTTCATCTTTGTAGTAGGCTAAGGACTGCTCCACAATGAGAAAGTAACGACTCTGGTAGCCGACAAACACATTACCAGACTTCTTATCGAGGTAGCCCTTCATCTTTGTAGATTGGGCTACCAACCGCGCCTGCATATCGGCCAGCTGGTTGCTGCTGCTCATGATAATAATAGACTCATGGTAGCCACACACACTACGTTTCCAGTATCACTTCCCCGGAAGGGATTGGTGCAATGCTGCTCGGATGACTTAATTACGTGCGAAGTCCACTCCTCCCACAATCCCCAACTTACGGAGGACGTGACCATTTGCAGTAAGCTGGTCAAGCATTGTGTCTAGTTGCTCCTGCTACTCGTTCTGTTGCACCGATGGTTGATGAGGTTCTAATTGGAAGTAGCTGTCCGTTTCCTCATCAAACCCTATATATACGGGGAACTTTCCTCGCTTACTGACGACATTTTCGGCGAGATGCCCCTCCCCATCGGAGGTGAGCACAATCAGCGAGATATCTAAGGTCTGTGCAATCAGCTGTATTTCGTTGTCATCAGGTTCGCTTCTATTAAGAATTGCAAGGGGAAGTGCTTTAGGGTTACGCGTGTGTAGTATCAGCTTAATGGCCTTTCCGAGTATGCCATTGTCTTAGCTAGAGAAGGTCTACATCCTCGATTGCAGCTGAATATCCTTCTGATTCATGACTTTGAGTAGGTAATCGAACAGCACTTACAACTTCTGCAGAAGGTACTAATGCTGACTGCTATCACTGGTAAGTGGCTTACTCAGCTTTAGCTATGTTTGCATACGCTGCACCGCCTCCCTCGATTTGCTGCTGACTAGCTGACACAGAAAAGACATTCCAAGCATCACATAGAAGGTGTTTTCCTTATTTAGTTGGTATACCCGATAGTTGCTGAAGGTTTTTCTTAGGCGCTCGATAGTAGTCAGTCGAGGCTCAACCTTGCCGTTGGTCGACTTCTCCTTCTACACTTCTTCGTGATCTGAAATCGAACACGCTGCTACCTAACTCGACTGCTTGCATTTCCTGCTTGAGAGCCAGCCATTGCCTTCGCAGGATGTTTCTTCTTGAGTGCCGTTCAGTCATTCGGTCGTAGAAGGTTGAGAGGAAGGAAATGTAGAGTGCCAGGTCATTGCTTCCCTGCAGCTATCTACCCTTCATAATAATCGGCCAAGTTATAAGGGTTGGAGTGGGTGCTGGTCAAGACCATCTTAAGCGAGTGTTCTAGAATACCAGTGGATAATAATTTAAATGGAGGAACCCACTAAAGCCACTGAAGAGGACAAACCAACTCTTAAGAAGGAGCATTCCTACACGTACTGGGTCAAGCCAACCAACCCAGATGTGAAGATAAATACAGCACCCATAAAGCTTGACAAGCCCCTAGTAGAAACTACGTAATGGTGAAAGCTAAGCCAGAAAACAGGAAAACAAGGGACTCGGACCTTCGATATGGAATACCAGTGGTACTTGGGAGGAGCGCAAGGTGTCCACGAAAGAGTTCGAAGAACGGTTGCAGACGGTCTTCAAAGATTACAAGACGACTGACGGAAAAGCCACTATTGCATAAGTCAAGGCGACTGGAGATGTACTGTTTTACTTATCAGCAGATTAGCATATACTTCAGTCGTGGCAAGAAGGGCG
>ERZ724508.433-NODE-433-length-30208-cov-4.550990_pt1 | contig 30208 bp, 50 predicted proteins | sample MGYA00376041_ERZ724508 | MGnify/ENA primary metagenome ERZ724508 (study PRJEB28724, sample SAMN07190887) | wastewater metagenome | isolation source: effluent of sewage treatment plant in Hong Hong | place: USA: Christiansburg, Virginia | collected 2016-03-01 ...
AGATAGTGTCAAGGAGATTGTGGCAGCAACTGACTTCAAGGTATTCTCTGCAGGCATGCTCCAGCACATCTCTCCCATGATCCAGAATGGGAACTTCGCTGATGCCAGGAAAAACATGGGAGAGTTCCTTCAAGGTTCTGAGATGGCTTTGCAGATGATGCCAGAGCTGAAGACTGTCATCGACAAGGAGAAGGAACGAGTAACTGCTTTGGAGAGGGTCATGCGCAGCAAACAGATAAAGGGCGGAAAAGGAGCAAGCAAACCAATTTTCAGCCAGATATAGGATGAGGAGGCCTAAGAATAAGCACCTGCCAAAAGAATGCGCAGTCGAAGTCGTAGTAGAAACCGTAGCCGCTCGAAAGATCGTTGTCGTGACCGCGAACGCGACCGTTCCCGCAAAGATAAGAAGTAGAAAAAGAACATAATGATAATGGACAGTGACTCCGAGTAAGAGATCCTCTACCGGGACTCTCGTGCCAAGAAGCGCAAGGGTTGACCAACCTACCTGACAGTTCATAAAACTCAAATCTTTTTATTTCCTCAAACTATAGCTATTAATCATCAGAGCTTTCGCAGCGGTTTGACGCTGAGCAGTAGATCCGGCTGCAGCATTCCCTGTTCATCTTGCTTAATCTAACTACCACTACATGTTACGTTGAGGCTGGTCTTATTCTTGTTGCTGCTTTGCTTCTTCAGGGCTGGCTTTTTCAGATCCTCAATCATCATTTCGGAGGACTTCTCGAACTGGAAGCCCTGCCCACCGGAAAAGATATTGTTTGCGCCCTTCACCTTCTTGGTCTCGGGGATCTTGTTAGTCTTGATCGTGAGTAGCTTAATCTTTTCCTCCTACTCGTAATAGCTCTTGTAGTCTGTCATCAGGTGCTTGAACTGTTCGAAGTTGGAGAAGCTCATGAGCATGTCCAAAAGCTGCTCATCGATCTGCTCAGTGCGGGTTTCCAACAGCTGCAGGAACCGCTGCATATTGAAGTCAGCGATAGTGCTAGCCAGTTGCTGCATCATTCATCGCGGTACCTTTGCAAGATAGGCTTCAACCTCTGACTGGTACTGCTTGAAGACGGTTTGGTACTCCGGCTTGTTATCCTCGGCATTCTCAAACAGCTCAACGTGCTTCTCGATAAAGCTGCGCTGCATCTTCTCGAAAGATTCTGCGATGACGATGTCCTGCAGCGCCCCAACGATACTGTCGAAGTAGGCATCATTGGCGTTGCTCTCTACGTCAGTGGCGAACGTTACTGTAGTCGCTGATTTCAAATTCGTCATCCTGTAGATCCAAATTCTCCTCGGGCTCCATTTTCAAATCGAAATTGATACTTTTACAAAGCAGTCTTCACAAAGCTAAATGCCCACAGAGACACTATGAAGGCAGCAGATATGATGAATTACATGATACCTCCCTCGAAAGCGTGTATTGGTAGTTAGGGATTATAATTTCAATCGCAGTTGGATTGTTGGAATGCTCAACGTTCGGCAACTGCTCACACTGGTGATATTGGTATGCATCATGGAAGCCGTCCAGGCAAGGGGCGTTCCAGTACATCACGCTATAGCTCACGCCAGCGATACCGTTGCAGGCAACATACTTTGGTCACCACTTGCGACTGTCGGGATGCTGATCATAGGCCTAGTGGCAGCACTCATCTGATAACCTTCTTCATCAAACCAAGAATGTTACATTTGGGAGAGTTTCAACTGTACCCATGCAAGTTCAATGAGTTATTTGGCAGCTCCGGGCCTCGGCGCAAGAGGTTAGGATCTTCCGCTCAGCTAGCTCTAATCTTCTTCAGCACACTCTGAAGTATAATTATTTTATGAGAGTATATTTTGTCGTGTTGCTGCTGGTCCTCCTGCTCAACGTGCTGACCCTTACAACCAAAGACACCCCATAAACGAGGGTTGGGGACTAAGATGAGAGGACTATGAACATTAAGGAGGGCTAATTTGACTGCAGGAAGTGGGACGGTGTATGCAAGGATAGTGATGTATGGGTGTGCGTCAATTCCACAACTGGCAGAAGGTTCAATGGTATGTACCAGTGTCATCCTTGCCGCGCCAAGTACGTAATATCCTACAAGTTGGGCAAGTGTACTGTGTGATTGTCGATTAAGTTGTATTGAGCTTTTTGGGAAAATGCACCTTCCGATACAAGCTCCGGGTTGTCGAGCAGATTGTCCAGGAGGACTGAGCTGGTTGGGCATTTAGCAACCGAAGCAAACGGTTGAAAGCTATGGGGAATATGGAAACGAAGAATTGTGTTCAGTCTCCATTCCAGCAAACTCGTTTGGAGAATGCTCAGCTTCATTCTTCCGCACCTATAGCGCTGTTACTCCAAGGTATTTTTCGATGCTAACGGTTCGACGATTCCGAAGTTCAGCAGAACTTGACTAGTATTCAGTGCGAAATCTCACTGGTTTCTTCAGATAATGGGACTCTGGTGGGGTGGTTAGCTCTGTTGACTTCGCTTGACGTAACATTCCTTTCCTTGATCCATCTGATTTTCTTTTTTACTGCAAACAGACTCCCGAAGTGTTTCGAGCTCAGTTTGCCATCACACCTCGCTGCTATTGCATCCAGGGAGTCCCAGCAACGGCACTGCCATCCCATCTACATTGATTTGCATCACAACTAAAACTTTTTGCAGTAATAGATGGCTGCCTTGAAGAGTTCAAAGCGTTTGCATCTGAATCAGCACCATCCTCTTAATGATGCTTAGCAAGCCCAGCTGCAGACCAAGAACAGTTTACTATCTCCCCGTCTATCAGTTTATTCTGAGCACAAGCAGGCATTTTAGGCTTCTTGGAACTAAGTTAGAGCAACTTTACCACTGAAGACAGCTCCACTTGGGAAAGTTGTTCAGGCCGTAAGCCCTTGAGCTTTCCTTATTTGAAGCTATAAATTAAATCTCAAAAGTTCTTTGGTGAAACTACAATGAGGCAGTCAACTGCTGGGACAACACCCAACAATGTATGCACTAACAACGAAGCCACTGATCCTCATTGATCGAAGTTGGGTAACTGCTTCAGAGAGAAGTTGAACAGGGCTCCGCGTTCTCGGCTATTCGAATATGAATTGCCGTTAATGTGGCTGGAAGGTGCAGTACTTCAATCAGATAATTTTCAATGGGCAATATCTCACGAGGAGAAGAATTCAGTAAGGACAACCTCGACAATTGGGATGTGATGCAAGCTAGGTGCTACGATCAGCCAGCCGCTGAGACTGGGTTCGTGGACATGCGTCATTCATTTGCAGTGCTTAATTTAGAGGAGGCAGATCAAACTGGGATCAGCTTCATCCAGAAAGTCCAGGTACGATGTTGAGACTGAAAGACGGCCTATTTAGGATGTGGCACGGCCGGCGTTGCGATTGTTGCACTGCCGTACAAGCCCCAGCAGCCGGGTTCAACGTGGATTGACTGATAGAGTGACCATTTTAATCTAAGTAACCGGAACAGCCACAAAGGGAGCCTACATTAACCAGCAAGTACTGCAAAAGTTACTGCCTGCTCCTGCTATTAACCTTGGATTGTTCACAATGAACCCACTTACTTTGTTCTCCAAAGAGTAGCAGCTGTTGGTGATGGGACGGCCTGCACACCCGGTAAAATATGGTGTTGTCCGATGCAACTAATTCATAAGTACCTGAATCAAAAGTACGATGTAAAGGAGCGCAACTGCTACCACTTTCTAATTGATGTACTTGAGCAAGGTAGGGTCCCTGCTGACGTTCCACTGAGGCGTTTCGATTTGACTCAAGCTAACGTAAGAAAACACACAATCGTAACACATCCCCTCGAGAGAATCGTTGATGCCGTAAACCGACACCTATGAACAAATGATACAAGCTTGGCTATAATTATTAATTTGAGAATGAACGAAGTTCAGCAAGAAGGCGGGACCGCAGCCAACCTACCAGCCCAAAAATTGACTGATGTCAACTTCTAGAGGATGGTTTCACTGATAGAGCGCAGCGAGTGGAGAAAGGCTCTTTCTCGAGCTGCGAAGATCTACAACATCAAGGTCTACAGTTTAGAGAAGCTGACTCTCAACCGCGTGAAGGAGATCTACCACACCATAGCGTAGAAGTACGATGTTCGCCAGATGTAGGTTCTACGGAGTTGACAAGCAGAAGGAGAACTGGAACTAAAATGAGTTGAGAGTCTTTGTGTGGCTACTTTTTGCATACGCGAATTCGCTGCAGAAGACACCTGAGTAGTTCGTAATTCCCCGTGTAACTGCAGACTGAAGAAAATTGGGTGGCACTAGCCGGCTGCTTTCAGGGCAAGTCAGTGCATCTTTGCGAATTCCAGTACAACAGTTTAAAGAAGTTGACCTAAAAAGCGGTAAAGTGGTCCGAAGAAGAAGATGAATTGCTTACCACTATCCTTCGGTATTGGGTTTCTCACTCAGAGAAAAGGAAGCGAAAAACCGCTGGAACGAAGTAGCGAAGGACTTTTTCGTTAAGTCTAATAAACAGCACTTCCGTACCAGCAAGCAATGCCGTGAGAGATGGAACAACTATCTCGATCCCACCAAGCGCCACACTGGTTGGAGCATCGAGGAAGACACTATTCTTATTCGTACCGTCTTTGAAAAAGGAAAGAAGTGGGCTCTAATATCCAAGCAGCTAGACTGCCGAAGGACTGAGCATATGGTCAAGAACCGGTTCAACTCACTTATGTGTAAGTACCTCAAATCAAACAACAAAAAAATGTCTTCCGATAATGTTCAGCAAGAAGACTTAGAGTTATGGTTGAGAACCCGGACAGAAAAAGAGGCGAGCAAGGCATCGAAACAATCCAAGGACATAGGTATTAAGCTGGAAGTTCCTGCCGAAGTGTAACGTCCGACGAAATCTTAACAGCGGCCTGTCACTCCAATGATAGAGGAGAAAAGAGACGATGATAGGATCACCCATAGCAGCTTTAGGGAGGTAAAGTCGCCAATGGTCATAGTAACCCCCATGATGCCGACAGTCTACACACCTTTGGTATTCTCTCCTTACAATGAATTCGGTGGAATCCTTATCTACAAGAACCAAACCGACAATGACCAAAATCGGACAGGTGAAGGTGAGAGCATCATGGGTTTCAACCCCTTCGGCTTCCACAATCTTATGAGGTGATTTACATCTCTCTATCTGTTCACCATTGTTGTCTAAGGGTCTCACTCGTTCCTCGCCATATCCTGTAGCTCTAAGGTCTTATCGTCTTATACCTTCGGGGGTATGTGAAAGATGATTCCCCATCTTATCAGCAGCAGGTTAGAAAAAGTTGTTAGAAGAAAAGCAGCCAACCACATGCCCAAAAGCGAGACGACATAACTTGCGTAATAATTCTCGATGAGGATGTTGGCCATGATTGTGAGTAGCCCGATGGGTAGGATGACAAGCATCAGCTCAACTAATACCTTGAGGAAGAAGCTCCCAGTCTTACGACCGCATGTTTCTCCGACAAATCCCCAGTAGCCATATAGGTACAAATAGCTTGTGTCGTCCGAACACCCGATTCCGTATAGAGCTCCAAAGACTATGTTAATAATGCCACTCGTGATCAGCTGAGAACCTTGAACTCCCAGACTTGTGTATGTTTTGTTGCACTTAATCGACATCATGTCTATGTATTTTGAAGGGACCTATCTGCTCGTAGAGCTGATTCCGAATATGATCAAAGGAGCGGCGATGAAGAGTAGGTTCACTGGAATCAGCCACAACATGGTACGAATTCTGTAGACTTTGCTCAAGAGTTTTTCGTAAAGCCAGTAAAGCCAACGCTGGAAGACATAACGGTAGAGAACGCACATTCCCAACCCGAAGGTCAACCCCATCAGTACCTGGTTGCCACTATGAGCACCCAAGTACATCCTTGATATCGGTACAAGAACAATAGCCACTAACGGAAACAGATATCCAAGCTGATAGTAGCCTGGTCCAGTGATATCAGTCACTACAGGCTCATAGATAAGCGGAACCAGCCAGCTATGGCCACTGGGATTGCCGAACTCACTAGGGCACCCCCACTCGAGCTGCTTAATATCGGCCGAGTACCAGAATGGTCGAACTTCCTGAAAACTCGTTTTCATGAGCATCATGATATAGGTGTTGATCAGAAAGTAGCTGAGGAACACCAACACAGTAATCTTCCTCACATAGCATATGTAGAGTAGTCCGAAGAACACGCACACGACTATGGTGTTGACCAGTAGTGAAATGAGATTGTAGAAGATTGTTAGAGAGGAGTTGCCGGAGTCCTGGTAGTCACTGATGAAGTTGAGGCTCTCCAGGTAGAAGGATCCTCTGATGACGATGTTCAGAACCAAAGCAGTGATGAGCAGGATAGACACAAGGCTGATAGCCGCCGTGTTCAGCCCTCGCATTTAAATCAGAATACGGGGATTTGTAGAATATTGAGTTAGGTCGTATGAAAAGCATGAAGATGGGTGGTTTATCGGAAAGGGATCAGAGGGTATTCAAGGAAGAAGCTATTAAGCACGAATTTGAAGAGCAATGGAATGGTGTAGACAGTATCATGATCTCATCAATCACTGATCAATGGGTGTAGCTATTGTAGAGTCTCGTGAGATAGGACTGGGTTGATATTAGTATGAAACTGTGTGGCATGCCTCTTAGCAGATAGACTGGCAACCCCACCCACAACTTTCCGGGTCCCTCTCTTTCTATTGTCTTCCTGAGGCAGTCCAATATTCCTGTGTATGCTGCCTATCCTTTGACTGACTTCTGAAGCTTGACTTTTATGTTATCGGCTGGAAGTGAAATGAGCGATGTTAGCAATGACGCCATGATGGCTGAAAGGTTGTGGGTAAGGAAGGGTGACTTATCGAGCCATGGCAACAATTCCATCTGGGCGCGGATGATATCATTGCTTGCCATCTGTCCCACATTAATCAATACTACCCTCAGAATGGTGATGTTAATGCCTGTCCAAAGAGCCAACAGGCCTTATTTCTTGATGATGTCGGTGAAAGCATGCAATGTGTTGCGATAGGGTACTTTGTTTTCAGTGATGGATGCCTGCCTTCTGATTAGCGCAACATCAAACGGATTTCCAATGAGAGCTCCCAACGCTCCGCTGGCCACTGACATCCCAACCTTCTCCAGACTGGTCGCTTGACGTCCCGAATCCTTGTACATTTGAACGAAATAGTTGTAAAAGCCCACCCTTGTGCTGGCGTAAAACAGTTGTCGGAGAATCGCACTATCGAGTCCTCTATAGAGAGTCTTGAGACCCTGCTCATTGTTGATGATAGTGCTCCACACCTTTCCAATAGATAGCAGTTTAGCCTTACCTTGTATACCAAGCTGCTCGGAGGCGACTTGAATGCTGACTTTGAGGGTATCCAATGGCTGGATGATCATCGTCGCGAATGCCCCAGAAAGCCCTCCTATGACAAATAGCGGTAGACTGTTAGTTTTCTTCGCTTGCACCCCACCTTTTTCCATTCAAATAAGTGCAAATTCTTTGAGGTAAGAATACTGTAATTGATATCGCAGGAGATCGAAATAAAGGGGATTCCAATCAACAGGCAAATAAGGCCTTCAAATGGTTCAGGCTGAATAGAAACAGTAAGTGAAATATTTCCTAATGCTTACTCATAAACTATTGGGCTTCCTGCTTCTAACTCTTTTCGCAAGAGCAAACCATCTCAGTACTCTGCACACCGCACTGGCACCTTTCGTCGAGCCTCACACACCTGCACATAACATTCACAAGGTCATCGATTACAAGTGCTGTCAAAGGTTTGGTGGTGTTGTCTGCGGAATGCAGTTTCCTGAGTGCTGTACATTGGGATGCGCTCCCGGGACAATAGGAGGAGTCACATGCCTTGGCGAAAAGATTAGGATCAACCCTCATATTTGTCCAAACTCATGCAAGAACAAATGCGAACGTCGAGGAGGTATGATCTGCGGAACTTCAATCCTCACAGAGCAGTGCTGCTACGCACAATACTGTAGCGGTATCTTCTACCGAACATGCGAGCAAGGAATGCAGATACCGCTTGGCCGTTGCATGCCTTCGACTGCTTTTGCTCGCTGGAGAACTTGACCAGCATGATCAGGTGTGATTTGTCCTATGAATGCAACCTTCCAAGATGATTCGATGCGAAACCCTTACTCCCCCCAATAAACATCACTTCTCACGGTCTTCGTACCTGCGGTCCTAACTGTAATGCGACTTGGCTATCCGTATCTTCGAGAAGTCAGGAGCTAGTCTCGATAGCACCACCGACTGCTTCAATTCACGGCTGGTGTCCGACTCCATGCTCTCCTCCAAGAGCATCTCCTGAATGTAGCTATCCCCATAGATGCTTTCTACTTCCCTTGGCACAATGCTGTTGGTCTTTTGGTCGCTGCCTTTTAGACGCTGTTCGCTTCGATCTGTGCTCCCGTTGAGAGCAGCAGTCTCAGCAGAGGTTAGCTGTTTGCTGATTTAAGACGCTTTGAAAGTGTTTGCTGACTTATAGGGACTCGTTGCGTTAACTGGAGTTGATGTCGTATGGTTGGTTACATGTTTGTATGCTGGACTTGCCCTCTCCAAATTGATGTAGACAACATTTGAGGGAGGACTGACCACAGTCTGCTGTCTTCGAATAACCTCCTGTCGTGAGACCCGGTAAAGTGGTATGGTCTGATGCGGTTTGGCTGGTTTACTTCCCAAAACTGAACTGGCAGACGTCGGAATGTTGGTAGCGTTAACCGCCAACGATTAATTTTACTGAGTCTCCTGATGCATGTTATCATGCTGCTGCTTTGGCTGCTTCGTTGCCTCCTGAGGCTGAGGTTTAACACTTTGAAACTTATTTTTACACTGGTTCTTCTTGAGGGACAGCTGCTTCTTCTTTTGGAGAGTGCCTGATATGGACAACTTCTTACGGTCGGGCGGCTTAAAGAAGGAGTCAAAGCAGACTTCAGTTGACTTCTACCGGTTGAGTTAGGCGAAGGTGCACTCGCATAGGTCCACACGCTGCGGACCCTGCCTTCTGAAAAGGTTCATGCTGCTGTTGGACATAATATAATATTAAAATCGGTGTGTCTGGGCGGTTGATGAAAGCACCGACACTGAAGACCTTGGAGACCGAGCTACGTGCTGGTTGTTCAAGTCGCCGACCTCCTCTCACATTTTTATTTTTTGCTGCACAAAACAACCTAACCGAAGAGTATGTGATGCTAATCACCTGCTTAATGCACCCCCGTATGTGGATTCTTCGATTCACTTGATCGGTATTGCTGATTGACTACATTAATGGTTGCCTTGTCAAACTTACCAATATTAAGAATCCGAGGGAAATGCATACCTTGGGTTGACAGCACGTGCCCATACATTCAGCCGTTACGTTTTGCCGCTATTGGATTAACTCAATTTACATCAAGTCTCAAACTAACTTGAAACCAGTTGATGTCTCAAAACATCCCAATTAAAATGTCTTTGTGGCGCATCGACTCCAATGGCAACCAGCCTACCCTTCGCCTTGCTGCTTCTTTGCCGTCTTAATGGCTCTGCTGTCAGGAATAGCCATTCCCTCGATGCCCCTGAGAATTCGTTAATTATGAAAGCTAATCGCACATATCGAGGCCATGCTTCAGTGAGGCTTCGCCAAGGACTCTTCGATATCCACTGCCGGTCTCAACAAGTTTCTCACTACACCGAGACTCTCTGAATTCGATTTGTTCCTTTTCTTAAACAGGACGTCGTCAACATCAAATCGAACCAACAACAACGATGCTGGGACCATCGTGGGCTTTCTGGCTGATCCTTGCGGCTAGACGGTCGATTTCCGCTGAAAAACAGCCTGAACTCTACTATGAATGATTTTCGAGTCTCTCACTAAGAAACGGAATCGCAGCGTTGCCTATCATCCAATCATTATTCAGACCCCGTTTTATGTGGGTATCCTGGTCCTTCGAAATATTAATATTTCTTGATGGCCCGCACTAAACAAACCGCCAGGAAGTCCACTGCCCAGAAGGTTCCACGCAAGCAGCTGGCTGCGCAGAAGCTCGTCCGTAAGACGGCTCCATTGAACTCCGGCGTCAAGAAGCCACACAAGTTCAGACCAGGAACAGTTGCCCTGAGGGAAATCCGTAAGTATCAGAAGAATGTATGTTCGTTTTCAACTGTGTGGGCTCCTCCGGAGTCTACACTTCTATCTTCACTGTGGTTCCTTAACTCAGACTGATCTACTCATTCGCCGACTGCCCTTCCAGCGTTTCGTGAGAGAAATCGCTCAAGAGTTCAAGCAGGATATTCGATTCCAGAGTCAAGCTGTGCTTGCACTACAAGAAGCTGCTGAAGCCTACCTCGTGGGACTCTTCGAAGACACCAACTTGTGTGCCATCCACGCCAGGCGAGTCACGATCATGACGAAGGATTTACACCTTGCTCGCAGGATCCGGGGTGAGAGGGGCTGATGTTTCGTTCCTTCTCAACTCATGTCAATATGCCGTAGCCGAATTTATCGAGCAAGATGAACGGATAATGAGTCATTTTATTGAGCGTAACTATTAACTCGAGCCGACCCATACTGGAAGAGGATGATTAAGCTTTAAGGATGGTCCATTGGCTCAGTAGCGAGTGCTCACGACGATAGTCGTCCTGATGCCTTCGAATAATTGGCGAACTAATGAAGCGCTTTTTATATGGGTTCAATCCTGTAATATTTTGAGGAAATGGCTTCGATTCAGTCGAGAAGAAACCTTGCAGTGGATAAACTATGCCAGCTGTCGGCCTCATCATTGGAAATAGTGGGGAATAATGTCCAAAGTGATTTCTCTCCTGTTCTTTCCTGCTTAAAGTATGAAGCACCATATTCATAATTCCTCCTTTCCAATCCAAAACACTACTGAGGATCACTGCTTATCGCTCGGTATCACTCGATCGTAGAGTTGGTAAACCTTTCTAATAGCGTCACCAACGTGAGTCAGCATGATCACCTCGAGCTTGCTGCCATGCTGGATCAGTTCTCTAGTTGCTTCCATTACGACCTTACCATCCAGAGTCGATGACGTGGACTTGAGGATGTTGCCGTCAATGTCGATGTGGCTCACCACCCGCAAATCCTGCCCGTTGAAGGTTTGGATGACCGGAGTTGCGTCGGTGTGGATATGGTAGTTATAGCTCATATCATCACCCTTGGCTGACTTCCACTTGATGTCAATGTCCACATGAGTGGGTCCATCGGATCCTTGAGTGAGTGTGTAGATGCCCTCCGAGGGTGGTTCCCCAACATCGTAGATGCACTTATCAGGAATCAGTCTCCACTGTCCGAGAAACCGGTCAGGATTAGTGTGCAGGTGATGATGCATCTAACTTGTGTTGAATTATAATCGACAGCTTTCGAATGGAGAGCAATTGAAATGAGCAATTCCCTCATAAATTATTGAGCAGATCCCAAGCGAATATGGCGAGATTATTGACAGTTGATTTTCGAACGAATGACGGCGTGATCTTACATTCCGAAGGTTCAGCGACAAAAGTGGACAGTTACTGGTCCACCCTCACTGGTTAAATTCTCAGTTGAGTTTAAGGTGGATATAATCTTCGTGGAATATGCTTTCTCAAGTGTCGCAAGTCGTCGATGAGGTGTTTCCGACGTACGATCGAGATGGATCGGGTAGTTTGGATGTCAGGGAGCTCACTGGCTTTCTTACCCAGGCTTTAAAAAGACTTGGAGTTAACGCTAATGTGACTGACCAGCAGGCAGAATCAGCTTTGAAGGTGATCGATAAGAATTCAGACAAGTCAATCAATAAGGCTGAGGCGACTGAAGCACTGAAGAGTATTCTATTGTACAAGCAGCAGAAAGGAGGGATGCAACCTAATGTGAGTCCAACCACGATAAATCCAGGTGGAAACAATTCTTACGCGCAGCCATCCCCAAGCCAAAACAATGGTTGGGGGCAGCAACCGCAGCAGAACAACAACTGGGGGCAACCACAACAAAGCAACTGGGGGCAACCTCCACCACAGCAACCAAACTACGGAAATTCTTGGGCGCCAGGCCAGAACTACAATAACAACTGGCAGCAGCAACCTCAGCATAACAACTGGAACCAACCACCGCCATCTAACAATAGCTGGGCCCCACAGCAACCCAATAGCTATCAATCGAATAACAATCAAGGATGGAACCAACCACAACCAAACTCTTGGAACCAACAGCCAAGCTGGAACTCTGGGAATGATTGGGGCAGTACATCGTTTACCAGCCAGTAGGATATGGAAGTCAAGCAGCTCATCGACCAGCTATACCTGCGCTATGATTCTGACAGATCTGGTGGACTGGATAGGAGGGAGATGACCCGAGCATTGAATGAGCTATTCGTAGAGTATGGTGTGAGTATCAGAGTGAGTGAGAGGCAGGCCGGCAGGTTGATGCAGGCCATTGATAACAGTGGGGATGGCAAGATCCAGAAACCATAGTTCTTCCGGATGGTGAAGATGATCATGAGTGAAGGGAGCGACGACTATTGACCATAGATTGACATCAATTTGTTACTCGTTTACAAATAGCATCATAGGGTTGCCTTGAATATCTGCGTCGACTCTGAACTGAGTATGCGCTTGACCTCTTCCGACCATCAAATCAAGTTCCCGATGGCGATCTCAAGAGGCGAGAAGATGGATAGCAGGAAGGCTGCTGTGAGTTGTTCAATATTTGCTTCGATGATGCTTTCGGTAGTGTTTAGTCTGTAATAGAGCATTGCAGCGAATAGTCCTGGTAGCTGGATGTACCTCGCGAAGAAGACCAGACAAATCCAGCAGGCACAACAATTGGTGCTGAGAAGTGCAGACACTACTGTAGGTAAGCTTACCACATTCTTGACTCTGTTGGCAACGTCCAAGTTCAAACTCCAGCATAAGGTGGAGAGGGCAAAGATAACCCATGCGAATAGCTCCATGCCAAAAGCCGCGGGAGTTATCTTCCAGAGTACAAACATACTGAACCCGAAGCATGCCCAACAGCAGACGTAGCTGCTATACACAAATACGTTCTTGAAGCAGGGACGTGCCTGCAGCCAGTTCCAGCTGCTCTCCAGCATATCATCCACAATATACTTTTCAGCCAGTAGGTTGCCGACAAAGGCTATGCAGTTGATCGACAGATTGGCGATGGCCGCTTTCGTCCATATTCCACTGTTGAAGTAGCTTGTTGTTAGCACCACAATGGCAATCAGAACTAATTCCTTGAGTTTAAAGATGAAAGCTCCCAAAGTTAAATTGCCGAATAGCCTTTCGCACAGGGTGAACAGGAATATTTGTCTGATGAGCTGTTTAGTACGCAGTTCCAGGGGGTCGGCTGAATGAATTCTGTCCATGTTGCTCAGAATTGCGTAGAACTGGCACAGCAGTAAGTATAAAATCACTAACAGGAAGATAGGTCTGAACGTCAGGTAGTAGTAAATATTGACTGCTGCACTGCACCACACCATCAGCACAGTGAGAATTCTCAGGAAGTAGGTCAGGAGATGATTCGATGCGAAGCCACACCCGGGAGCAGCGGCAACTGGCGCACCAGGAACAACTGGAACGTGAACCTCTTCTGGTCGGTGGATAAATATTTGTGCTGGCTCTCGAAACATCCCTACGACTAGAGGTGGGAGGTGAAACCTATTGGGTAAGCGTTCTTCGGGTTGCCTGGCATTCATATGTGGATCAATAAGGTCAAGACTACTCGGCTACAGTATTCTGGCATTGAACTTCTTGATGCGTGCAAGAGCCAGCCGTTCACGAGTGATATTGAGGGGTGATCGGCACTCAGGGCACATCGTTTGGGAGTGCTCTGCTGTGAGTAAACTATTGAGGCATGCAGTGCACATCCTGTGACGATTTTTGCATATGACTTCAGCTTCGTTGTTGGGTTTGCTGTAACGTTCTAGACAGATAGGGCAACCTTCTGCGTCTGCTCGACTGCTATCCATCATCGCTCAGAACAGCCTATAATTTAAATTATAATGAGTCGCACCAATAGCATCGCCATTAGCGATAGCATCACTGCATTTCTAAAGCAATTGACTTCGCATAAGATTGATGAACTCGGTCAAGTAGTCATACTCAAACCAAAATGGGAAGTGTTGAGCTAGTAATAAAAGGTTATGGGTGAGCTGTGCGGAGAGTTATCCTTTATCTTTGTGAGTTATAAATTCAGGAGAAACATAGCCGAATGGAACCAATGGAACTAATTAAGCCTGGGAAGGAGCCAGTGACCTGGAAGGGAGTGCTTTCACTAATCGCTGGTTTCATCATCATGCTGGTCATTGGCTCACTTTACACGTTCGGCACCCTATCGGTTTACATTACTTCATACCTGGTCACGCAAGGTGAACCTCACATCACAACTGCAGACGTTGCTGTCATCTTTCCGATCAATCTCATACTCATCAACGCCGGCATCATCATCGGGTAATCGGAGAGCTTAAATGTAGATGCGAAGTCGCAAGGAGGCTCGATATACGAATCATCACAGGAGCAGGTTTCGCGCTGTACTCACTGTTTCTGTTCGGGATGTCCTTCCTTCATAGTTTCGGAAGCTACCTGGCGTTATACGCATTGGCGAGTCTCATGCTTGGTCTGCCATACATGCTGCCCATGAACAACGCGATGAAATACTTTCCGAATAGAAAAGGGATGTGTTCGGGAATCTGCATCATGGGACTCGGCTCTGGAGCCTTGATCTTCAACCAGATCATCCTTGCAGTGATGAATCCAAACAACATTAAACCCAATCCCAATACTCATTTATTCCCCGCTGAAGTCGCAATGAACTTGCCGCTGACCTGGAGGGTGCTAGCCGGAGTGTACTTAGCGTTGGGTTTATTGGGAACCGCATTGACAATCCCACATAAGCCGGAGCCAAACACCTACCAAGAACTCAACAGCTTAATCACGGAAACAGCCGTAGTACCAACTTAGTGTTAAAGTCTCAAAGACGCCCTATGCTACAGTACAGCATGTTTCGAATTCAGAAAAGTTCTATGCCTTTGCAGCGTTTGTAGCCCTATCCTCGAGTCTGGGCATCCTCATCGTGTTCAACTACAAATAGTACGGGCTACTGCGCATTGCTGACGACTCATACCTTACGATGGTAGCCAGTGCCGGCGGAGTTGCGAGTGGGTTGAGTCGCATCTTTTGGGGGCTCATGCTCGACTGCTTCTCATTTAAGGTGCTTATGGTCGTCATCAACTGCGGTTTGTTCTTGTTGGGTGCCACGATGCAGCTCGTTTCAGGCTCTAAACCAATGTTCCTCATTTATGTCGTCCTCTGCTACTTCTTCTACGGTGGCATAACCTCGTTGATGCCTGCTCGCACCTACCAAATATATGGGCAGAGGACAGGAGCCAGGGTGTACAGCTACGTATACATTGGCTACTCACTGGGTTCTGTGCTTCAGTATATCCTACACTTCACGCTAGTGTAGCAGTACGCTGAAGTAGGCTGGAGCATCTGCCTGTATGCCCTCTCCGGAATCCAGCTGATCGCAGTGCTACTCACATTCTTTGTCGACCGTCTGGAAATTAACTGGAGAGAATTCTATGCGAAGAAGGAGACTTGATATACTGTTTATACTGATAAACAAAACTAAAGGCTAGTATCGCTAATCTGCCCCATAACACTCCTTGCCTTCAACCGATATCACTTCTTGGGTGGGTACATGCCTGGCAGAAGCTTCTCAAAGTTCAATTGCCCAAGCTGCTTGATGGGTGGTAGCTTGAGGTCGATCGTATGGAGTGGCGCAATCTGATTGAGAGCTGCTTCCTCCTGGATGTCCTTCCGGGATTTCCTCCGAGGTGCATCACCGAGATTCCCTGGAGATTCAAGCTCTTTCAGCTTCTGGTAAGGACTAGTATAGTTCTGCTAGCTCATTCGAATTGTTGCCACCCTGCTTTTGACAACTTCTGTGCTTTCATGGTTATGCTGGGACACGACTTGGATGGCTCCTTCTGGAATGAAGTGACTCTGCTGGGGTGCAAACTGTATTGGAAACTGCTTCTCTGGCTTCTCCTTGGGCTCGGATTCTTGGATCTTGGAGTGGTGGTGAATTTCCTAGTTTGCCCGTTTAAAGCTGGGTCCTTTAAGTGGTTCAGCTACCATTCTCATAGCCTTATCGGACAGGAAGTTTTTGAACTCACTTCCCGGCTGCCTTTACATATTTTATTTTTAAAAGCGACTGCCATTCAGCCGGTTTATAAGCGAATTCGACAAACTTAACGACGCAATTCGATTCAACTGCGAAGAGAAGTCAAAGCGCGACGGTTTGCCCAAGTAAAATTTGCTACTATAATGCCGGAGATACTGTCCTTGGTTGCCTCGCCCATCACTCAGAGTTCGAAATTTAAATTTGAGATGTTTCGGGCGAAGACAGGATGGAATACTTGTTCAGACTACCTTCGTATGGTTCATTGGTTGGAGATGACTTATCGAGATCCATGAATACTGGATTATCCTGCAGGCAAGGAGACTCTTCTCAGGTCAGAACAGACGACAGAATGCTAACAGAGAAGATGTATGCATAAGCTCACCATGCGAACCATCTTCTTATCTTGGCCATTGGCATAGATGACCCATAAAACATCCCAAGCCCATACAAAAGGAAAGCGTCGTTATTTCTAACTGAATAGTTCGAAGCAGGGATGGATACTTTACCAGTTCCAGCAAAAATCCAGCTAATATTTGATACTTATCTAATTGATCCATTTTCTGTTGTGACGTCGTAATTAATCGATCGGGGTTGGATACCTACAAGTGCGATATATCCTGGAACTTCTACAGTAATACGCGATATCGATGATTGAAGCTAATCAGGATATTGAGCCAATGAGTGCCAGCATAAAGCAGGCCAAACAGGCGAACTTCCGGGACCCAAAGCTCCCCATCGAAGTGGTGTTGACCGTCGGGAAGGAAATCAATAGTATCAACGACATCGATGCCATTTTCGACTCATTTGTCCTGCCAAGCTGGATACCAGAGCACTACGATGTCAGGATCTACAAGAGGGAACCTCTGGAGAACGGCCTGTTCCTCTATGAGGTGAAGCTGAACACAATGGATCCTAAGGATAATGATGACCAACACTTTTTATTCCGAGAGGTCAGTAGGACGAGGCGAGAAGTCATCACGAAAGTAGGTGACCGGTTGGAGAAAGAGAAGAAGTACTTAAAGGAAAAACTTGAGGAAGGTGAACGAAGCATTGATAAAGAACTCCAGCAACAGAACTCCATAATCAATGATATCAACCACGAGAGAGAATTGGAACACGCGTAAGTGGAGGTGGAAGAGTTGTTCGTGGAACCAGCCAGTGGAGAGATTCCAGAAGTGGACAACGCTAATCTCACTGCTGACACCGAAATCGTTATCAAAGGGGACATAGTGTACATCATTGAACCGCTCTCCAAGGAGAAGGATCCCAAACGAGAAGTCAAAGCCATATTCAAGACAATCGGAACTGAGTTCATTTGTATCGAGTTCCACGACCTTCAGGGCTTTTTCCACCTGCTTGCTCCTGTGAGTGAGACGAAGCGTATTCCAACTCTCTGGACTCTCAAGCCGGGAGAATTGTATTATCCATACATCGAGCCGGAGAATATTCGAACGAAGGTCTTCGAAGAGCCTCATTTCTATTTGGCGTTTCAAGGAGGAGGCGCAAAGGGAGCCGCATATATCGGTGCAGTTCAAGCACTTAAAGACGACAACGCCAAAGTGGCTGTCAAGAGCATTATCGGCTCGTCAGCAGGCGGAATCATTGCGTTGGCATTAGCTGCCGGATGCGAATCGGGTCCACTTGTAAATCATTGTAAAAAGATGACCAGCATTCCGAAGGACACCACTTATAGAGATAAAGGATAAGTTGACCAGGAGCAGTTTAAGGCTATCAAGGACATCATCATGCAGGCGATTGTGAGTTACGGCATCATGCCGGAGGGCGGAATATACATCATCGAAGGCATCTTGACCGATCAATTCATGGAAAAGCTGATGGAGCTACTGAGCCTTCAGATGGACGGCATTGGAGAAATGTTCGATATCACCGTCAATGGGCAAACCAAAAAGCAGAACTACTACGGGCTATTGCTGGCAAGGCTGCTCAGGGGAAAGGCGGTGGAGAGCATTGCACTCGACATCATCGTCGAATTCTTGGAAAAGAATTGGCTTAACAAGCCAGACAACCCAACAAATCTGAAAAAACTCGTGGAGCTTTACCCTGAACTTCCGGAGACATTGAGAAAGTCGAACACCATTGTCGACACCAGAACATACGCGATGGCCCTGAATATGGAGCAGTTGTACGCATTGAATGGAGTCGAATTCACAGTCACTTCAGTCGACATCGACGACAGCGTTCTGCGCTTCTTCAACCACAAAAGTACTCCGAGCCTGCCAGTCCACAAGGCCGTAATCATGACAGGTTCTTTTCCAGTTGCCTTCGAAGCATTGAAATGGCAAAGCGAATGGGGGAAGTACTACATCCATTACGACAAGTGGAGGAGGGAAATCGATTTGACTGGCCATCAATTCACTGACGGCGGTATGTTAGCCAACTTCCCCATGATGTACTTGGACAACGAAGCCATGCGACCGATGTATTTCGCACACAAGTGCAACTTAGAACCTTCCAATTAAGAAAACAGGACAAAAATTATTGGATTTGGTCTTGAGGAGATAATAGATCCGAAGGTCGTTTCGGAGACTGCAGAGAAAACTAAAAAGGTTTTTGACGAACTCAAAGCTATTGCCAAGAGCAACCTCCCCTGGTTCTACCAAGTTAAAGTTCCAGCAATCTTTGGATCAGCGTAGTGGAAAGAGATCGATGCCTACGACATCAGCGGAGTTCCACTAGTTAAGTTTGTATACAAGCTTCTGAAAACATTTACGGTGTCCAGCGATAACTTGGTCTATGAATGGTTCGAGAAGGATATCTGCCTGCACTCTCCCTACAAGACCATTGGTCAGATGCTGGAGAAACCAGAGGAACTACTTGGAGAGAAACTAAAAGGATTGGCAGATCTCATCGGAGAAATCAAAGACGAACTTGGAGTCTTCAACAAGCTACTGAGTTACGTCGTGGACGCTCGAAGGCAGCTGTATAAGCAAAACAGCGTCAGGAAGTATCTGCTTGGGTGGTTCGAATCAACCAAAAGCTACATCAAAAACATCCTCCATATTATCATCAGTGTCAAGGAGAAAAAGAGAAATGCACTGGGGGATGATTATGTTTCCAAAGAAGCGAAGGTACTCGATTATCAAGTGAAAAGAGGAAATGAGGAGCTCCAGTCTATTGAGGAACTTCAGTCGTTCGGGCCACTGGTACGCTGCTTCCAGTCTCCCGATAGCGTCGTCCGCCTGGCGCTGACTTGCAGCTTTATCCTAAAGTGTTTCCCCAAACGTATTATTCAAAACCGAATCCTTCAGCAACCTACTGCGCTACCCACACTGGAGAGCCAACTGGATATTTGGTTCAATTCCCCAGTGAGGAATCTCCTAAGTGATGTCGGCAGGAAGATACAAGCTCAGGTCTACAAGATTAAGAGATATGAAATCAACGAAAAGATGATGTTCGAGGAGCATGAACCTGAGATTAGGGCCTACATCGAGAGCAAGATACGCCAGGCTGAGCATCGAGGCAAAAAGAATTTGCATCTGGTATTCCAGGGTTCTGGTGAGCACAACATGTACTCCTACCAAATCTTCAAATTGATTGAAGACTGTCTGTTCAAGGAAAAGTATGCCCACCAATACGTGCTGGAGAAGGAAGCAGCGAGCGCTATCATTGATTTACACTTCCCGAAGAAGAAGAGGGATGATAAGTACAGGTACCGACTTCATTTGGTCCAGCAATTAGTGATTCCCAGCGAACTCGACAAGATCCTGAAGACCAACCTCATTGAACTCCGCAGCCATAATGTAAAAATACAAGTACCTCCTGGCGGTTAGTTCGACAAAATACTCAAAAAGCTAAAAGAGGATATCGCCGCACAAAAACAAGAAAAGAGAAAGTACTGTAAAATTTCGTCGATTACTTGCAGCTCGATGCACTCGTACCTCGGGTTCCTCCTCACCACCGATCTCAAGCCCAACGAGATAGAATCTGAAATCACTCTACTTAGACAAGAATTCAAAACTAATTTCGAAAATTCTTTGGCAGAGTTCGAGAGCAAGGAATGGTCGACTCCCTTCAAATGCAGAATCAACAAGGAATTCCAGAATAAACTGTGGAGCCAACGCAAAGACCTATTTTCCCAGTTAGAGGAGTAATTGAACAAGTTGGACACGAGAGACCTGGAGGCCCGGCAGAAACTGGAAGAGACACTGACGAAAGTTCAGGCAGAATTTGAGGACTCGAAGGAAGTTATCATGGACAGCTACGACTCAGTGCTGGAGCAACTCCTATCCAACGCCGAGGGCGAAAACACGTAAACACTATTCAAGAGTATGGGCGTGAATGTCAATAAGCACGACTACTTCAAGGAAAATCAGGAGATATCGAAACAAACGAAGGGATTTGTAAGCATGCTACTCGAGTATTTCGAGGAGCAGGTTAAGTTTATACTGACTTATTTCGCGACTGAAAACGAGAAAGAACTGGTGGAGAAACTACCTCCGGAAAAGCGGAAGGATGCATGGAAGTGTATGATCATCACCCGGTTCCTCACCTGTGAGCAGCTCAAGAAGAAGGTTCAAACGATACTGAAGCACCTCAGTCTTCCGAAGGATATCACACTCAAGGACTATTTCAAGACCTGCCCAAGAAAGCTGGAACTCACCTTCCCAGCAGTGGATCTTAGTAGCAAGAAGATGCGGTTCATCAACCAGAAGACCTACCCATAGATGCCTGTGTGGGCCGCTATTGCGATCGGCTGCTCCCTTCCGATGATCTTTCCCGTGTTCGGTGTCCAGTCTTACTGGTGCCAAGGAATCGACCCTGATAGCAAAACTCGTCTCATCAAAAACTTCTTCTCTGAATAGAAGCACTCTCAACCGCCAGTGTTCGTTTCAGGAACATTGATCAGCACTTTCCCTCTCGATTTGCTAACGAATCGAAAAGTGCAGGACAACTTCTTTAACAAGGCTGACTACACTTTCATGAATTTTGGGGTGAACACGAGCAACCAGATAAGCAAGAAGGAAGAAGAAATCCCCCGGTTCTTCAGAAAATATCTGAAAGTCGCACAACTAGCAAACTTGGCACTATTTAGTAGCTACCCCAAGAAGGAGTTGAGCGCCAATATCAGTATAAGAGCCAATGTTCTGAGCACTTACATCGATGCTCATGATAATTTGGTACTCTAGCTCTACAACAGAGAACTCCTCCGTCTGCCTATTCGACTCTCTACCCTCAGCTTCTCTAAGTTCGAGAAAGATCCGACCACGGGAAAAGAGAATCCAGTTCTCACTGACATGCTCGATGAAACTTACTTCAGCACAAAGGAGAAGTTCCATCACATCTCTCATAACCACACAAAGGCTGATGAGGGAATCACTTTTGTCGAGCTGAAGTCTGTCAAAGCAGGAGTGTAACCTGCTCCACCACCCTAGCCGGGTTTCTTCTCCAAATTATGGAGGCAACCTGCAGCTGCTAATCCATGGAACCCACCCATGACGATTCTCCTGAACTTCCTCTCCAGAGAAAGGAATAATAAGGACTTCACCAAGAAATACAAGATCGACTACAAGTTTGCAGCCGACAAGTGGAAGCAAATCACTGAGGAGGGCATCAAATTCCCCGAAGGTCAGCAGGATGTAACTATGAGGTTCCAATATCCCGCCCAGATACAATATGGCGAAGAGGAAGGGTCAAAGGTCTTTAAGATCAGGACAGTGCAGTTCAAAATCACAGTCACCGAACTCATGGAGTTGGCTCGTGCACCAGGTGGGTTCAGCACAATCTACTCACTGGATTACATGTTGGTCATGAAGGGTAAGCTCCGGGCTGAGAAAAGGCTGTCTGAAAGACTGAGACTCCGGGATTAAGTCCCCACGAGGTCTCCGAACTGCGTCTCGATCGTGGATGTTGGCAATACTGGGTTGTATTGCGCAACATGCTGCTAAGGACTTCAGCATGTGGGGGAGGGTATACCTGTCCCAAGAAAGTGCACGAAATGCCAAAAGTTCAAAGGAATAATCTTCGAATGCCCAGAGAGCCCACCTCACGAAATTTACTGTTTGGACTGCTGTAAAAACTCTGCAGTCCTTCGACGAGGTTAGAATTTATTCTGCGAACTAAACCACCCGTACATTGCCGAAAACTGTACCGTGTTACCTGCCACGATGCGAGTGGATGTTGTGTGTGACCTCTGCCAAGCCTACGTCTAGATCTTCTACAATGACGCGTAATGCAACCTAAGCATCTGCACAAAATGCTGCAGCCAATTCACGACCACCCACATGTTATGATCATTCAATGGATTCGAGTCAATTTGTGAAGTATGGAGCATCATATCAATAGAGATCCACATTTGGCTGTGGTGGCTCCTCAAGTACCAATAAAGTTTATTCGGCGAGTTTGCTGGTCACTGATTTGGTTTTAGCAATCGATTTGAGTAGCCGGACTATCGTGTCAAATTGTATTTGACTCAGCGATTTTGGGTTGTATTTGAATAGCTCTCGTAGTAGCCCGACAGTCGAGAGTTGCAGTCCAATGTCGGTTGGGTTGACATCAAGCAGGACCTCGAGTAAGGGAAGCAGTTCCTCCCTTATTAGCCTTTGCATTGGCTCATCGACAATTCCCACCGTCTGCTGAAATATGCACACCAAACATTATTTGTGTCGAGAGAGAGCTGCAAAGCTTTCCAGAAGTTCCTTCATGATGTCCTTATTGACCACTAAGTGGCGGAATTCCATCGGAAGCTGGCTGAGTACCACACCAAATTGCGTCATGCGCATGAGATACTCCACCTAGCGCTTGGGCTCTAGCATAGCTGGCCGGATGATCTGCCTGAGTTCTTTGATGAGCTGTAAAGGTGTCTTTTTGACGGGTTTGCTGATAGCACCCAATTTTTTGTTTGCTTTCATATAAGTTATCGATCATATCCACAGTCATTGCATCACCATTGTTCGTAGAGCTTGGTATCGCCACTGTTGCGATTGGGAAACTTCTCTGTCAAGTACTCGTCGAGATTGCGAGCATGCTTGCCGTAATTCAGTAGCTCCTGCTCTGTTTATTAACAGTTGGGGAATCGATCGAATTTTGGTGCCTCGACCTTGCTATTACGGAGTTCATCCTGCATTACACCCACTCGGTACCCAATCGAGATTCTCAAACCAGGGATGAGATTTCAATGATTTAAAGTTAGCGCCACCGAGTCGATTCTCGGGCTAAGTCTTGGATAGAAGCTGGTCCATGAGTTTCTTCGCCTTTTTGTCTTTCAGGAACCGTGGGTATTTGATCTCCGCGTTAAGAATTTCTTCGTATATTTCCATAGGATCTTCTGATTTCTCGCCGAACGGTACATACCCGCAAAGGAACTCGAACATACAAACCCCCAGCGAATACAGATCTACAGTGAAGTTGTAGCCCTTGCCGTTGATGACTTCGGGAGCCATGTAGTATGGCGTACCAATGACAGTGTAAGTCTTCGCCTGCAAAGGGTTCTTCATTTTGATGACCTTGGCGGTACCAAGGTCAATCAGTTTAGGGTATCCCTTCATGTCGACGATGAAGTTCTCGGGTTTAAGATCCCGATAGATGACTCCGAGAGTAGAAAAATACTATAGGAGGAGCACCATGCAGCCGATATAGAATTGGCAATCTTCAGTGCTCAGCAGTCCTATCTCTCGGATGACATCGTAGAGCTCTTCTCCTCTGACAAACTCAACCAGCGAGTACAGATACTTGCAGTCTTTAAAGGTCTTGTAGAGTTCCATTACGAATGGGAAGTTCATGCTCTTCAGCAAGTTCTTCTCCTGAATGAAATAGCGTTCCACAAAGTGCTCTTCGATCTTCTGCTTGCTATAGGCTTTGAGGATGTACAGTCCCTTCTCGGTAATATGTTGCACCAGTAAGACCTGCCCGAACACGCCATCCCGCATCTCCTTGATCAGGACAAACTAGGTCAGCGAATGGAAGAACTTTGTTTTGTGCAGTTGGTCCATTTTGAGTTTCTCGTTGAGAATTCGTTCGTTCTTGCTGATGACGGTGTCCAAACAGCCACCAATGATTTCTTTGAATTGGTCGACTGCCACCTCAGCCAGGACGCCGTCTGAGTCCATGACGATTTAATCGTCACAATTCTTCGCTCGGGTTTCCATCAGAAATTCCTCCCCGTAAATCTGCGACTTTGTCGCAATGGGATGCATATTCTTGGACTTCTTCAATGCCCCTTCGATAACCACGATGACTTTCTGGCTTGTGTTGGCTTCGGTGCTTTTCTTGATCACGACACTTCCTGATTTGTAGCTGCTGATTTTCATGACATCGAGGATCTTTTCTGTCTGGACTTTGCTGAGTTTGGAGAAGTTAAAGTGCTTTTCGAAGGCCCATTTCAGGAAGTTTCTAAAGGTGACTGTGAATATCTGATCTCCCAAGATCTTCGAAAGGGTCTATCTTCCCAAGACGAGACAAACTACTTCGTCTTCCGCTTTGACTGTCATCTGGCGGATCGTATTGTAGAATAGGGCTTGTTCGCCAAACGAATCTGCTTTCTCAAGTCGCTTCAGCTCCTTTGTTCCCTTCCAAAGCGACGCTGTGCCTTCTTTTATGATATAAAAGGAGCTGCCAGGATCGCCTTCAGTAACAATAACCTGATCCTTCGAAAACCGTTGGGTGATGAGTGCTGCTGCTATACTGTCCTTATGTTAGTTTGATAGGCAAGTGAAAAATCTTACGTTCTCCATGAATTTCCTGTTCTCCTCGTATTCTAATGTGATGATTTCCTCGACAGCTTTCCTAAAGGTATCTCGGTCTATCCCCCAAAGATTACAAGTCTCACAAGCCTTCACGGATGCTGCTCTAGGTGCTTTATAGAGGAGTGCAAGTTACCCGAACCCATCGCCGACTCTCAGCTGTTTTTTAACCTTTTCACTACAGATAACCTGCATCATGCCCTTTTCGATGATAAAGAAACACAGCGCTTTGGATCCCTCCCTGAAGATGTATTGGTCGCTGGTAACGGAGCAATAGAACATCTTTTTGGCAACATTCTCCAGCTCCGCTTCGGAAAGATTGTAGAAGATAAAATGATTCTTGAGGCACCCGAGTATGAACGACATCTCCTGATACTTCTTTTCCTTTTTCTCAGGCTTGAAATCCTACTAGTAGTCAAGCTTAGGATTGTCACTATCCTCGCTTGACTCGTAGAACTCTTCGAGCTTCTCGTCGGAACTGTCCATTTCGAAATTATTCGACGATTTTAAATATCTATTCCAACAACAAGTCGAGCACAGTGTATCACTATCGTTCGGCGAAGATCCGCTCCAGCAGCACGATGAACCGGTTGCTGTAAGTCACTGGATCCTGGGCACTCGTGTCCAACTGTGGGGATAGTTTCATGAGTCTCTTAGCTGTCTTCTACAGTTTCTTTTTGTTGTTCCAAAGCTGCAGGTAGTCCACTATGCCTATCCGATAGTATATTTAGGGCTCCCGAAGAGAACGGCATTGGCCAACCTGTTACGGTTGCTCGACGTCCTCTTCCAAGTCCACTTTGGCGACGATTAAAGAGTAGTCCATCAGTTCAATTTCTTTGAAGAATAGGGAGTCAGTCACCAACGCTTGTTTGATTTTGCTAAGTTCTGCAGGCTTGGAGTGTATCTTTCCTTCGATATTTTCAAAGTCGATATCCTTGAGTACCTTGAGACTCATCGTCAGTCGGGATTTGAGTACCTCGCGATTGTGTCTTGACCCCTTCATATCATATATCGCATTCAACTGGCCTCTGCCGACTTGCGTGATATTCTTCGTAATGAGTAAGTGAATCTTCGGTGCAGCAAATTCCACACACTCAAAAGAAAATAGGCCGTAGAACTTGATGATAAGAGAACCTGGATTCTGTCTGTAATGCTCAGCGAACTTGTTGATGCGAGTGAGATATACCTGGACTTCCTCTTCTGTGATCGTCTTGAGCAGAATTCGATGATCGTGGGTAAATAAAAAGAACTCTCCGCTTTTGCCACCTTCACTTATGCTTTGGTTGATCAGTGACAAGCTCTGTGCTGGATCAAGACTGTCACGGAGTGTCTCCAAAGTATATCCGTCCTGCTCAATGAACTATTCAAAGAGGGTTGGGCAGTAGACTGTCATCCGCATCGGTATTATAGTAGCTTTGCTGTTAAAGGTTGTCATATCGCTCATGCCTATCTCTTCGAATTTCTTCTCCAAAGAAGGTTCGAACTGACTGACTTCGGTACATTGGGAAGTCGATTATTGCGAGATCCTTCTCTTGATATTTTTGTTGAGTCCCAACATGATAGTGAACAGTTGTGAGAGCCTTATTGATGTAGTAAGTTCCCCAAACCAGTTCAGCTCCAAATCCGAGAACATTGAGGATGAGTCTTCCTCAATCATAGCCTTCTCCATATCCTCTTCTAAGATTGGCTTCTTTCGATAGAAGCAACAGCAAATTTTCTTGCGAAAGAACCGATCGATGATTGGTTTGATGGAGGGATTTCGGTAACGGATTACTGTTAGCACAATTGGGGCGGCAAGCTTCGCGATGTTGTCGATAGTTACGAATATGAACAAAGTTTGTACTGGCTCGTTGAGTTGCATGTTTACCGTAACGATGACGCGAGACACCGAGAGTATAGACCATATTACAACAGTCCATTTCACGTACTGCGTGTAGTATTTGAGGAAGGTATCTCTGTACTTACGGAAGGCAGGGTCGTCAGGTATCTGTTTCTTGAAACAGTACAGCGTGTAGCAGGCAAGAATGAGATATAGAAACACCACCGCGATCCCAAGATAGGCAAACAAATTTGATTCCTTAAATGAGCAAGTACCGTAGGTGTTTAGTCCTTGCGAGTCTGTTGCATAAACCACTACCGAAACAATGATGAGTAGAGATGCCGCGACTATATGGTACACTGCTGACCGAAGGACACCATTTCCAGCAGTTTTAATCCCCACTCGAATCTGGATTAGCAGGAACAGGCAGAAGATGCAGTTATATATGAACTCACCTCCGCTTCCGACAATGCCGAAGAAGGCCTACACACTGCAGAAGGTCGTGAAGGTGTTACCACTGAGCATGGATTTGTGTCCATCGTACATCCGATAGTAGAGGCTGCAACTGAACCATTGCCCCAACAGGAACATATCGCTGATGCTGAGCGCCAGCATAATATCGTTTGGCATCTTGCGAGTTTGTGGATTACAGATGTACACAATGGTGATGGCCAGGATGCACAGAAAGCAAATGGGACAAACTATAAGAAATGCGTACATATCGATGTTCTTCATCACCAGCTCATCAGGGTCTGTGATGCTATCGTCGAAGGAGTTTGGGATATCCGTGCCGTCAGCACCAGGGGCGTCTTGCGTGCAGACGAAGCATAACAGTAGCAGCAATAGAAGTGCCCGTAATTTCATGTTTATAAATTAGGAATATGACAACCCTAGTGTATATCGTCACTGACTGAGGCAAGGGAAGATTCCTTAATCGGTTATATAATGGAGAGACCGGAGTATAAGGTGCCAAGTCTAAGTCAACTGCATGAACAACTGATAGCCAGCAAAAGCGGGTTGAAGGAGATACTTGACACCATTGACTTCACTTCACTCGAACCCGCTAATCCTTTCTATACCAGTGTATGTGGAAAAAACAGTATCGAGTCGGTGCTAGAGGCTATGCCTTCTGAGGAGGTGCTGACAAGCATGGTCGAACAGGCGACGAAGTAGCAAAAGCAGGACAGTATCATGCACTACACTGGCGAATACAAACTTGTGCGTGAGCTACAGATGAATCTTGAAGACGCCAAAAAAGAAGCTATCGATACCTACTACCTACTCACCCAGCTAAAGCCTATGCATCTTGGTTCGGCTGAAGAGTACATCAAAGAGAATAGCCAACTACATAGTTGGAAGATTCACGGAGAATAGTAAAAACCTGCGAAATACGACCGCAATGCTCTTCACTATAAGTATCGAGAGGAGCTGAAGCAAAAGGAGAGGCGATCAGAGTTTGTTTCAGATCGGTTGCTACTAAAAGAAGACGACCTTATTGTGCATATGATCGTCTACGACAGCCACATGAAGGAAAAACAAAATGAGTTCATTTGCCACGGTAGGCAGTTGTTGTCTCATCTTAAGGATAACCTTTACTGTTTAATCGAGGAAGTGGAAGGAGACAAAAAGGGAGGATCGTTCTTTTGCATCGACAACATCTTCTATAACGATACAAGAGTTGGGAAGGAAGACTTATCGAAGCCGATTCGATAAAAAGCTGTTCAGAAGAAAGAAGAAGGCTTCATCGCCTTATCAATGGAGCGAACAAGAGTCGAAGAACTTCGTGTGGAGGTCGGTCAGCCCTATGTCTATCGTCATTTGCTCGGCTGCGACCACATGATAATCTTCAACCAAGTTAGGCTATTAGACTCTGCGACTGACCTTCGTGACTCTCGCGAGTACCCTATCAACATTTATGAGAAAAAGCTAAAGAGAAGGAGATGCGATGGCTGCGATCGAAAATTTGCGACCCTAATTGTTCTGGATGATAGGATGAAGAACGGCGAACACGGCTACTACTGCGATCGCTGCCATAGCGACTTACATCTAACTACGGACGGAGAACCCAAATTTAAGGGTATGACGGTGATAAAATACTTTCATGACTGAAGACTGCTTTTAGTAGAGCTTCATATTTCATCTTGGTCTTGCTTGTGTAAATCTTTGAACTTGGAGAACCGACCACGCTGTGACGACCTCATACCATACTGTTGGTTACGGGTCGAAGCTGTTCAGCCCAGCTACATTTTTATCCTGGCAGTTTGTGGTTCGTTGCTGTCGTTGGTAAATTGAAATAGAAAATATTGTGTAGAATGTCGACTGAGCGATAAATTCGGGGACAGCTTGCTCACTTACTTGGCTTCATTGTTCTCATGGAGGAAAAGGTACAACATCGTCTCATGCAGATTGAAATCTTGAAGCAAGAGCTGGCAGGACATGACGAATTCGATACTCGCGTGGCCTTTCTCGCTCTCGATACACGAGGACGTGGCTACATCTCCATGCACGACCTCATGTCAGTTGTCTCAGGAATGGGGAGCGGACTCAGTTTAGACAACCGCTCGCAAACGGATCTGAGTAACTTCTTCAAACGCTACGGAAACGGGTAAAGGCTCACTTATAGCGAGTAGTGTCCAAATTTATGTAGGTTCCTAAAGTAGGTCCGTCCAAAAATGAATATCCAGCTGTCACAAAGCCTACTAGTGAGGAACGTTGTGAAAAAACATCTGCCTGACCATCTACGAGAGAGGTTTGAGCTGCTGATGGCCTACTATCTTTTGCTTTCGGCATAGTCAGAAAGGCTTCGACTATTGATTCAAGCTGAGCTGGGAGTCAACTTTGTCGAGATTTATGAAATGGTACGGTATGATATGGTTTCCGAATCGCGAATTCAGGCATTCTTTTAGTAACACGGGGATGCCGTAAGCCGGCATCAAGCCCGTTACCTCATCAACCACACGAAGGACCTCAAGGAGTTTGAGGAGTGGACTGAGCAAGAGTTCAAGGAAATCTTTAGTCCTGTCGACAGTCTCCGGAGATTCTAATAACCTTTGGCAGAGAATGTTGGTTATCATGCGTTCCAGCAAAGATCACTAAACACTCAGCCTGAATTACGCCCTGTTAAGAAGGATAATTACTTAGGGGTTCGGTTTAACAATACTGCTCAGGCAGCACTTCATATTCAGCGCTCACGTACTGACACCTTTGGAAACTCGGAACTTCGAGCAACAAACAGCCAGAATATGGATAGAGAGGCACCATCGCCACCTCCAAACATACAACTTCGCACCATCGATAAATTTGTTGTGGCAGGTCGACGAGCTCCAGAAAGTTTTGTTCGGCAAAGTAGAGCTTCGGAAACAAGTTCAGTTGTCGCCCGAAATACCCAGCCAGTGTTATTGCATTAACCACAGCTGGAACGATTCATGCTTCCCCCAGGAAAACTCACAAAGGCTGTTGAGCTCTTTGAGGACGAACTCGAGGATTCACAGCGTAGTGTCTTCAGATACTATTGACATTTATAA
>ERZ724508.434-NODE-434-length-30167-cov-6.294999_pt1 | contig 30167 bp, 48 predicted proteins | sample MGYA00376041_ERZ724508 | MGnify/ENA primary metagenome ERZ724508 (study PRJEB28724, sample SAMN07190887) | wastewater metagenome | isolation source: effluent of sewage treatment plant in Hong Hong | place: USA: Christiansburg, Virginia | collected 2016-03-01 ...
TCACGAGGTCCGCGATCTTCGCGAGGGCCTCGATTCTCACGGGGTCCGCGATCTTCACGGGGCTTCCTGTCATCACGATCACGACGATACTCTCCCCTATCTTCTCGGTCCCTCCTGTCTTCGCGGGGTTCCCTGTCCCTCTTGTAGTCGTCATCGTCACGACGTCTGGGCTTTCTCCTCTCATCACCACCTTCCCTTCGCTTGATTTCTTGGGCAGAGATGTTGAGCTCACCAGTTGCTTTCACATCATCCTTCTCCTCAGTGATCCTACCGAAGATGTCGATCTCAAGACAGATGTGTCCCTTGACGATTTGCCTCCTTCCGTTGCGGATGGCGACAACCTTTCCCTCGGAAATGATCTCATGGTTCTCGAGCTTGAAGAGAGCATCAGCAACACCAGTCTCATCACCGACGGTGGCCTTGACAAGAGTCAACTTCTTGCCGTTCTGGAGATTGATGACATTGAGTTCCTTCTCAGCCTTGACAACCTTGACCTTGACGTTGAAACCACTGGTTCCCTTTTCAATATCCTTGACCTTAATCCCTAGATAATTTCAGTCGCTTACAAACTGGCTTGGTAAGGGCTGCTGGTGCCTCGGTGGTTGACATAAATGTTGTTGAAATAATTATGGATAATCGGACGATACGCGCCGATCTATTAATTTCTTGCGAGGGCTTTAGACTTTTCCACAGCTGGAGTCACTTTGTAGTGGGAATGCACCGAGAAGCATTCTTTCCCATGAATTATTCATTATGGAAGGTAAGAGAAAATCAGTGCGTATTCGCCAAAGCCTCAAGGACAATTTCCTCGTGAAGCAACCCAAACCAGCTGAAAAGCCATTGGGGAAATTCTCAACATCCAACCCCACCGAAGATTTTCCTTCTGTGAGCGAAACTGATCTATCGGATGCTCGGACTATCCTCGATCCAATACAGGAGCACCCAAGAAGTGTAGATTACAGTCGTCCAAACATAAGCTCACGGATACTCAACACCATCTTCGAATCAAACTGTAGGGTTGCACCTCGCCCACCTCAAGCACAATCCCGTACACAAACAAGCCTGCAAATTGCAGACGATGTCGCACAGCAAGCAGTAAACGACTACGTCGTTGAAAGACTGAAGTCGAGATTGCGGAAGTCCCATGCAAACATCTGCAGCTAGCCCTCGACAGACTTGATTGGTCAGCTTTACAGCTAGTTCATGGAGGAATTCGATCTCGAGGAGTTTTGCCGACAATTTAAATGTCTCAACACGGTGAAGGCCATTCGCATTGATAAGGAATACATCATTCGCGCCATTTCCTTATTCTTCAAAAAGAAAAGGACAGCAGCCAATCAAGACCTCGAGTTCTTTCCCGAATTACAGCTCAAGATCGAACTTCAACGGCACTGTCGCCACCAAATTGCCACGATTGAAAAGGAACGAACCTCACTGTTGGAAAGATTGAGCAAGATAAAGGAATATTCGCAGAAGCATCGTTTGAATTAAAATCAAAGACTTGTTGTGGCTCAGCAGGTACGGCTCTTCGAGCAGGAAGTCGGCCAAAGCGGTACAAGGCTGATGCGTGAACACTAAAAGGCGAAACGGCTAGCAAGGGAGCTAGCCGATACAAAGGAAAAACTCAAACTCAAGATAGAAGGCATCTTGCAGTCAGGAGTATACTTCGAATCAGGATACGGACATCTCTATAGCCAGATTGTGGAAGCTGAGCTGGCAGTGAGTCACCGCATGCTGGAATCACTGCTGGATCAAGAAGAGATTATTTTTTTGAAGTGTCGTGCAGAATTGGAACGGAAGATGGCTTCTCTTCAGAAAAGGCTGACAGACCGAGCAAGCAATCCTGAACTTCTACAACACGAACAAATGGAAGTACTGCACTCAGAAATGAGACGGCTCCGCAACTAACTTATTATTCTGGAGGAAGCCATGGTTTAGAGGATTGGTAGGCTCCCGAACAAGGAGAAGCACGTTTGGTCCCTATTTGGTACAGGGAGTTATGGTAGCCGCATTTTGAGCAAGCTCAATAGAACCGATCGTTTGAAAAATGGAGTCCGCTGACCAAATTTGAGAAGCTTGTAGACTGCCCGACAATGTGACACGTTGACTAAGGCATATAAACATATTTCTACAAATATCAATGGCTGAAGAGAACTACCAAAAGCTGACGCTTATCAGCACTGATACAACCACCGGTTCAGTCCTCAGTAAGGCATCAGCTTATTGTAGCTACGCCCAAGAGTCATGTTCGATTGCCTTCTTCAGGCGATTTAAGTCCCACGCGCTCAGGTATCCGAAGCTTCCAGGAAGGCGAGAGCCCCAAAGCTGATGAAGCCAACGACTTCAAGCGCTATGAGCAGCTGGCCAAGATATGCAACCAAATGAAGGAGAGGGAGACTGAGCTGAATTCAAAGACTCAGAATCTCGAAGAGCTGAACCGACGAAACATGGACCTGCAAAGACAGCTGGCAGAGATGATCGAACTCGCCAGTAAAGCTCAGAACTCGAATGAATCCAGCAACACCATTCAGGGAATTCGCAACACTCTATCCGAGAAGAACTATCTCATCGAGTCAATTGAAAAGTACAAAGAGGTCTATTTAGCGAATTGGCTCAGCTTGCTCAGGATCAGAAGTCCAGAGTGGGAAGCGACGAGGCCGTCATCTCTAGTTTTATCAAGAAGATTACAACGGTGGAGTCTCAGATCACCCAAACCACCAAAAAATCAACTCTCGCAACGAACAAGCTACTGGAGCTTCAAACTCAAATACTTGGGGACGCTCCGCGAGGAGTATCGGCACATGAGCAAGCCATTCTACAAGGAATTGATGAGAGCATTCAGAAGATTCGAGCCCAGTATCATACCGCTCGTACTGAGAATGGTCAACTGGCTGAGGCTCTCAAATAAAAAGTAGAAAAATCTAAGGAGCAAACCTCCAAGCTAGAAGCACTGAGAAAGTAACAGCAAACTTATTTAGGCAAATTACAACGCTCCAAGCCTCTCTTCATACGGTTCGAGAAAGCAATCATAAGGGAAACAAGTAAACAGAAATCTAGAGACTTCGCGGAGAAGCAGCAGACCAGTTCAAAGTCAGGCTGGCAGCTGTGTCTGAAGCTCCGAAGGGTGAAGCAAAAGTATCTGCCATCCCTTCAAAGAGCCTGGAAGAGCTAAGAAACAAATGGAATGAGATCCAGAAAGAGTACGACCAGGCAAAGACTGCAGAAGCCCAGAATAGTCAAATTCTCCAAGCCAACAACCTTGAAATCGCTCGACTTCACGAACTTTTGAAGAAGGATAAACACGAGGTTTATAGGTAACTTACCCCTGAAGAGGCTGCTGTAAAGGAACTCCACAGGTAAGTCGAGGTCCTCAAGAAAGAACACAAACAGCTGAAGACCGAAGAGAAGGAACTTTCGAAGGATACGGCAATCGCCGACCTCGAGGCATTCAAGAAGAAGGCACCAAAGAATTCGAACACAGCAACCCCTGAGAACATCGAAGCACTCCGCCAAGCCAAGGAAAAGTTATAGAAGGAGCTGCACGAAGTCAGAAACCTGCACCGCGGGTTGGAGAAGGAACAGAAGAACCATGCTCCTGCCCCTCTCGTCGAGGACTATAAGAACAGAGTTGCAGGCAAGCGAGAAGAGTTGGCTCTTTCGGAGCAGCTCTCTGTTGAAAATGTTCAACTCAAGCAGGATTTCGAAGATTTATACCAGCGCAAGGAAGGCATTGAATGGGAGAAGAACCCCGATATTGAGGATCTCACCTCTCGCACCAAGGTGGAGCAGCAACGCATTGATGAACTCACCGAACTTAACAAATCGTTCACCAAGAAGCTTGCACAGACTACTACCAAGTTCAATGAGTTCAAAACTTCTTACCCCGATTTTGAGTTACCCAAGAAGGCTAAGGGAAAGAATCCTGAAGTGAAGGTCGAACCCAAGAAAGAAGAGAAGAAGGAATAGAAGAAGGATGAAAAGAAGGCACCTGCCAAGAAGCAGACCTCTGAGAAGTCTGACCCACAAACCCCCAAGGTTGAAGATAAAGCACAACCCAAGTCCTCGAAGAAGAAGAATAAGGGTGGGGTCAACCCAGAACCAGTTGTAAACATTGTGGAGGAGGTGCATATCATCGAGGAGGTGTCTCATGTGGAAGTCGCAGAGGAAAAACCTAAAGTTGTAGAAGAAACTCCAGGCAAGAAAAAGAAAGGAAAGAAGCAGCCTGCCGTAACGACATCAAGCCTGGTAGTCGAGGAAAAGCTTAAAGTTGTTCAGACTCCTACACCTCTTCCACCTCAGCAACCAAGCGAGTTGGAGGAAATCGAAAGAAAGATCATGCAGGCCGCAGCTTAATCTCCCGCTGAATAGGAGGTTGAAAAGCCAACTGCCAGTAAGAAATCAAACAAGAAACAAGAGAAGAAGAAACCCACCAAGGTCAAGAACACAACTGAGGGGGGATCCACAGACATCCAAAGCGACATTTTAAGCAACCTTCCCAGTGCCAAGACAGAAACAGTAACAGAAGGCTACAAGAATCTGGTGCTTCCAGCAGCCGTCATCATCTTTCTGGCAGTGGTGTTTCTGATGCTGAGGTGACCCAACAGTGATCTATCATAGCTACAGCAGATATCATGATGGTTGTGCGGGTAGGCTTCCCAACAGTTCGGGGAGGTCACTTTCTCGGAAGTACCGGATTTATTGCTCCTCTGAACCTTCAATTGCCTCTCCCCCTTTGACGAGAAATGCACCGACTGTCTATGTGATGTGTTTGCCACCCATACCAAACGGTTCGTACATCGCCGTACAGTTTCGTTTGAGATATTTGAAGAGCGGGTGCATATCATCCCCGTTGATGTTGACTTTCGCGAAGGATTTGGGATAGCGTTGCTTAATCTGCTGGAAGGTGTCAGGACATTCACCATCAGGCAGCATCACTACAAGTGTCTCATTGCTATTGAGCTGGGTTATCCGATTGATCAGGCCTTCGGGTACTGTTCTTCTGTAATGTAGAAACAACACATTTTTATGAGGTCCACTGGGTACCCGTACAACCTGCTTGTCGAGGGTGAGCAAGTCGATTTCGGAGTGGTTGCTATACTTGGTCTCGACAAGGTCCATCGGGATTATCAACTTTCGCAGGCCAGAGTTGCCCATACCTAGAACTTTAAATCTTCATAATGGAGAACTACGAGCCGAACGATTTCGTGTATGTTCAGGAAATTGGTTTCTGTCAGCTCGTTAGCTGTGGACGCCACAAGACCCTCAAGCTCAAGAAGAGGTAGGATAGCTCTCAACCTGCCATCGAACCAGTACTCCGCAAGCAAAAAGAAAGCATATCGTTTGAGCCAGACAGCTACATGATGTTCGGCAACGAACCTTCAAATCCAGCACCAGCCGATGGGGAGCCCGAAGCCGTTGCGGTACCACAGCAATAGACAGAGTAAACTAAGAAGCCCTAACCCACAGCGTCAACATCCGAAGCGAGGTACTTCAAAAGACTCAACACAGATAGGAGGTTGAAGATGATGGTTCACCAAACGTTGTCAGCTTGAAGATCGCCAAGACAAACGTGATGGTATACACTCCGGATAGTAATCTCACCAAGACCATCCGGCTGTACGTCAAGACCTTCTTTGGAAGCCGGCAAGAACTCGAAGTTACTCTGAGCATCTCCTCAACCATCCTGCAGCTTAAGAATCGCATAATATAGCTCAGCAAGGAACCCGCAGGGAACATCGATAATGCACGACTCATCAGTTGCTCCAATGGCCTGCTTGTGGAGTATGCCAACCCCAAGGAATTCCTGTATGCTACGAAGTTGCGTCAGAACAGTAAGCTTTTGATGCTGGCGACGATTAGATTTACGATGGATCCGACATGCAAGGGCCCTTCGATTAATCTAACTAACTCAAATCGCACGATCGGAAAACAGGGAGGAGAGAGCGGCTACGAACTCTGTCTCGGTATTCAGCAAAGTAACATAGCAAACACTACTATGTACTCCGGAAGACACTACTTCGAAGCTAAAATCGACAAGCTTTCCGAAGAAGAAGATGTGGTCATCGGCGTGGCTCGCAAATCTGCCAAACTCTCAACCACAAACATCACTGAAGAACCGTTCTGGGGGTATCTATGCCTTGCTGGCAGGAAGTTAGGTTTGGAAGCCGACTCCACCGAACATATCAAGGACTATGGCCCATGCTGTAAAGTCAACGACATAGTGGGGATTCTCATCCATTTCGATAGTAAAGGACGTTGCTCTCTTTCCTTTTACGTGAACTCAAAGTTCTTGGGAAGAGCATTCCACGATATCGAGGGACCACTGCTTCCCTGCATCGCCTTCGGCACGAGCCCACACATGCAGGTCTCGCTGAACACGGCCGCTGAAATACCCTTCGAGCTCTCCAACTTCAGCTGATACCTCACCAACTGCTCAGTAAAGTTTGGTTGGAATCATCTTTTGAGTAGCTTCTTGACCACATCGGCGGGGTTGAATTTTCCATCGGCCTTGGGATCAAAGTCCTTGAGGAATTCATCGGCTTGGTCCTCCGACCACTTTAGACCGTTGGTCATCAACAGCTCCTTGAACGGTTAGGCTTCTATGAATCCCTGATTCTTCTGATCTACAATTTTGAATGCTTCAGTGAGCTGCTCCTCCATATCCTCCTCTCGTAGCTTTTTTGAGATGATGAGGTAGATGTTGGGGAGGGTAATGCCGTACTCCTGTCTCCCGTTTTCACTCGCGAAGCTATTATCCTGCTTTAGATGCTTGTAGAAATCCTCAAGTTCAGCGTCTGGCATGACCTGTCCCACTGATACCATGAACTCTTTGAGCTCATCGAAGTCGAGCACTTGGTCGTAGTTGCGGTCGAACAGCCGGAAGTTATTCTGATACTTGTTTTGTTTATCCAGTGGGAAGTACTTTTCCTTGTTGGTCTCGTTGGCATAGAGGTGCGTCTTCAAGTCTTCGATGACCTGCGGAGTGGGGATCTTTGGAAGGCCTTCTCGTAAGTTAACTCGTTTCGGTGCAGGTGGATCCATCGGAAGTTGCAATTATTATATACAAATGGCAGGTTGATCTCATCTGTGTCTGCTGGTTAGTGAGGCGTTGACGAGAGGATGAAGCACTGGTTTACTGCCCGGTTTATATTTTACTATAGATGTCTGGTGCTGCCCAACCTGCCATTAAGAAACTATACATCCGCTTCACCACCTATGAACGTCCGGCAAAACAACCCAAACTGTTCTCAACGTTATACTTCTCGTTTCGCTTTCAGGGCCTGGAGTACTTTAGTTCTGAGATGCCTCTGGCCGATCCCGATGGACGCCTAATCTTCTAAATCAACGACCACTTCATGTACGTACTGGATAGTGAAGTATCGCCTACCGAGCCGATCGAAGTGACCCGCTGGGAAAACCATCTGTCAATCTTCACGTTTCCAATTGAGATAGGCGAAATCACCGGCAAGCCGTTTCTTCGTCGACGCCTTTAAACCAAACCGTACGACTTTATCAACATCTCGTTGTCGGTACTGGAGGATAAAGAACTGCTGCTGCTTGATCGCAAGACCAACTAGATAGCGCACTACTTCGTCGTCGATAGGCTCGAGTTTCAGCCTGTCAATGAACAGTCATTCAAAGTGTTCGAGAGTCCAGCTGGTCCGAGCTTCCTCAGTGTCATGGTAGGCAAGAAAAAGTATATGCTGCCAGACGGCGTTCATAACCGGTGTCTTGTTCTGCAGCTTCCGACCAAGATGATGTTCGAGTACTATCGCGAGGGACAGCTACAGTGCAAATCCGAGGTACTAGATTCAGGAGAGTATTTACGCAAGATCACAAAGTTAGGCTTGGCCAGCGTAGAGTCCAATAGTCGAGCAGCCTTCGTGGAGTTAGAAGGGAGGTGGGGATACAACTTCAGCAACACCACGGAATCATCCTTATTGCTGGACGTCATGCAGCTGAACCTGTACAATTTCGAGATCACCTTCGATAAGGAAAACCAATACCCCGAAACAAAGATGAAGGTGACCTGCGGCAACAAGCTCTACGAACTTATTCCAGATGGCTACAATGGTAAGAACATGAGATTTAAGAAGCTGCTCCACCTATTCATGAAAGCTGAGGACGAGTAGATCGTCTTCCGCCTGGAAAAGAACCACATTGAGTATTGCAACCTGCGTATATTTACTGATGAACTGCATGGGTTCTAAACGGTTAAGAGGAAGCTCAACGATTCCAACACCAGTAAGCAGGTGGGCATCTTCCGCTTTCGTTGTTAAAAGGGAAAGACTGTGGGTGGGCCAGAGAACAACAGCCTGTGGCGGGAATATAGTAAGAAAAAAATCAACTACAACTACCTGCTGGCATTGGAGCAGTTGAGCTACTACTTGGAAGACCCTGCCACTCGAACTTCCAAGCTGAAATTCCATGTGAATATGGGAACGAGCAACCTCCCGATCGACGATATTATTTGTCTCAGCAACTATGCGCCTGGGATTCTGCCAGCACATCAACGGCAAAAGCTATCGCTGCTTAACGTGAGGGAGTAAAATTCAGTCTGTTTAGTATTCGAACCAGAGAACAAGCCAACTGACGAGCCCAAAGACGACCTGGAGGGCATTGGAGTCATCGATTTGAATTAAGTCCGGCTGGGCTTGAACTCGTTGGTAATCCCAGTGTATAAGGATCAGCAGATCGTGAGCTATGTGAATCTGCTGGTGAATAAGGTTCCCAACCTTACAATATGCAAAAACGAGTTTCAGCCAGAAATTCTTGGAAGGTTGAAGAAGAAGACTCGGAACGTGTCGGTGGAGATGGGTCTAGTCACGATGAACGGCTTCTTCTACACATTCGAATACGAGAACAAAAGTTAACTCTACTGTATCGTGGAGATCAACAGAATCAAGAAGGTGCTGCTGTTGGAGAGGAAAGGCAACACCTTGGAGTTTTTGCAGGGCTAAGGCAGCGACTATCTTAACTTCGTTGTTGAGGAGATGGAGTACATGAGGGTTAAGCTTACCTTTCTCATAGCTGATCTTGGCTTTGAGGAGGAAATTTATGGTTCGGTTTCGTTCAAGTGTCGGTTTATCGACCTGATGAATAGCGGGAACATTAGCTTCGCCCGTACGAACATCAAGAATAGTAGTGAGGTTGTTGTGGGGAACGTGTCTGCAAAGTTAAATATGGGCGATCTGAACCGAAAGAGTGTTGAACATTAGCTTCGCATCGAGAAAGAAGTGGATCGTGCCTCGAAGAAGCCTCGTGCTGCCGAAATCCAAAGTGACCGTAATCTGAGCATGGATAACGGATCGAACCGTTATGCCTCAATCGATGTGAAGGAACCAAAATCAGAGAAGTATTCGCATAAGGATCTTTCAATATCGGTGAGCAAGGAGCGTCGCAATAACAGCCAAAGTGTAAAACTACCTGCACTTCCAAAGCGGGTTGTCGGTCGCAAATCAAACACAAATCTAAAATCCGTGAGTGAGATTGTGAAGGAGGTCAACAAGAAAAAGAGCAATGCACTGCCACCAGCAGAAGTGAAGGAAGCCCCGAAGAACGAGGAGGAAGACGGCATGGACTTAACCATTCAAAAGCTCGAAAAGGAAGTGCAGAAGAATCGCAGAATCTTCGCGATGAACCGTCTACCGCATCGAAAGAATAAGTTAGCTGAAGAGTCCCTAAAATCAATAGAGAAGAATGACATTAGTGACCCAAGTGTACAGCACAACTTCGATATCCTCTTCCCGCGCAAGTTCAGCAAAATGAAGAGAGGGGAGCTGCAGCAACAGATAAACTAGTATGAGCAGCAGCTCAAGGGTCTCAAGAGTATCCTGACGAGTATCGACGGGGATATACACTAAGTTGAACCTGAACTGCACTCCAGGCATCAACCGCCACCACCCGATATCAACGCAATGTAGTTCTAGGACAATGAGTTCATGGTGGCGGACATGAACCCCAAGTGACTTCTCAAAGTGATCTCGACATCTCGGTTATTATTGGCGGGAACCTATTTCATATATGCAATCCTAAACCAACCTCGTCTTTGGACCTGACCTAGCTTTAAGCAAGTTCGGTATGCTGCAATGCACTGAGGAGTTCGTCACGCTGCTTCGAAGCAAGTCGGAGATCCGTGTCGAGGGTACGAAGGAGTTTGATGTAGGGACCAATGACGATCGAGTTCAATTTGCTTCGGAAAGCACGACCTTCAAGATGGTTCGAATCAACCTTCCGACTTCAATGCTATTGTCAACTCCCACCGGACTGATTCTCAAAGGTACTTTGCATCATGAGCTGTAGAAGCAGATGGGTATCTAGCAGTGCAGACATGCAAACCCGACTACAAAGTCATCTTCGAAGGATTGCAGCGATATGCCATCAGTGAGTTGGACTACCAACTTCATACTCAGAATATTGATAGCATTGTGGAGTAAAAGGGACAGCGAACAGCAGAACTGGCTTAACTATACAAGATAAGCCCGACGGAGCTCCTGGAGGTACACACTTTTTGAAAGTAGTTTATGCAGCTCGCTGGCTACGTCTAGGTCGAGGGGAGGTGGCTAGTTCTTTCCTAAAAACTGTCAAATTCAGTGTTTCATCACACACTAACATACCTAACAGAAAAAACATTAGTTGGCAAACCATTCCATCCACAGGAAGTCCGAACAGCAATACAGCTGGTCGTCCACGATGCAGTCTTCCAATCAGTCATGGATCGCTTCAGAGTCGCAAAGCATCCGGAGGGTTATGTTGTAAGTATACCTTCCATCGTCCGCTTTGTTCTCAGCGAAATGGCAGTCATCAAAAAGGAGTTCTTGAAATCCGAGTTCGATAGCATTCTGAGCAAGCTGCTGAATCTGTATCTACCTGCCAATGTGGACCGCCCAAAGGACTTCCCGTAGATTGCAGAGTACTTTCTTGAAGTACGCCAAAATGGTGTGGTGTATGTGAGCTACAACCCACTCTAGCTACCTCCGACTGCAAGTGAGCTGGTCCAGCTGCTTTCTAAGATCAAGCTACGCTACAGTTACGAATAGGCAACTAATTTGTTCCGCCACATCTATCGCGGCAAGAACATAGAGGAAGCACTAATCAAATACTTCCGCAAATACTCGAAAGACTACGAGCTGAAGGCCGTCCTTGCTCTCTGATTCTGCTCAGAACAACTTGGTTAGGTAGTTCATGCTCAGCCGTAATACCACCAAGATATTGTCTAATTCCGGGCGCAACTGCGGGTCCTTGTTAAAGCAGAGCAAGCAGAGGTCTGCGAGGTATTCCAAAAGTTCTTGGGGACCATAGTTCGTAAGCCTTCCTGGCATTATCTTGTGCAGCTCGTTAAAGTCCACTGATTTCCTGTTTAGGTGGTACTGAAAGGAACTGCCAGGTGATAGTTAGTAGGGGTAGCGGTTGAACAGCATTTCGAACATGAGCACACCGAGGCTGTACACATCGAGATTGAGGTGTGGAAATACATCCTTTCCGTAGACTTCAGGACCGCTGAAGAACGGTGTGAGCGAGGTTGCAAACGTTTAACCCCATCCATTTTTGTGAGCGTTCACGGAATCTCCCAAATCACACAGTTTAGCGGTGAGGTTTCGACTCAGCAGCACATTCCCCGCCTTAATATCGCAGTGAATGATTTGGTTTTGGCGTAGAAACCGTATTCCCTGCACAATATGGCACAACAGAAAGATCTTCGTGAGGAGGCTCATAGTTTGCTGATAAGACTACTTGTACTTATCCAGCGATCGGAATCCACAGAACTCCGAATAGATCTCTTCAGCCTTGGTCTTCTATCGATAGTAGTAGCGGCTGATGTTGATACACTGCAACTCTGCTATCTTCTTCAGGATTTGGTGCTCCTGTAGAATGCGGTTCCGGTCACTCATATTACTGTTGATGTTCGGAATCCTCTCCTTCTTCACCATGAACTTTTGCACCTCATCGCTGAACTTACCATTGGGTTGCACGTACATCATATAAACGTTACCCACCGATATCCGCGAGAACTTCGTTTCGTCGAAGAAATCCCAACGAGGTGGCGGGCTCTACCGAAACTATACTCGAGTCATAATGTCGATTCGCTCGACTTGGTTCTGAATCTTCGCTTTGGGATGTTGGTAAAAGCGCTTTTTTTATTCCTCGGTGATCTTCTGCTTCTCTTACTGAGGTAACACCACTCCCTTCTCAGGTTTTTGTACGATGCCTATCTTATCGAGCAGCATGAAACGGATACGCCTCATTTCAATCTCGATGTCCTCACGGATCTACTGCCGGTTCTTCCGGACAGGCGTTGTGGCCTTACTCTAATCCCTTTCTGATGTTACATTGCATAGGCACATGAGAGCTGGTGGAAGAGTGCCTTTAAACCTTTCGGGTGGCTGTTGGTTGCACAGAAACAGAATCTGAGGAAGAGCGCCCTTCAAGCGGTTCTTAATTTCAAGGATCTGACCGATGATGTACTTGTTTGTTTCGCTGTTCTTCTCCTTACTGAGGAGCTGGTCAAACTCCTTGACAAAACAGTTCGTGCTGTGCCTGACCGTAATGACCTTGTTGGCAGTATGCAGGTAAATAACATTGGAGCTGGGAACGCTGTTCAACCCATTGAAGTATCGAATTAGGATAAGCGACAGATCGTTTGTACGCAACTAAACTTTTGAGAAGGAACTGGTGAGCAGCTAACACAGTACCTCCATGGAGTTCTTCTGAAGGTTTAAACTAACGGTGAAGAGTTCGCAGAATGAGTAACCTTCAGACACAATTTTGCTGAGAAAGCTGAGGCTACTATCGGCGATGGCGCAGTTCTCCTCCGTCAAGTCTATGCAAGGGTGCTTCTGCAACTCCCTGTCGAGATTCTGAAGTAATTGTTTACACTGGTCCTGACGTTTCTCCCGCTGCCGCTCGAGGGATGGCCGTGACTGCTGATTCAGATGGGAATGTAGTAATTTCTGAAGCTGCATAATATTGATTGTTCAGGCCTCAGCTTAAAACACCGGAGCCATACTCTGTGGCCAACCAATGCCGCCACATGAACAACCAAAAAAACATGCCAAGCACAAGAATAATTTTTCCTTCCGAAGCATTTTGTGTAGAAAGTATACAGCCGATTATGAGATCGATAAATTTATCAAATTAATCAGGCAGTTTCGTGGCCACTCGATTGGTTTGCTCCCTTCTGTGGCGATTTAGAAGAAGCCGAGTATTCTTTCAGGTAGACTTCCAGAGCTGCCTTTGTTGGAGGGTCAATTTCAATACGCTTTAATTGTTGCTGGCATAGCTCAACAACTAGTCTTTTTGTGGCTCTCGAAGTTAGTCGCGGTCTGCTGGCCACTTCCAACACTCGAATCACAGACAATGCCGTAAATCTGGCATCCGCCATGAGCCACGCGAATATTCGATTGTAAAATCGCTCATTGTACTTCCTAAGTAAATGCAAGGATACTTAATTCGAGCAAGTCGTGGAGACGCCACCTTTTCGCTTCCATTGATGTCTTCGAGGCTAATGTTGCGCATGAGACGCTGGCAGACTCGGGAGTGTGCCTTTAAGTAATTGAGGAGAGTCTCCTCTGAACTCTTGTCCATGTTGTTGATGAAGTTGGTTTCTAGCACGTCAAAGGTGTCTCCGTCTATTGCATCGAGTCTGACAAATGCTGCGAGAAGCTGGGTGCAGTCCCTGGCAGTGGCTTCTGGTATCAGTTTGCTCTATAGATCATCGGGGGCTGTCCTGGCAGTTATCTTCGTGAGCAAGAAGATAACATCTTTGGAACGCTGCAGTGCCTGGATATCGACAATATGATGATCTGCGAGACAGTCCATAAAATTAGCGATGTCCCTAAGCGTTGGCGAGTCGTTTGCAACTATCGCATCGATGATGACAGCACTGTTGCAGGCTATCTTATGCTTCAGCACAGTTGAGAGCAGCAGATTGAGTTCCGACACCCTGAGTGCAGCTGGATTGATGAGTTTGAATATTTTGTCGTTCAGTCCTGGATAGCCGATCTCGTTGAAGTGATGAAGGAAGTTGACCAGTTCCTCCTGCTCAAGGGTATCCAATTACAAGTGTTCAATGCACTTGACCAACAGTGCTATGCTCCACTTTCCTGGCAGTGCCTTGAGAAGCCTGTTGAGTTCCTTTGCCTGGAATTTCTTGCTTCTCTTTTGGATCTCCTGCATGACAACCTGCTCGTCCAGGCTGCCTGGATGGTACTGCTTGGCTAGAACCACCAGCTGGACAAATGTAAAGTTGTTCAGGGTGCCTATCTTGCCCTTGAGAAACACAATGCACTGCTAGATGGAATGGTTGAGGTTAGTTGTTTCCTCTGCTTTTGATCTAGCAGCCAGCATTCTCTTGAGAATGGTGCTGTAGTTGATGCTGTCGAACTCCTTAAAACTGGTGTTGTAGATATCCAAAAGTTTGGCTGCGCTATGAGTTTCGTTGATAAGCTTGTTTAGCTCCTTGGCTCGATCGTTTGCATCAGTCCGTGAGAAGTTATACCGATGTCGCAGTGGCATTAGACAACTTCTTGCAATGCATGAGAACCTGCCAAGCATGGATAAACTATGAACACATACAGTATAAATTCACAGTGTGTTACGGTGAGGGCTCATTGCCCAATAGTCGTCTTCGATGGGCTGTCGGGCTGTTGCGAGTCTTCCGTTGTGGTTACCTTTTCTAAGCTCCAGTCGAAGAGGAAGGAGGCCTCTCGGAAGCGGTTCGATAGTGTGTTGGTTTTGAGAATGACAATGATGACTCGCTGGCTGCCCTTGCTAAAAGCACTGGCCATGCACGGCCCTGCAGATGAAGTGATGCCTGTCTTGATGCCCTAGCAATGTTCCAGTTCGAGTAGCTTGTTCGTGTTAGTCCAGCTAGCTTACCGTTTGAGTCGAGCATTACTATTGTAGATTTCGCAACGATACTACCGAGTTCTGACGATTCGACGGAAGTCGGGGTTTTTCATGGCATGGTAACAAAGATATGCGAGGTCGTTAGAAGTGGATCTGTTCTTGCGATCTGGAAGCCCATGTGGATTCGAATACCTCGTTTGCTAAAGCTTGAGGTGCCTTGCTAACGAGTTCATTTATCCAACGAAGCATTCGACATTTGACTCCGAGCTTGAGTAGACTCTGTCAGCGAGGCTGGTGCTACCCAGTTCGCCTTTGGTCTGTGGTTAGTCAACGCTTGTAAGCAGCTTGTCCTTCTTGAGCTTGAACTCTTCAGTACGTTCATAGAGCACCCTTCCAAAGTGCTCTGCTAAGGCGTATGCTGCATCATTTCCACTTGGTAGCATCAGCCCATACAATAGATCGCTGACTGTAGGTCGGTCTGCGGCTTGAAGTTGTGCAGATGTCCCCGCCATACTCGCTGCCCTCCTGGACACCTTAACCTGAGTATTGAGGTCCACCTCGAATTTCCTGCTGAGAAAAAGCGTGAGCATACAAGTCATGATCTTGGTGAGGGATGCAATTTCCCTTGTAGTTGTTCCCTTCTGCTCGAACAGTAGACTGTTGCCGTTGAGGATAGTGATGCACTGCGATCGCAGACTTTTCAGCTCGTCAGCCAGCCCCTTATAATCACCACGCAGCCGAAATGTTTACGATTGAATGAATTCCTAAAGGTGGAATTCTTTCTTGTGCTCCTTAATCTTCTTCTTGAGTGAAGTAGTTCGGGATATTCTGTTAAGTGTGAGCGAATTGTTTATCGTCGTCTCGATTGTCTAGTGGATGTGCTCGACGCTGCTCCGATTTGATGCTGGCTGCTAACGGGCCGTATTATTGTTCGCAACCATACGCTTGTTGTGTGTCCTATCCCTCGTTTCGTCTTTTTTATTGCTGTTGCTATAATGGTAGCGTTCATTTTTCACAGCTAAATCTTTGAGGGCTTCCAGCCGCTTGTGATTTTATGTGATGCGAATGATCTGCTCTTCTTCCTTCTATCGTTGGCGAATGCGTCTTCTTGTGAGAAGGTGCCTCGCAGTAACATACCCCTCAAGTGTTTATTAGTTCGTCCATTTGGCTAACTTATCTCGAACGAAGAGAGCGTCGGCTGATGGCTGGAGAGCCGTCCCACGGACTTGTGGACCCCTCTCAACTCGTCTATTGGACTGATGCTTTCTTACTCTCTTCTCCTCCTTTATCCTGTCTGACAAGTAGTTCTCAAAAGAGCGGTGAACGTCTAGGCTTGCCTGTGGCCTTTGTCTATCTGTTTTGCTACGGTAAAACAAAACCCATACCTGCCTTTGTTGTTATTCTGGTTCCTTTGGGGACCATTCCCAAAGTGATACTCGATGGTCTTGACATCTCGAATGGTTTATTAGTTTGCTCGCAACAGTTAGACCATGCTCCGGTCAGACATCATCAGTGCTTGCAGAGTCTGGAACTGGTGGAAGATAGTCGGTCGTTTGGAGTCCTCCATGCACGTTTTATTATGCTGTGCAACACAACCGACGGATAAGCCAAGCATAACACCAATATTAAGTGGTCAGTTGTGTTGGTGTCTGCTCACCAACCTTTTTTGATAGCGCCGACCCTGCGTACTGATGTCCTGCTCAATGGTGCGAGTCATGGTCTGGGACATCGACTTGAGCCGGTCATTTCCCTCTATATAGACTTGATGGTTTCGGAAGGTTGGTGCTGGTCGGCTAACTCTCACTGCATCCTGAATGCGGAACTTCAGTTACGCAAATTTATTTTCATGCTCCTTCTTCTTTTCGATGATACGACGCAACTTCTCACGGCAGTTCAATAGGAACGGTTCAGCTATGACTTTGGTTGTTTTGTGAGACTTCGACTGTAATGCTTCGCAGATCTTACTGTTCAAATAGCTTTTAGGTAAAGTACGTTCCTTTTAGGCTTCAAACCATACATCGAGTTGGTTTGGGACTTCCATCTTCTGCTCGGTCAGAGACTGTTCGTGTCGACGCGTGTCGTTATGTATTCTACGGAGCAGGTATTTGTTCAGATCGTCTTTTACGCTGTCTTTTAGGAACAGTTAACCATCTCGAGGTTTGCAGTAGCTCACAGTAGAGTCGATTGTGGCAGAGCTGAGTGGCCGGTGTGTGGTGAGAAGGTTACAGTGGTGACTGCGATACTTCCTCTCGCTTGATCTCGCGGTCATGGACTGTCGGAAGCTTAGTAGAACATGATCACGGTTGCGTACCTAACTTGTATGGATCTCTCTAGTAGGAGTTTGAGGAAAGTCGATGGTGTGGTAGAGGCTTTTATTCATAGTGCGATAAATTATTACAAGAGAACTGGAAATGGAGGAACTGGAGTTGCAACTGAGCGGAACCGAGCTGGAAGTGATCAGCAAAAGGCAGTCGAAGCAAAAGGAAGCAAAGTTAGCAGTGCAGAGCAATGCCGAGAATTCCCGTCAGTTACTACGTGAATTGTTGAGGCTGGAGCGAGAGGAGAAGACCCTGCAGAAGTTAATCTACTCGGAACAGGAGACTGTGGAATAAACTATCCAACTTACCGTCATGATTCGTCACTTGCTCACGGAGCATGAACGTGAGCTGTTGGTGAAGCTCACCGAGCGCTATAATATTGTCTTTGACTAACCTGAGCCGATCTATTCTGAGGAAGATGTTGCCAATCGAAGGGCGAAGTTGTTAACTGACGAGGATAACGAATCACAGTGGACAGATTAACGCTCGATGGGAGACGACTTCGATGATATTCTGCTTGTGGATGATTAGATTGCCAACGCGATGGAGGAGAGCGAAGGTTCTTAAGGATAGGAGAAGCAAAAGGAGGAAGGAAGTGAAGAAGACCTTGAGGAGCTCGAGGAGGAATTCGTGAAGGTTGGAGGAAAGTCTGATCATCACAAATTGCTTGTAGGGCACAGCAAATTTGTGGTATCGCTTGCAGTCGATCGCAAAAATGAACGGTTGGTAAGCGGTGCTGGCGACGACCTCCTAAACCTCTATGATCTTAAGCAACTATCTGGTGAAGATCCTGAACTGAAACCAATCCATTCGTTCAAATAGGAAGAAACAGTTGGCTTTGTTCGATTCAGTTTTAACAACGAAAAGTTGGTAGCTGCTACTGACAAATACTTGAGCGTGTACGATTGTAAGTCTCTGGAGTACAAACGTGTGGAGCTGGACGATTGCAAAAGTCTCGCAATGCATCCTCTGGGGAGTTTATGTGCGGCTGCAAGTGGCCATGAAGCCCACCTCTATAACCTCAACAATGCCACATTGTACAGTACCTTCTATTCCGATCGAGAGGTCACTCTCGTGGAATTTGCACCTGGCGGAAAGCATTTGGTTATGGGTGGCAAGGGACAACTGAGGGTAGTTCAGCCCAAGACTGAAGAGACTAAACGCATCTTCGGCCACACTTTCCACCAATAAGAGATCGTGTGCGTTGACTTCAATGAGAATACAGTGCTAAGCGGGAGCGTAGACGGCTATGCATGCCTGTCAAACTGGACCACTGGCGTCACTCATGGTCGCACCGAGCTCCATACGAATTCAGTCGAAAGCGTGCTGTTCTACAATCATCTATTCCTGACTGGCTGTGTTGACGGTTTTGTGAGATGGTACGATACCAATACGCTGAAGAAGGTCAACAATTATCAGTTCAAGGTATTCCCATCATATTATTTAGGGTGCAATCACCAAAATGCTCAGGCTTCAGGATTCTCCTCTTGTCGCAATTTCAACTTTCGAGGGCGAGTTGTGCTGCATGGATCCTCGCTCACACAACGAGAAGAAACTGTTCAGTGCAGGCAGCACAATCCACGATCTGACCTACTTCAAGCAGACTCTGCTGGCTGCTTGCGAGGATGGAATGATTAAGGCCTTCGACCTTACCAAACTTTGATGCTGCATGATTCTACCCAGTGCAACCCACGACTGCTGAAATATAATTTATCTTGAATGTCGTCGGCTTCCCCGGAAGAGCAACGCTACGAATAGATCCTCTCCAGCGATGGCTATCCGTTGAAGAACTTCTACACCGAGCCACCAGTTGACCTGCTACCCACTGCCACCAGTTACCCGTAGTTCTTCCAGACGAACCTACTAAGCCCAAACAGAGTGATAAAGACCAGCAGGACAGATGCGCACTCCAACCTACGCATCTTCTACTTCCACTTGCTCCGCCTTTCATACGAAATTGAGATGAATGAACTAGGTGTCAACAAGACGTTCATCACAAACCTACGCAATTACGTGCTTCACCCCGACTTCGAGATTCTTTTCACACCTGATACAGAGTCGCAGCGAGAGCTCTACAATGATCTGCAATTCAAGAAGCTGTTCTGCGAGTTTCTCTACATGCTCGATCAACAGGCAGCTCCGGACACCGAACATGCAGTCAACTGCTTCCCCATCATCGATGAGGTTATGATTCACGTGCTCAGGTCCATCCTAGCCAATTAAGGTCACAACCAGGAGTTCCATGCACGTCTAGATAGCAATCTTGCCTTCTCTGAACTATCCGCATTGCTTGGGCTTGGCATAACACCCTATGGAAACTGCTGGAAGTTTGACGATTCTGATATCTTCTGTCTAGAACAGAATGGGTCCGAACTGTACCTGGTATACATTTCTGGCGATTCCGAAGGGGAAGAAGAATACCATCTCAACGGTGATATTCCAGTGTACTCCAACAACTATCTCCCACAACCCGTCGAAACAGTATCATTGGAACACGTCTCCGAACCCTATTCCTACCAGCCACCAGCACAGTACAACGGTCTCCCCGACATTCCCTATTCGTCTGCTTCAGTCTATCAACATACCGAATATTATCCTGATACGTACCTCCCCAAGGCAACTGAGTCAGTTCCCCTCATTGGTGGATTCGGCTACAGCGATAACACCTATGGAACTTACACTCAATCCCTCAACAACTTTGGAAGCTCTGACCAGTTTGGTTTGTCCAGATTTGCTAAGGAGTCCGGATATGGATATGATCACACCCCTCCAGGCTCTGATTTTGATCGTGGAAGCGCCAACCATCGTTCAAACAATCTCATTAACAAACCACAGTACGACCAGTTCGAACCACCACATTCCCGTTAAAGAGGGTAAATCAATACCAAAGCCTCAATGATCAGTATGGTCTCTGAAACTTACTAATTTGTGGACTTTACCAACACCAAAACCCTGTACAAAGACAAGGTACCGCGCAACCAACTGAAGCAGAATAGTCCAGGACCAGCACCCCAACCAATTGTCCATCTCAACCGAGAGGAATTGCTCGAATCAAAGGCACGGGAAAGAGATACTGAGGATTTCCTTGCCCAGTTTGACTTGAAGAAGAAGGTAAGCCCAGTGTACTAAAGTTCGGTTCCCATCTATGATTTTAGTCCCAATCCCAGTTACACTTATGGCAGTGACTTTAGCAAACCCAAGAACAGCTACGAGTATACTCCTCAGACCGACATAAAACCAGTATATTCCAGCCCAACCATAGAGCCATCTAGTTACAGCTACACCACTAAAACAGAGAAGCTTTCGACAGCAATCGAATCCAATACCTACACCCCAAGTTACAACTACGAGCCAGCACCGTATCGACCACTCGATACCATACTAGAGTCAGTTCAAACCACCAAGACAGAGAATTTCCTGAGCAGCGTAGGGAGCAGTCGACTTCCTGGAGATGCCACCCCCATCTACAAACTTAACCAAAAGAACATGTACAGCGAAAGCGGTAAAAGCATCCCCGAATCTGGTGATAAGATGATGCTACAAGCTCAGATGACTGCCTCAATTACAGGTAGTAACATCCAAGGAGATTACTACAAGGACTTCACAAGTTCCTTCACACTTGAAAAACTCGAGGAACCCTATAAAGCAAATGTCCGTGCAATAAAGAACCGTATTCGAGGGCTTAAAAGAGGTGCTCTGACTGCCCCTGTGTTTTCAGTAGGTCTGCAACCTCTCTAACCGAAGCCAAGCTTCGCACGAGCCCTCTACCAGGATGACTACACCGACCAACCCTATGAAAGTCGGGCCGGACTGTGACGAATAAATCGGTGCTTGGTGCCGAGCGCATTGAGCTATTGTTGCGTAGTTGTGCTTATTCCTTTGCCGATAAATACTCAATAATATTACTTTGTGCAGTGATAAAGCATGAGTCAAAGTAAATTTCAAGGTCTCTACCAAATCAACAGGCCACACAAACCCGTCGAATCCTAACAGCCCTTAGCTAAGGTTCTTGACAAGGCTGGAGAGTTTGCTGGTAGCGTCAAAATGTCCAATGACGACTCACTTGAGCATTCTATGCTGGAACTAGACAAGCCTTGCGACAATTTTGAGTTTAGACCGAGCGGAAAGGTCATCCCAACATCCAAGTTTAAGGTTCCCTTGAAGAATCACTTCCGTTCACAGAGCTGTCCTTTCGATCTTAGCGACAAACCCAGTACAAAGAAGCTGCATCACCACCGCAGTCCTTCAGCGATACCGGAGGAGTCCTTTGAGCTTCCCGCTGTTGAACATTCTGAGACGGATAGTTTGGCAGTTCAAAACAAAAAGCTTGCGCGAATAAGCCAACGAGGACTCCCATTCAGCAAAAAGAAATCATGCCAATCACTCAAATCGGTGGTGATTCACAATAGCGACGCTAACAATATGGTGTACATATCGTCGATGCTGTACTCGGAGAAGAAGATAGCAGAATAGGAACAACGACGCCCAGCAATAAAGAAGGCTTCGAAGCGAAGCATTGAGAAGATGCTGGAGGACAAGTTTATGCTCAACAAGCACAGGTATTTGAAGATGCGGTTGGAACAGCAGATGAAGCGGCAGCAACTGAACGAGGACCTGCTGAAGGTGGAGAAGGAAGCAGCCGACATCGCAGTCAAACAGTTGGTATTAGAAAGCATTATGAACAGAGTCAACAATAATGTTGACTCTTCCGTAGTCTTCTACTGATCCCTAAAGTGGGCTGCCTTGTGATATTCGAACTCTCTAGTTGTGAGATGGAGGTTAGAGGGGGTTTCATTTCGCTTAAATACAATGCCGTGGTCGAGGTATTCATTTTTACTTGAATGCTTTCGGAGGATAACCACTGGCATCGACTTACTCCAGAAAATAGAAAAGAATCAGGTCGGCTCAGAATCTTGCATTCAGAATTGCTTTGATTTTCCATCATTCCATTGAACGGCACTGAGAAAGATTCCAAATAGAAATTGGAAGCTATAAGTGCAAACGAAATTCCACAGAAATACTTATTAACATGAAGCTGATCTTTGTTCTGTTCGCGCTCATTGCCCTCTGTAACTGTTGCTGTCTCCTTGGTGGACTACTCGGAGGGCTCCACCATCATGGCTGTAAGCGTGCAAATCAATGTTGTGATCATCACGGAGGGCTTGGAGGATACAGTGGGCACGGACATGGGGGATGCTGTTGCGGAGGATGTTGTTGTGATTGCCATGGGGGTCACTTCAATGGTCGAGGGGAATTCGGACACGAGGGCGGTATTCGAGGATACAAGGGAGGTGTATATCGAGGATATGAACCCCTTGCCGTTTGACAATCTGCATCATGCTCAACAATACATATAGCTTCTGAAAGATAATCAGTCGAATTTGTTTGTCGAGAATGGGTTCAGCACTGTGCCGAACTACTCAAGAATTTAATCGCTAATTTCCTCAAGCTTACTGTGCTTATCGAGTCCAGTCAAGAACTTTTCTATGATGCCGATATTCACCAGGTGCCAATCCCAACTCTTCTCGGGGTGCTTCACAATCCTGAAAAGTGATCCCAAGACAAAGCTAATGTCGCACTGGTGCAGATGGTCGCCTTTCTTGAGATTCAGTCGAATCAGGTGTTCAGAGTTATTGACCTTTGCAAATGCCTCGTTGGGCTCAAAGATGAAACTGTCTTTTGTAAAGTACTCGTTTTCGATGGCAATAATTGGCACCTGCATGGGTGTTTTGAGCACTTGGTCCTGAACTGGAGCCAACCATGGATCCAAGGCTACGACAGCTTTGATTTATCGCCCAGCCAGCATCGAAGTGGTCTGGACTGCAGTTCCTCCACCATAGGAGTGCCCCATGATCACAAATTTCTTCGGCCTCACATAGTTGTTTCCAAGTAGAGTCTTCATTTTGGCTTCGTCGCACAGGTAGTCGTAAGCACTGAGAACATTATTAGAGCGTCCGAGTATTTCCACTTTCCTTTCCTCAAGAGGTACACACCCAAACGAGTACCTTTCAGTATGTTGTATACAGATGACAATACGTTTTCCAGCCACTAGCCGAGTAAGAAGGGAGGAGTAAGCATGGATGTTTGCTGATAAGCCATGGGAGAATATAATGGCTTCATCAATACCATCAGCGAGTTTTTCATCAGAAAAACTGAGTTTGTATCGTTCTGTGTAGGCCATCACGAATTTGAATACCCTGAAGGGCACACGGACGGGAGTCTTATCATTAGCTTGCATTTTTTCCAAGAAACTCGGAATCAGCCAGTCAACCAGCTTCTTCTTCTCGTTGGCCACTGCTTGGGTGGGGTAGAATATACACGCTTCAGCAATATTGTGCGGTGCAGGGAGACTGAGTTTAAGATATCCAACACCATCAGGAATCTTGGGAAGTTGATAGTGCGTCACAGGTAGCAGCAATTTCAGGAAGCAGAAGATTACGGCACCAACATAGAAGTACTTGTGGCCAGTAAGTGCAAAGGCGACATCCAGTATAACTGCAATCAGGACAAACTGAGTATTGAAATATGTCCTGTCCTTGATGATGGCGATTGCGAGTAAGACCAACAGGAGCAGCAGGTGTGGTAGTTCTGGCGGATGGTCCATATCCCGAAGGAAGTTGGTCATGATGACAATACAGCAGAGCTTCTCACCGTGGAAGCCGAGTTGCTGCATTGGTACCCCTTGCATAGATATTTAATGTTAGCAATGGAGAAGGGTATGCAGCCTTAGGTTCAGGCTAAGGCAGAGGGGCGGCCTCAGAAACAGTTTTTGCACTACTCGACAGTGTTTCACTGCTACCCTTAGACTCTGATCGCAGTTAGTGCAAGGGTGGCTCTCGGTTTTCACAATCTCAAGCACCATGAGAAGCTGCTGAGGACACGCACTGTTGAGCTCTTCATGGCTTTTAGCTAAGCCAGCAAGGAAGGCCAACAGGAACTTTTGATTGACTACAAATACATCGAAGCTCTGTTCGACATAGCAACTTGCCTCTCTTACGACCGGGATCTCATGGAGTTCGCGCTACCAACCATCGACGCAATACTCTGCGAGGAGAGAATAGTGCTCAAGGACATTCAGGAACAGATAGTGAAAGGCAGCAACAAGGTCATTGAGGGATTTTTAAGGGAGCTCGACAGACTTTGGAGCACCAAACTAAATTCATCTGAGAATACCAGGCCAGTTGTTGCCGAGTGTGCTATAAAGATCCTTTCGGTGACCTACGGTGAGCTGCCAAAATCGTTTATGAAGTAAGTCAAAGCTAACTTCCTGTGTGAGCTGATTCGCCTTAAAGAGTAAACACCAACCCTAGCGTAGTTACGAGTATAGCATCGCAGTCTCGGATAACACATACTCTCGCAGTCTGTTGTACCTCCTCAAGCATCAAGAACTCGCAGAGCTGTTCGTGTAGAGAGGTGGTGCGGACCAACTCATGTCTGTACTCAACAGTGAATTTCACGACGCGCAAGTGGCCTATAGCAATGTTCTCAATATATTCCTCCTCTCTTTCGTGGATAGGTTCATGAGATAATGGCTTTGCGAACCCAAACTCGGCATTATCGAAAGAATCATCGAACTTCTTTCTTCTACCCACCGTGAAAAGGTTATTAGAGCAAGCTTTAGACTGTTTTGGAGGGTAGCTGAACACAGTCAGAGGGGAGTTGACATTCTAATCGATCTAAATCTGGAGACAGTCATCGAAAATGTAATTCGAGGCATCTCGAAAGACGAGTAGACCTTAAAGATCGTGGGGAAGGTCAGAGATGTACTGCACACGAGCCGGAAGGAACTGAAGTACCTTTGATGCGATGTAGTGCGTTCGAAAGGTACGTGCACGAAGTGGACAGTTAATTGCTTTAGTGGGGTTCGCTGCATACGGACCGCTTCATAAAGGAGAATATCCATAAGTTCGAGGCAAACGATTTTGAGCTATTGAAGTAATCGTACTGCTAAGCTAGGAAGCTTAAGACACTAATGGACGAGTCTTCGCGAGTGAAGAATGTAATAATTGCTTGCCACGATTTCGGCGAGTTCGCTAGATTCTACCCAAATGGCAGAAAGTACTCAATGATACTATTGTAGGCTGCTAAGCTCATTAGGTGTAAAGAACACAGTCATGAGGTTGGCACGTAAGCATGAGGACAAAGAGGTACGTGAACGAGCACTAACGACACTACAAAAGATGCTTATAGAAAACGTTCCAACCGCTTGATGCTACTTTATTGCAATGCTTATCAAGTTCGTTTGGCTGCTTGGTCCTCGCGTAGCTTGGCCTCCCTCTACTCCAGCTTCAGCAGTGTAAACGATTTGATCGGCATGATCTTGGGTTTGGAAAGGATCTCCTTGAACTCCACTTCCTAGGAGAATAGGTAAGGCTTGCGGGAGTATACCTATTTCAGTTGGGTATCGCTCTAGTCGTTTTGCATTTGCTAATATTACAACTCGAGAATATCATGACATCACATGGGAGAGGCGCTTCAACGACTTGAGGTCGCCCTTAGAAGTCTTGGGAATAATGTGCTGGCTGGTACTGCGGTTGTGGTTTATTCCGAATGATGCCGAGTCCTACCGAACCTTCGACTACTTTTGGTCTCGCTTCTTTAGAAATGTCGTGTTTTTCCGGTGCTTCGATATTGTTGTCACAGGTTTGTTTATCAGGTTCTCCTTTCCAACGGCAAAGCCTTCAAGAGCCGGCCTACTACCACAACTTGGCGTGCTCGTAAATGGTTCCTCCTTGAGAATATTACTGGCTGTATTCGAGCAAGTCGAACGAGCACTTGTAACGTTGTTGTTGCTACCGAGGCCGGTCAGTCTGTTCGTCCGATCGAGCAAAACTATATCATGTGTTTCATAGCTTGGCTGATGGATAACTGACTGCCGCCAATCCAACGGTTTATTGTAGTAGCACATCTTCAACGGAGCTGTCTGCTGTCTAACGTCCTAACAGTTTGGCACCGTCGGTTGGGTCGAAGACGTATACCAGCTACTCTGAGATGGAGAACGCTTTTTGGCTTCCTGAAGCTTCTCCTTCAGAATAGCAATCTCAGTATCCTTAGCTTTTCGAAGGTCTTCATTTTACCAACCTTTCTGTTCGAGCATGCTGCGAACCTGCTGAAGTTCATCTCGACAGCCCCGCAACACGAGACTAAGTGATTCGACTGTTGCTGAGAGTTGCTAGATTGTGATGTTTTTGCGTGCAATGGCCTGCTCGTGCTGATCAAGTAATCGCTGCCGTTCGTGTTTGGCTTCCTCCTCGATGTGTTCCTTTTCCTAAAGGAAACAGTTCATTATGGCTGTGATCTTCACTGAAAACTCCTGGTAATCACGGAAGCGAACTTGTACAGCTTCCAACTGTAGTTGGGGAGACTGCATACCCTGGCAAAGCCAACCTTTAAAATTATGTATAAGTTTATTCGGCAGGTGAGCACCATTGGCTGGGTCTTCACGAAAGTAAGCTCGAGCTTGGCGGGAATAGGATATTTTCGTTTGGGTAGTTACCCCGGTATATAACATTCGATTAGTTATGAAACAGAGTCGGCCGCTTAGCGATCTCGATCAGCAGTTTATGCAGGGCATGGACGACATTTCCATTGCCACTGAGAGTGACTTCTAGGATATCGTTTCGGATCAGGAGCATGAGCAGTTGTAGAGGGAAGAACGTCAGAAGGCCCTTGAGAGGAACAAACTTATTCTGCAGGAGCTCAAAAACGGGGTGAACATGGACAACGCACTGATTAACTAGTTTCAGCAAGGCTTTCACGGCATTGTTGAGGTTACACGAGGACAGAAGGACACAGTAATGAGTCCACAAATCGTTGAAGAAATCAAAAAGAAGGTGTCAAAGACAGCTCCTCAAATTGTCCTCGCAGAGGATGTACTTGTTTCACCACCACCTCCACCGACAGTGCACGATGTACGCAAGCAAACTAGCACAGTTGACCAGAAGCAAGAAGTTTCGAGTTCACGTGAAGAGTCGCGATTGCGGCAGAAGATGGACAAAATGTTCCAGGAGAGGTAGCTGATAGAGATGGCGAGGTGCGACGGAGAGTCCATGAAGTACGAGGAAGACTTCCACTCGAACCTTCTGTCAATACGGTTCTACACGCCGAAATTAAAAACAGTACAGTCGAGCGCTCCACCGATTTTAGTAGTTTGCCCAGAGCCAGCATACACCTACACGAACCTTCAGCCACAAGCCAACAATGAAGGAAATGTTCTATCCAAACATTCCAAGGTACTTGCGTTTCGAGCACTTGCTGAATTAGCGAGGCCGCGTGCAACTGTGACGAAGTTCTAGTCACAAACGATTACATTTACGAAGGTGTAGCATCTCTCCACTGAAAACCCCTAACATAACCAACTCGCACCTGCCCTAGTAAAACCTGCAACTAAGAGCAGCCAAATATTTACAGAGTTGAAATAGCACTACTCCTTGCTTGCGACTACCATCCGCAAACTTGAACAGGCCAGCAAAGACTACCAACCTCGGCTTCTGAAGTAGCATTTGGAAACTCACTAAAAAGGACTCAACGCAGATCTCTTTGATGATGCAGAGTCAGAAAAATCACTGCGAAGGTTCATTGAAGCCATGGAAAATCCATCTCGGGCCAAAGAGATTCGAGTGACTTTCGAGAAACTACGCGACTTAAACGGTATCGACACACTTCCAGCAATCGAATATGCCTCCCTGCAATTCAACTGTCTCACGGTCATCGATGGGTTAGCAGCCAACCACAAACTCATTGAAGTTGACCTAGCCAGCAACAGGATAGCCAAGTACTCCTGCCTGTCCAAACTTAAATGGCTTCGCTACATTGATCTGGAGCGCAACCAGGTAGAAGAGATGGCTCCCTTAGTAGCTGACAACCTCGAAGTACTCATCCTACGGCACAACAAGATCGCCGACATCAGGGGACTGGATTCAGCACGGAATCTTCGTAGGCTTGATTTGTCAAATAACAACGTTCAGAACATCAACGGGCTTGACAACCTATGCTTCTTGGATGAGCTCAACATTGCGTACAACCGTCTCACTAAGCTTCAAGGCATTGGGCAGTGTCTACTGCTGAGAAAGCTAGACTTATCAAACAATAGACTCAAGTCAATGGATCGGCTGATCATGATGTTCCTCAATGAGCTCGACTTGCGCAATAATCAGCTCGAATAGTTGGCTAGCATGATCATGCCGTCGCTGCAAACATTCTACCTCACCGATAACCGGCTTGCACAAGTTAATATGTAAACTCAAGCTTACTTACCCAATTTGCGATTATTGAATCTAGATCGCAACAGACTCACCGGGTACGCACCGGTTTGGCATCTGCTCCGTTACAGCACCAAATTATCGATTGTCAAATACGACGACAATGAGGAGCTGAGTTTGCTTCCTGACAAGGTCCGCGAACTATACTAGCATATAATATATCGGCGCAAACACAGGCTGTCTATCCTGAATCAGAGCGAGTTCAGCATTGGACTTAAACGCTACTACGAATCCCTGTACGAACAGCTTCTCAATGACCAACCATCGACCTCGCCGTAAGACAGCTCCATTAGGAATATAGAGGCCAAGATTGAGTTGACCCTCCATGAAAATAGACTATTGAGCGAGCTTGAGGCAAGCAAAGATCCTTTCAACAGGCAACCAGAGTTTGTCTGGCTTAAATCTGTTAAAGTTGCAGGCAACCTGCTTCAGATTCAACGGGGGCTAGCACTGTAGTCCCTGCAGCTTAACTCATGTGACTCGGTCTTTCACAGGCTAGATTGCTTCCGAATGCGTTACGAACGAAGTTTGCACAAGCTTCGCAGCTTGCTGGTTAAGTGGAAGTATCGCAAAGCTAAACGTGCAAAATACTATCGAGTACATCGGGAGACTATCAAAAAGCAGCTGGGATGGATGACTGTCAAGCACCATTAGTTGCTGGTGATGTGGGCGGTCGGCAAGTTTCGGCAGATGCTAGCTTTTGGTGTCGGGCATCAGCAAGCCATCAAAATCCAGAAAGTTTGGAGAGGTTATGCCCTGCGAAAAAAGTTTCGAAGGCTAATTGAGCGAATTCGTATGCCCAGTGCTCAAGATGACTTTCTGGTGGAGGATGTCGATGAGGAGTTCTTCATGAACCCTGATCAGTTTGACTTTGAGCTCAAAATCCCTGACACATTTGATTTTGGGGGTCTGGTGATTAAGCCCAACGTCTTCAAGGCTGCAGAAGTTGCTTTGCCTGAGGTTCGACCAGCTGCTCGACTCCCACAAGTCAACAATAACCAGGATAGGCTTGGAGTTAGTGCGACTAGCATGCAAAGTGTCCAAAGTGGTGGCTCCCGCAGCGATAGTCGACGCGACACAGTCGAGCTTCCACGAATAAACATGCGGCAAGCACCTCCACCCCCACTCCCTCCAGTCCGCAGACGCGAGTAGGAGGAATAGCGGGTGATGCAGTAATGGGGCTTCAAGAATCCGGAGACTGTTGCGATGATGCGAAAGAAGGCCGAGAAGAAACGCAAGACAATGTAAAAATAACTGTAGAAGAATATGACTGCTGAACAGCGTCTTCAACGATTCAAGCGGATGTGACTTTTTTTCGATCATTGCAATTATGGGTTTAGAGGCTATCACTTTCCTGTTCACTTGCGGTACGTTTGGTGAAGGTTGTACCACTTGCCGTCCAGCAGGTTCTTCATCAGCAGCTGCATCAGTCCGGTCGCCGAATCGCATTCAAACTCAATGGTGCAATCCTCTCGTTCGTAGAACACCTTGAATTTGTGTTCGGTGGCGGATGCTGTTACTGTCATCTTGTAACCGTTGAAGTTGATCTCGTGTGGGGATCCGTCCACCAACACATCGTATTCAGAGTGGTTCTCCTTTCCGTCGACTTCCTTCCAGTGTACCACGAAGTGCAAGAGGTTTGGAGACCCTGCATCAGAAAACACATGGGTTGCTGAGACTGGTGGTACACCCTGTTCGTACTTGCAGCTCTCAACGAGAAGAGTCCACGTGCCGAGGAATT
>ERZ724508.437-NODE-437-length-30086-cov-5.893244_pt1 | contig 30086 bp, 47 predicted proteins | sample MGYA00376041_ERZ724508 | MGnify/ENA primary metagenome ERZ724508 (study PRJEB28724, sample SAMN07190887) | wastewater metagenome | isolation source: effluent of sewage treatment plant in Hong Hong | place: USA: Christiansburg, Virginia | collected 2016-03-01 ...
CCACCCGATAATACTTCTAAAAGCAGACCTCAATGGATTTCTCTAGTCGCAATATTTGGCTGGGCCTGAAATATGATCGGGTGATGCTCATGATCGGCTAGAACCATCACCTGATCCGTTCTTTCCGGTACGAGTAGATCGTTGATTTGGAGTGTTACCCAAACTCGATAAAGCTCATCATCGATGACGGCAGCTGCTTCAAACTGAAGACTACCTTATCGTTTTTCCTAAGCGAGACAATTCTGTACTACAAGAAATACAGCGAGGTCTACGAGAAGATCAGCCAGGACAACGAATATGAGCACCTGATCGAAAAGGCCCGCCAGCACATGCGTTCTGTTGTCATGGAGATGGACGAAATCCCAGATGAATGATTTAGCCTACCCACTCCAAACTAAAATCAGAATCCTCGTGGTGTCCTATTGCACATTAGCTGGAAGTAGCTGGTTAACTGGTTGGCAAACTGGGAGCCACTGCTACAGCTGAAGTTGGAGGGGTCGAGGAACAGTAACTACTCGTTCAATTTGGACACCGGAATGGAGTCCATATTGGTGGCCGGCTTGGTTATGCGGATCTTGTATTTATTCGGATCGGGGACAGTCAAGTCCATCTGTTTCCGAATAGGCTGTCTTGGAGGCTGTCGTGGTGGTTCCTGTGGGACTTCCCGTGCTTCTTATGCCTGCGGTCTGTGGTTATAATAGTCCTGGAGATAACCATCGGCACGAACTGGCGGATGCTGAGCAGGTGGAGGATAAAACGAATGGTTGTCTTGCCTATTATTCTCAAGGGGGTTGTGCCCGTAGCTGTTTCTTCTATCGTCTGAACGACCCGCATTGACTATTCTATCTCCACCTCCCGTGAAGTAACTCTCCATTTCGGAGTCTATCGCTGGAAGGATTCTCTGCACTTCTTGGAAGATATAGTGCTCGCTTTGTTTGAGTTTGATACTGTTGTCCTTGATCCCAGCCGACTGATTTCCATTTAGTTTGACGCCAGTTGCTTCGAGGTTATACTTGATGCCTCGCCGAATGATCTCGTTGTGAGTTTCAGCTGCCTTCTCGAAGTTCTTCTCACGAACAGCCCTGACAAAAGTGTTCACGAGTTCCTCGTCATTGAGTTGGTTGTTCTGAGACATAACTAATTATACTATCCTAGAGGGATGTTAGAGAATTCGAATAGGGTACCCAAGACCAAGTAGGAATACAGCCGAAATGTCAAGCTACTGAAACTTAAGCTGGAGAAGCTACTCCATATCCGGGAAGATCTCGAGCGGAAGCGTAGTAGATGAGTTGACGTAGTTGCCAATGCAAAACGGTTGAATAACGATAGGGTCATTGCCATGAAGATTGGCAAGTTCTGCCGCGAAAGAAGTAACCTCAACCAGCAAGTTTAGAGTTCACACCGGAAATGCTGTTTCGCTTTGCAGATCGAAAGGGAACTGGAGAGGTTGACCAGGCTGAGTTCAAGAGTACACTTATGCAGTTGGGGCTGAGTATGTTCATGGTTGACTGTAGGGCTATCTGTGGACGAGCTAAACAAGATGGTACTACTCATAGACGAGGATCTTTCAGGGAAAGTATCGATTGGGTAGTACTACGCCTACCTGTCAGCGTTCAATATGCGAATGGAACCCACCAAAGACGAGTACTAAAGATGTTATATAGGCCTTTTGTAGTTACTGGGCTCAAGAAGTTAAATAAGCTACTCGTAGAGGGAGCCCTCGGAATCAAACTCGACGAATTTGTCAGCGAAAAGACCAAAGAGACTGCAGACGAAGATGTGGGGGCTGACAACCGCAAACGACGACTTCCTCGATACAAATACATGGACTACGAAGAGTTTTACCGATTCTGCAATAAACATCAACCAGGGATGAAAGAAAAAGAGTTGCTGAGCATATTCAACAGACTGGATCCCGAGGGTACGGGACTCGTGTTGATTGACGAGCTGCGTGTGTTCTTCAAGGAGGGACAGAAAGAGTTGGAAAGGAAGAATGCCCGGATAATCGGAAAGTAAGAGTCTCAGAAGAAAAAGAAGAATGACAAAGAACAGTAAAAATAAAACCTGCCGATCAAACCGCCAGCGAACCTCAAGGGACTGCTTCAATTGGTTCTGCGAAATCGAACTCGGCACGGAAGATTTCATCTGCTGGAATTCAAGGCATTGGCCACTAACTTGGGTAACAAGCAGGAAATCGGTGAGCTGTTTCGAGCAATTGATGAGGGAAAACAGGGCAGTTTCGGCTATAACCAGGTCCTTGTGCACTACCTCAAGAAGAAGGATCCGAAAGAAAATTACAACTTCGCTTACGAAATCATGCAGCTCAGTCTGGAGGACTCGTAACGACGCATCGATCAAGTGCTATTCACAAACAAGCTAGTTTAAGGTTCTGAAATGACACCGAAGGTCTTCGCTGATTTTATGCGGGAGGAGTTTACCGTGGATGAAGCTCACGCCAAGTTGATGTATGAAGAGTTGCTAAACGAGTTTAAGGTTAAGAGGCTCGACTCATCGCACCTTGCAAAGAAGTTCCGAGAAGTTGCAAAAGCATCCAAAGCCAAGGATCCTTTCCACCCTGACTTGGACAACATCATCTCACTCAATTACTTTGGAACGAAAGCCAACGACTTTCTCAAGAAGGGATGCGGCACAATACTACGGAACCCGATGGTCGCACTGCGCTTCTGTGTGCAACTGGAGCAGTAGATTCAGAAGCAGAATAGGGAAAAATGGAGTGATTTTGAGTTTGGCCCTTCCCCCAACGATGCGAAGGGTATGCAAAGTTTGGTGGGGTTAACTGAGTCAACCATGAGCCTGAGCATGCCTTCCGAGAAGGAACTAACGTGGATACGAGCAACTGATTTGGGCTTCACGGAATTTTACTCTCCAACCGACACCAGCTATCATCTTGGGCGCTTTGAAAATAGTGAACTGCTTTCGGCTTTAGTGTTTCTGTCCAGAGCTGATAAAGACTTCCTGACAAAATAGTTCAAACAGCCTCCGCCAGCCTTAAAAGAGCTGACTCCCAACGAACTTGAACCAATCTTCACGGGTCTCTACCCTCGGGTCTTTCACTATTTTGCAAGATACGGCATATACGTCTTTCGTTTGTTCGTCGAGGATTGTTGGGTGTATGTGCTCATAGACGATTTATTGCCCTGCACAACAAAGAAGCAACCTCTGACATCAACATCTGTGTCTCGCAAGTATAGCTGGGTTCCTCTAATCGAGAAGGCCTACGCCAAAGTAAAGGGAGGTTATTGCTCCATCTACGGTCAAACAACCCTTTTCGAGAGCCTCTACGAATTGTCTCATCAAGTACCAAGCGAATTCTCCCTTCCCGATAAGTTCCCTGATGAAAAGACTAAGGATGACGCTTGGAAGTCAATATGCAGGATGTTCCCTAAAGATGCACCACCTAAAATCAGTTGCTTTAATAGCACTCGTTCTGGCGAGCTAAAAGTTGATGGGATCAATATTAACCTGCGAGGGAGCTAGCCCATCCAACTGCTTTACGCTGTCGAATTGGGTGATATCCGATTGGAAAATTACCACAAATCGCACCGATTACTGTTCCTTCGCAAGCCTGAAAAGTATGAAGACAGTAATTGGAACAAAAATTGGAGTCAAGAGTTGCCGGATAGTAGGTTCTTTGACTACAACGATGAAATCAGGGACGAAATGAAAAAGGCAAAGAATTATGGGTTATTGCTGCCGGTATGTCTCATCATTAACTACTCGTTATTCAGAGAACTCTACAATAGCGTGTTCGGGCTCACCGATTTAGTTGGCTGGGAGGGACGCCGCGCCAACGATTGTTTGGATAAACAGAAGAACGGTGGATATGCGACCCAATACCGACTACGACTTTCACAACCCACCTAATTTGTCGTAACGATCCATGCACTAGGTAAACTATTGTGTAACTCAGAGAATAGCAGACCCACATATGAGTTGACGGTGGAAAATGAGGCTGGCAGTAATATTGCGATAGACGCCGACAGTGAATCTCGCAAATGGATTGAAAGTACCCGCAGATTGACAGTGCACAACATCACCAACCTCGATCGAGGCAATCATTTGCTGCTTCTGCGAAGTAGATAACCCTTTCGCTATAGCCTGTCAGTATACTTTAAGCACACCTCCTATAAGTTTACCCGGGTGCCCAACTAAGTTGACTTTGAACCCATCAAATAGCTGGAGAAGCAACTCTATAACGAACAGTCAGCTGGAGACAAGGCAATGGAGTATTTAGAAACACGCTTCTTCAAGCTACCGGCAAGGCGTAAGACAACTTGCTGTTGCTGATAAATCGTTAAGCCCATTTTTAAATTAAGCCAATGAACTATTCGGTGGTAAGTATGCTTGGGGAAGACGACAGTCTCAGCCGTAGGAAGAGTAGTTGGAGCAACTATCTTAACAAACCGGAAGATTAACCCTCAGAACGATCTGCTCATCCACAAGTGAAGAAGCTAGCACTCCCATTACCCAGCCAACCTGCTGTCAGTCGATACCAGTACAACATCGAAGATTTTCTACCCAAACCCTATAAGAGCACGACTTACACTTCAGTGGATATTGCCGATATTGAGGATGACTTGAATCCACCATTCGTGCTAACCGCAAGATTTCCAGAAGCATAGAAATAACTGAAGCAGAAGAAGTCGGTGAAGGAGGAGATGGACATACGCGAAGAGTGGAAGGCCCAGAAAGCAGAAATCGATAGATTGAGAGAGGCAGTAGAAAAGATCGAAAGAAGCAAACCAACGAGGAAGGCCTTGGGATGGAGTCAACGAATCGAGATCAAGGTGACCCCTACTCCGGTTCAAGTCTCTAGGGAGAGCAAAGCAACTGAGACTGACTAAGTAGCGTTCGAAGAGAAACCATCAAGATCCCCTTCGATCCAAATTCCAAGTGAAGGATTAACTAGACCAGCTCCGAAGACTACTCGATAGACAATGACAGCAGCTTTCAATAATAATGACGCAGCTGAGACGGTCTACAGAAACAATACAAATAGGCCACACCTGACAGAAAAGTAACTCAACATCCCGCTCATCCCCATCCGAGATACAAACCGCTAGCCACTCAAACGAGTGCGGAAGGAGTATACTGAACTGTACGCCATTCGCGTAGACCAAATAACCGATACGGTGATGGCACTGCTTCGCTATCAAAACGACTGACTCGCCGTGAACATTTGTCACTTGCTCTGCTCATCCGTTTAGTTTTAGGGTTAGGCTGACTGGAACGTTTCTGGCCCAATCCAACGGATAGGTGTAGTTGTTCTGAATATTCGAGCAAATTACGTAGAAGGACAGTTTCATATCGACGTTCTTAAGTGGGTTCGCCTTTAACTGTAATGCTACCCGAGATGAGCTAATCGAAAGGGCAAATTAGTTTCGATTTTCGAACTTCATCCGTGTCAGTAGTTCCCAAATGTATCTCCCATTCTGGACGCCTAGTTTTGCTCTGATTGAACACGGTTTCAAATCCCGAGCAAGTACCAGTACCCGCTTGTTTTCCCTGCCGTTAACCGTCGATAAATACTCAATAGAGAACTCCGCCATATACTCTTTTCGTTCCGCTTGAATGGTATAACGGTATGGTTGCCAATTCTTGCATACTATTTCACTGAATATGGCAGTGTCCCATCCCAACACGAACTTGCTATCCAGAGACACCTCCGGTATTTGTAGGTTCTTCGACTTGACCTTAACCTGAGATAAGCTACTACTTACGAAACTGCTAACATCGCGCAGCTTAATCTGATAAACAGCTTTGAGGTCTATGGAATGCTCGTAGTCACGGTCCACCCGAATTTTGTTGTTGACCTCCAAACGCAGTGCCTTTTTTAGTAAATTTCTTTTCCAGTTGACTTCGAACTCCCTCTTACCATCTGATGTGACCTCTCCGAACAACTTCCACTTACTCTGGAGACCTTCCTTCTTAACTGTAAAGCTTCCGCCCAATGTCTTATTATCCTGGAACTTCAAGACAGTCTTGATCTGCTTGTCGTGAGTATATGTGAGCCTGTACTTAACTTTGTTACCATTCACGTCCTTATTCATCTCCTGCTGCACTTTCTACACTGGTCCTCAAACATACCAATGCATTGCTGAGCTTGATCGTTGCTGTTGTCCCTAACAGCCATTTTGGAGCCTTCTCAAGCTTCTTAAACTGCGAATTAAGGTTGGTTTTGCTGAGAATATTGTCCTCACGCTATTCCTCCTCACGCTGGATCTACTCATCATCGTCGTCCATTTGGTAAGTTTAAATGAATATCAGCCCAGAGTTTGTCGTAGTGTCGGTTCATGGGGAGACATCCCTAAATCTATCCGATGCCATATCGAAGTTCCAGTTGTTGTCATAATTTGTATTCCATGAGAGTTTGGCGGCTGATGCTACTGCTAGCATTGCAGGCAATCGTACTCTCTAATACCAGGACCAATAGCACATGCCCAAGTAAATGCATCTGTCCCGTCGGATAATACACCTTCGAATGCGTACAGTGCCTACAAACCTTCTACCGCACTTATGATGTAGCCACTTAACTATGCCCTTGCATGAAGGGCTTCATCGAAAAAAACCCGGCTCTAGACTTCTGCTGCCCGTTCAACTGTAGCTCCTGCACCGATGAGGGGTGCGTCCGTTGTCCAGTCAATTTCCTTCAGACCTACAGCACCTATCTGGAAGTGTATGTGTGCATATGTGAAAACAACTACTACTACGACGCAGCATCCAAGGACTGTATATGCCTATCCCATACCAGCCCGACTAACTACTACTAGAACGTCACAACTGATCAGTGCTTCCAATGCCCTCAAGGTTGTAGCTGCAATGCTAGTGGGTGCTACCGCTGCACTTCGAATCTACGAAGGGCTTGGGTCGACTATTCAGGCAAATGGACATGCCCCTGCCTTTCACCATATGAAGATACTTATGCTGGATGCACCCTTTACTCCGGCTGCAACATCACTACAATGACATGCGATTCTTTAACCAATCGACAGTACAAAAACGGAAGGTTTCAGTGCATACCGCCTTATACCTAACAAGACGGCCTATGTGCGTGTTTGTTACCCTATATCATTGATCCCAACAACCTAACCAGCTGTGTCTGTTCCTCCCGATACTCCCCAACCAAATACTATAGCTTTGCTGATATCTGCTACCGCTGTGTGGAGGGTTGCATATGTGACGAAAAAGGGTGTATCTACTGTGATGCCAACCTAAACAGGTTGGTCCAATGGTATGCCTGTTCCTGTCAGCCACCATACTTCATGTTCAATGGTTCCTGCAACTGTACAGAGCCCTACTACAAGAATGACGCTGGGACATGCCAATGCCTTTCTTTTCATGATCCGGCCAAGTATGTCTACTAACCAACTGGGCAGACTTGCTACCCGTGCCCAGCTGGCTGCACGTGTGATGTAACTGGCTGCCACGATTGTGCCCCTGGTACTCTGAGAAACGTCGTTAATATTAGTGGCTTTTTCAACTGCAGCTGCATGAATCTTACTTAATAAGTCAACAATGTCTGCAAGTGCTAGCCATACGCTGAATTACACAACGGTCAGTGTGTTTGTTTTAATTCCCCGCAGGTCTATAACGATAATGGGAGATGTAAGTCATGCCCGAGCGGTTGCACTTGCGACCCCACTTCCGGCTGCATATCTTGCCAAAGTGCAGCAATGCGCACAATAGTGTCAGCCAACTCATATACCACCTGTCCCTGTACGACAAACTACACCGAGGATCAAATTGGCATGTGCATCTGCATGAGTCCGTACGAAATGGTCAATGGTACATGTGTTTGCCCCACTCCACCTATCATTATTGGGATTCCTTTATGCTTGTGCAATTCATACTTTGATTCTACCAACTACTACGAAAATCGACTGCAACAGTTGTGTGTACCCTGTCCTCTTGATTGTACATGCGACGAGAATGGTTGTCACGACTGCGCAGACCACACACTACGTTACAATGTGGTGATTGATGGGTACGAGGAGTGCCCATGCGTGCAAAACTCATCCTACTACAACGGCTTATGTACAATATGCTTCAATAACTCCTACTACTATTCAGGAATTTGTGTGGACTGCCCTACCTGCAAGACCTGCAACATCAAGGGATGCACCAGTTGCAATCTTGGCGTCATATGGAACTCTACAGCACTGACCTGTAGCTGTGCCGATCCAAATATGACTGTGATGAATGGGGTATGTCAATGCGGTCCTGGTTTCTACTCATCAGGTGGTGTTTGCGTGGTCTGCCCAAACAATTGCCTCACCTGTATCAATGCGATTTCATGTATTAGCTGCCGAATCAATGTACGCCGCTACAACTCTCCAGCCACCAATTGCCCTTGTGAAAGCGGCTATATAGAAATGGGCAAGACTCAATCATTTTGCTGTCCACGCTAATGTCTAAACTGCACAATCGACGCAAAATGTATCGCCTGCCCAACTTTTTCAAACAGAGAACTCAAAAACGGCTCCTGTGTCTGTGTGAATAATCTCATCAGTTCCAATACAAGTATCGCCTGCATCTGTCCACCACGAATGTACCTATTCAACACATCGTGTATGCTGTGCCCACTGAACTGCTACAGATGTGCCTTAAATCACTCCAGCAACCTCGTGTACTGCCTGGATTGCCAGCCTGGCATGAATAGGGTATTGAATGCTACTCTGCAATGCCCTTGTATTGATAATTTTAAGTAATCCAACCCCGTGCTGGATTACTGCTATCCAACTTACTGTCGGCTGCCGACTCGGCTTTGCTCCTAGTGTGAGTCTCCACGAATAGTTCTTAGTGGTGGACTCTCGTGCGGTTGTAGTTTTGGCTATTTCCTGAATACATACGGAGATTGTCTTCCATGTAATATGTCTGGCTGTCTTGAGTGCACTGCGTTAAATCTGTGCCTCCAATGTAATGAAACTTCTGGCTACTTCATGACAAATTACACTTGCAAGTCAATAATTCCCCCCAACGCAAATACCTACTTGGCCTTGCAGCATCAAGATGGGATCCACGTCGTGATAAGATCAAACGTCAGCTTTAGCGAATTCAATGAGGTGTATTCCATATACACCCAGCTCGAAGCAGTTATAAGTAATCCAATACCAACCCAGCCAATAGTCGACGCAGTGGATTTGCAGGTGATCAATTATTCTCTGATTCAACCCAACGTGCTTGTGATTCACATGAGCAACCCCGTCAACGAACTGAAAAATTACCTGCTTTGCATCAGTTATGTGCTGATTCAACGGGTCAGTTCTACAGCTGCCAGCACTAACATCAGCTGGAATGGGACGGATAGCAAGGGCGACTTCCTGGCACTATACCAAACCGCCTACATATATCGAAATTTTACCTACAGCAACGATAATCTGAACGTCATCAGCAATACCACCTCCATCCTGACCTTCTTTTTTACTGGTGTCACTACAATTATCTGCCTTGTGCTCTATGTACTTGGCTTCAAGCACAACCAGACACCTTTCTTTTTGCAGACTCTCAGTTTCATTAGTTTCACGTACAGTGATCCCAATCTTGACCTCATCCCCTTCCTGTACAACTTGCGGTTTAGCTACTACAGTTTCAACAAGAACATGATTTGGCTGTTGCCTAATGGGTACTACGAGACCAGCACAGGCAATTTCCCCATCCTCACCATTGACTCCAATATCCTCAGGGTTGGCAGCATTACTCTGCTCATTGCCATCCTTGTGACTATACTCACTATTATACTGCGAGCATTCTACGAGATCTACGTGATGAGCGGATGCATACCCCGTCGGAAACTCCTTCGGCTTGTAAAGTCTGCCAAAAAACCAGTCTACCGTTCGTTGTAGTTCTTCTACAAGACATGTATGTTCCCAATCTTATTCCTATCTATGATTGAATTCAGCAACTGGAACTCAGCCGTCATAGTCGGAGAGGCCTACTTCCGAAACATTTGTCACGCACTCGCGATCTTCTCGGTAAGTGCATACACATGTGTCACTATCTTCCAAATATTCTTCGAATCCATCTCTAAACTATACCGCATGGAGAATGCTATCGAGTTTCTGACAGCACTAGCTGCAGCAGTCATCATCACTTACAGCCCAGATAACAAACTGTTTCTTATCCTCATTCTTGTCTACTTCGCCAGAGCACTACTCTACATCATTTCACGCCTCTTCTATCTACGTGACTTCAACCATCTCGAGTATATTCGATTTGGCTCGTTCGCTCTGGAGTCATGTTCGCTCTGCTTAGTGATGGTCGGTAATAGGATGGCTCTGGCTTCAATCACTTTCATTACCATGATTGTGCAGATAGGACACAGCATAGTCGTGCTTATCTTCACTTATAAGCGAGCCCAGCGAGCCAAACGGGATAGTGATCAAAAAGGCTCAATAACTTAAGACCCTTGCGTCCTCGAAATCGAGTCTGCACAGAGTGTCGACCTAGCCTAGATAACTCAACAAGTTGCAATCAGACGGTAGTGATCTCAATACTTCATGGTTAGTATGTAAATCACATGTCAACTTTGACTCCGTTCAGACCCTCCACAATATCAGCCCCAATGTATTCCCTGATTATGTTCTTCATGATGATGCGGTTCAGGGTGATGTCTCTTCGAGTCAGAATTTTCTTGTTCAGCAACTTCGCTTTCATGAACTCGTCGAATAGGGATTGTTTCTCCCCATTAATCTTTGGGAACTGTGTGGCGTTTGATTTACGAATTTCGTTGACTTCGCGCATGTGTTGATCAACTATTCGAAGGTCCTCGCGATCGGCAGACTCGATAATTATCGGCTTACGACTCGGCTTCTCAACTTCTTATCGGCGGTGTGGAGCTGATCGACGGGTATGCCTCACATTAACATTTTTGAGGTGAGTATTGGATGCGACTGTTGGAGGCTCTTATAACCGTATCTGCGGTTCACTTACTGGCAAGGCAGTAAGCGTGGGTGGCTTGATCGATTTCGTCGGCGAATCAATAAAAGTGTCACTCCGCTTTTTGCTCCTAGCTCTGAGAAGATGCTGAGCTAACTCGATCATATCACTCGTTTCTTGATGCTCTTCCTGTGAAAGCTTTTCGAAATCCTCCTGACTCAGCCCAAACTGTTTGATCCTGAGGAGTGATAGCTTCTTGCTGTGAGCAATCAGCACATCGACACCATTGACCATCAGTAATGATTCAATTGGTTAGTTGGAGGTTATCTGGAGTAGAAGCAACTTCGAAAAGTTCCAAATTTTGACACGTTGGTCCAGAGCAGCTGTAGCAACTATCTTCCTGGACTCATCGAAGTCCATGGATACGATGTTTTCCTCATGATCGTTGGACTCATTGTTATCGGGGCAGTACAGCTCACCTTCGGCGTGTATCTTGAACACCTCAAACAGCCCTTTTGGGTGCACACAGAATACTCTGTCCAAGCATGTCTTGAAGAACTGAACATTGTTCAAGAAAGATATCGACCGGAGACAGATAGCCTTCTCTTCGTCGAACCTGACAACTTTAAACTGCATTTCAGCACATACTGAAAGCAAGAAAGGTTACTTCGTGGCTTCGCAGTATGCGCTCTCCAGCATTAAGATTGACTCTCTATGGTAGGTGATTCGGGTGTGTATGTGCTCCATGGAATGTCTCTACACAAATACGATTGCACCCTTGCTGCACCCAACTGCCATCAGTTCCTTCTTCAGATACGCCTCGCTATGGTCATTCGAGGACTTCGACTGTACATCGTTCGAGTACATCTTTCCTATGATCTCAGAATCGAAGCAAGGTGGCACTATCCTGAGGAACTTTATGATAGACGCAGTCTGGTTGAGCTGGTGTTGCTCCTCATCCATCAGCTTGTCGATGTGGTATGAACTCTCAATCTTCCCGCTGTTGGCTTCGATACGACTCTTATAGACTTCTCCACTTTCGACCAAGAAGTAGAACCGGCCTGATTCAAAGGGACATTCGATGATCTGCAGGATGCTCTTGCTCTTAAGCGGCGGGTAGAAGTATTGGATGTTGGCTTTATTGACATCAGGCTTGGTCAAATCAGCACTATCAATCTTGAGGCCAAGGTTGTTGTTGAGAGTGAATTGTATTGACTATGGTGCTTCTAGCTGTTGGTAGAGTGTAGGCTGTTTGTAGTGCTTATCGAAGTAGGTAATGTTGCTGTTGATGTTGCACACAAACTCCAACCGACATCCAAATTCGCAACTACCGATGGTATCATCGATGGTGGCGTAGAACCTTCGGTAGTCATATAACCAGATGTTCTCGTACTCTCCCAAAAAGTCGTAAGTGTAGAGCAGTTCGAACGTGTCCAAGTTCCATAAAGCAATGCGCTGGTCAACTGATTGGGAGATGAATTGACGTGGGTCCTGTGCTTTGATGATGTTGCAGATACTCTTGGAGTGGAACGTGTAAGTATGGATAATTTCCTTCCTGTCGAAGGGGCGATGGTCTGAGCCACCAGAGGGTTCAGTGGCAGTACGGTCGGGTAGTTTCCACACTCTGATTTGACCATTGATGTAACCAACTATCACGTAGCGGTAGAAGCTATTGAAGAATACTTTAGTCAGAGGAATCTCCTTCTTGGTGATGTTGTCCATCCGAGCAAATAATTCGAGTGTGTTGAGCCGGTAGAAGTTGATGTCCTGAAGCGACCAAGCATACAGCAGGTTCTCTTTGATGAGATAGTCACAACCTTTGTGCCATTTTAACTTTGTCTTGTCGTCAGCCTGCAGCAGGTTTAGCTTAATGATGTCGCAGCGCATGCTCGAGAGAAACTTGGTCTGGCGGACGTTGCAGTTTATGCTGACCTTACACAGCTCTATTTCTCCCACACCAACCATCAAGAATGCGCTGATTTATTCCACCAGCCGAAAGCAGACAGTGTACTTTGACTCCCATTTGACCTTTGTTAGCAGTTCGAGGGATTCTGTAAAGATATAGAGGTTCCAGTCCTAACAGAGGACCATCAGCACCCCGTAATGCTTTGAGTAGGTCACATTTATTATTGCCTTACTCTCCCACTGGACGGACTTGTCATGGAGATGCAGCCTCTTGTGATCCCAAATCACTAGTGGCTGGATAAGTAAGACCTGCGGTCGTCGGATGCCTAATGAGTCGAAGGTAGGCGATAGCGAGTAGTTACCCCTCATAAATAAAACGAAAGCTTATTATGGATGAGCATCATAGCCAGCCATAGAGGTCGGGACCAGTGTTGTCTCGAACAGCAAAATGTGTCCACTCAGCAGAGGTCTTCTTAACTTCACCGTCCTGACCAGGGATGCGACTGGTAATCTTGCCGTACACAATGCAACCATAGCCGATCAGATCGTCGAACTCTGACCAAATGGTATAGACCTTTTCTGCCTCCTTTCCATCGTTGTTGAGATCCTTTAGGAAGGTAGATGGACCAGAAGCAGCAGTGTAGCCTGGGAAGAACCCATCTACGGCTCCGCATGTGGGAAGGGAAGGAGCAAGACAAGCAACCAGTCCTAGGTTAGCACCTGCGAGCCCAATGAACCTATGTACGTACTGGTTCAACGATGGTCCGACGTCGTATTTGCCTGCGCTATGATCGCTGGTGCTTCCTCCCTTAACGATCCTCCTGCCAAGAGAAACTCCCATAGAATGACCAATGACGTTTACTTGCTTAGCTCCGGTGTAGTCCAGGACAGCCTCAATGAACTTCCTCATCCTTAGAACGATGTCCTTTGAGTGGTACACGTTGCTTGCTCCGTTAGGATTAGCAACTCCCCATGTAGTGGTATAGAGTTCTGACTTTGTATATCCTTTGGAGGTCAGGAAAGTTGCCAGGCTTCGGAATCCAGTTTGCCACGACACATACCCTGCATTAGTTTCAACCTTACCGTCTTGGGTGCCTCGCCCAAAAGCAACATCGCTATTACCATGGACGAAGATAACCGGGATGTTTTTTATTGGGGTACTGTCAGAATCCTTACCTCCATATGCGGCACACTTGAGATCGTCCCTGTTGAAGTTCTGTGAGCTGTAGCCTGAATATCATGTCTTTATACCATGGTCCTTCAAATAGGCTTGGAAGTGGCTAGTTAGTCCGCAGTCAAGGTCCTGAGGCATCTCCTCGACTGCTCGAGAGTAGTTAAGTGCCAGTAACGACACCGCAGCAGCGGCGATGATCAACACAAAATGCCAAGATTTCATTTTGGTATGAATTATGATAGTCTCAGCGCTGCCAAGTACTTAATGAGACAGGACAATTGTGATTTACACCATTCGTCATGCGGACCAAAATTAAATAATGAATACGCACTGTCTGGCGGACCCTCACCCAACATTTTACGCACTACCAATACGCATAATATGACATAATTTAAAATGCAGTTGGACAAGCTGGAGGCGATAGGCTACGTGGTTGGCCATCCCACCTACTACTTCGGCTATGGCGAGATAGCAGACTACTACATGGCTCCACAGCCACGCCCTGAAAAGAAGTCGATGCTCAAGGACTATATGCTCGAAAACTTGGAGAAGCTAGAACAGGTGCAGAAACACTACTGTGCTCCACTCCTCAATCTCTTTAGCGCTATCCATATCGAGAATGACGGTGAAGGATTAGTTGTGGACCGGCCAAGTGTGGAGCTGTTGATGCAGTTGGATGGCATACCGATAATCTGCAATCTGATCAATAAGATGACGGAGACAAGCAAGATAGTAAAGGAAAGACAATAGTCGCTTCGAGTGGAGATGTCCATGAAGGTTGCCATGAATGTGCTCTACCTGATTTTTTTCAATCTCAGCGAATAGGGGTTGGCGAGGACTGTGGCAGAAGTGGACATCGAGGATATGCTGATGAAGCTCGTGCAAGCAAGTCTGGAGGTAAGCTTCGTACCAATCAGGAAGGTGGTGGTCATGTTTTACCTCATTCTTCGAAGCAAGTTCACCGGCTAGCAGCCGATCGCTGAGAAGGAGGTTGAAGACCTGAAGAACAACATCGTAATGGATTGCATGCTGCATGCATAGACCTCTGGTACACCACGACTGCTCATCAGATAGCCCAACCCAGTGGAAGCCTTTTACCGAAGGCATAACATCAATGATTGCACACTTGCTCAATACATAGTTGTGGGACTACTAAGGGCTCTCTTGACAGTCTGCAGCCCCAACAAACCCTCTGCAAACAATCCATCAGGTGTCGACGCTTTTCGTGAATGGAAGACCTCGTTTTTGTATGCCAGCGAAATTCACTGCAATACAGAAGGTTTCCCTGATCGATTGAAATCGCTTCTAGAACTCTTCGTCGTCTTCGAAGCAAACATCGAACGGAAGGAGTAGCGCACCTAAGTACCGATTGTAGTTACGCAGCTCATCAACGATCTGGACCGTCATCGAATTTACACTGTGGCTGCCATAACATCATTCTTCTCGTTCCTGCTGATCAAGTTCAAGCGTAATGCCTTCCTGCAATACTCCTACCTAATCCAACTTATTAGTGACGCCAACGGGATCTTAGTCCTCCTGAAATTCCTCACAGATAAATTTCAGTTGGTGGGGGCTCGACCACTTTCAATCTATGATTTCGATGAAAGGTTTCTGACCCGAGTTAAGAGCACCATCCACAACGTACTGCTTCTTCTGCTGGCCACCTGCAACAACTTCACAGAGAAGATCAAGAGCTTCTTGTTCGACTACAACTCCTTCGTAAGTTCGTACTGATACAGCTCATTCTCAAGAAGCTGCCTGGACTATTTGAAGAAGACCCCACCATAACCGAACTATCATGCACCCTGCTGAAGATCCAGATCCCGTTCTTCACGAAGAAGATGAAGGAGTCAAGCAACAATATGAAGATGATCACTGAGATCTACTGCAAGTGTCCGAAACGACCGGAAGGGCCTCGAACTATCAACGCCTACCAGCGATTGCTGCTAAAGAATAAAAGTACTACTACTCTTACACTAGTCAAGCCCAAACGCGCCAAATAGATCCTGTTGCTTGAGGATGTGAAGAACCTGCACGTAGAGTTCAACAACTACAACTACTGGCACGTCTAGCCACAAACCTCGCCGCCAGTCTGCGACTACCTCCAACGACTACAGAAGTAGGTGCAGTTAGACCCCTCCTTCTAGCAGCACTACGAGTAGTGGCTGGAGAACAATGTATGGCAATACTATGACTGACTGTGGTCTACACGCATATCACTTACTGAAGAAGATTTTGTGCAACAGGATGATGTTCTTGTCGAGGTTTTCCTTGGTCTCGCTGAGAATCCACTTCTTAAAGTTCACGAAGTCGAATCGCTCGTAGGGCAGGTCATTGCGGTTGAGCCACTTGATATAGTACTGAAAGTTAGTCTCGGTCTCGGCTGGGTCGAAGATGCGATTGATCATGTGGCAGCAGAACAGTCGCATCTTTATCTTGTTCTTCAGGTGGCTCTCAATAGTCTTGTTCTCATGCACAAGTTTGAAGACGTGCGATGTGGTTGAACGGTAAGCCACCTTGAACTGCTCGAACTCAGTTTCTGTGATGGTTGAAGTGAACTTATCGACGAAGTTGCGGATGCGAAATTGATTGATGACGGGGCAAATCTGAGCGTATGCGTCATCAAACTCGGCCCTCCCCGCCATGATTTCATACTTCAGGGGATTCAGAATTATGAGGTATTCCCTGGACTCCGTAAAGTCGCGCCATCGTTCCAGTTTGTACTGCTGAAGTTCATTTGGAAGCTGCTTGACTTCTAATGCATGAGCCAGCGAATCTCCATAGAAGAGGAAAGCACGCAGCACGTAGTATCTGATTGCCAGCCTATCGTTTAACGGGATGATCTGCTTATAATTGTCGAAGAAGTCGGTGCTGCATTCATGGAGGTAAAGAACCTTGGCAACTTCAAAGTAGGTTAGCTAGATCTCCCTCTGAATGTGCTGGTTGCTTTTGCTGATTTGGATTTCCCTGCTGATGAACATACTGCGGGATTCATCAGCCACCATCTCCACATACTCCTCAGGCTCATCTTCAGGTGGCTCCGGCGTTACTGTCGCGAATTCATTATTTTACATTCGAGCGTAGAATTGCCTGTTATCGTTGAATTCATGCTCGTACTGCTTCAGCAGTGGGTGAGATATCATCTTTCCGAAGGTGATGCGCTTACGGTAGTCGACCACGAATATTCTTCGAAAGAAGTCATCGAGATCTGTTGGGCAATCTTTTAATTTTTCCTTGCGCGTCACCGCATCCCTGAGGTTGAAGCCGTTGCTGCACTTCTTTCTGATTTCAGCAAGGATGTCGAAACCCTTAAAGGGATACTCTGCGAAGAGCATGAAGTAGAGTAGAATACCCACTGCCCACAGATCGACAGAAATGGTGTACGGTACGTTCTCAAGGATCTCTGGTGCCATATATTTCTCAGTCCCACATACAGTACGAGCGTTTCCTGACTTCAAGGGCCTCGCGAAGCCGAAATCAGCAATCTTATAGCTCCTTCCTTTTGGAGTGTTCTTGATCAGTACATTTTCGCTCTTGATGTCGCGATGGATATAGCAGTTTTCATGCACTACTTTGAGTCCTTTCAGCACTTCAACGATAATCTAGAGGGCCTCCTGCACAGCAAAGGTCTTAGTTTTGAGCTTGCTTTGATAGGTGAGAAGGTTGCCACCGTCGCAGTACTCCAGCACCATGAAGTAGTACTCCTGAGCTACATCACCAAAACGATTACTCTCGATTATCTTCTCCTGGCGCACCAAATTGGGGTGCTTCAGCGTCTTCATTGCTTCAATCTCCTGCTTGATGTACTTCTCAAGGAAGGGACGTTTCCTTACATGCACCTTCGAGATGCTCTTCACTGCCCAGAACGTCTCCTCTGAATATCATCGTCGGGGTACTTTTTTCCACCAGGAAAACTTATCCGAAGGCTCCTTTGCCCAATGTCCGAGTAATCGTGTAGCAGTGGGGTTCGGACTTGAGGATAGCATAGATGTCTTCGAAACCTTTCTTGCCCTACATTTCCATTTTGCCACTTTTCAAATTATCTGAACAAGCCTGGTAATTATTTAAATGGAAGTGCCCCTGAAGGAAAACCCCAGCTGCAAGGAGAGAATAGGAGTTCTTTGGGAGGAAAGCCCGGGAACCGTAATCGCTATGATTGCCGGTATCGTTCTGCTACTCACTTTCATCATCGGTGCAGTGATCTGGGTGGTGCATCGACATCAAGCGCCGGTCATCATGGTTACAAACACTATCCCATCACACTATTGTGCAAGGATGCCAATGCTGCATGGATACGGCTACCAGTGATGGTTTATGAGATCTATTCGCATATTGGGTACTGTGGCAACAATCAAAGCCGAAATATTTCTTGCTGCAACTCTAGTCGATCATCACAAAAACATTGATGCAGCAGCTTCGCTTCCCATAGGGATAATCTTATTCATAAAATATAACATCACATGGAAGGCAGCAGGCTTGGTGTGGAGTTTAAGGTCCGATCGCATGTTCCAGGCTACAGCGGATACATACCTGGTGCTCGCAGTTAAAATATTTACGGCAAGACCTACGGACGAATCACCGAAGAATCCACAAACAGGCAGGAGTAGCAGGAATCAAGGTTCACTACCACCAACCTTGGCAATAGCTTTGCAATCCGCAACGAACTGCTCAAGGAGTCTCCGAAGGAGGTATCCACCATTGTAATGTAGGGCGAGTTCTGGAAGGATGAGAGCAATCTTCACTCTTTCAAAGGCTCCAGCCGAAGCAAAGCAAGCAAACCCCGTCCATAAAGTACCGTTGCCATTCACTCAGAATACGTACCTGAAGCCAAGACCAAGCTGACCTATGAGTAGGCCTTGAAGAAATGAACCCCTTTTTGACGATATTATAACTTTCCTTTTGGATGTCGGTTTACGGAGGGTTCTCCACCCGCAAGATGGAAACCCGCTACAACGAGCTACTCTATGAATTGCTAGCGCTCATGCAGTCCACACTCGCGAAATTCATCGCTAGGGGTAATACGTTTGGTAACGCAGAGCAGGTCGACTAACTGCTTTTCAAGTCCTACTTTCACCGGCTCTACGAATCGATCAAGCAGGTCGAAACACGCAAATACTTGAACCCCAAGTTTGCACCGGTCTTGGAGGGGCTTGAGGAAGTATGCTACGACCATATCGATGGCAGTCTGTCAGCAGCATAGCTCTCAGTTTCCCGCCCGATACGGCTATTCACAAGCAAGAAGATGGCATCAGCCAGAAGCCCATAAGAGAGAAGCATGAGTATTGACAGCCCTGCGAACAACTATATGCCAGTCACAGTACCAACTGAAACTACTCAGCAAATATACAACATGAAATGGCCCGATAAGCCTATTGAAGTGCCAATGAACGTTATTGGTGAGCATCCCGAGATGGATGCTATGAACGATGCTCGCAAACGCATAAAGAGTGGGGTGACCTACAAGAACAAGCCTAGCGCATCACGGAAGGAAGCAAGACCAAACACATCAGTTCAACGAGAGTACAATCAAATCATGACTTAGTCAAAGCATCAACAAATAAGGGCTTCAGACTATCGAGAACTAGATTGAAGATTTGAAGGAAAAATCCCAGACCGTTTACTTAGCGGAGGAGCGAAGAGGCTCTTCACAGCAGCCTCGCCGTGAATCCACCGGGGCTATAGTTGAGCCTCGCAAGAAGCTTTATGAATAGCTTGAGAAGTATAACTCAACGTTGGACATCAGTCAGCATATGGCTCAACTACCTCCTCAGCGCCGCAAGACAACCAGGATGTACCGCATCGCCAAGCTTTTCTGACCACACCTGTTAATTGTTTTATTTTCGAATGAACTTCAGGGATTACCAGCTACCAGTTCATCCAGCCAGCATCGTTGTGCTGAACCAACAGCAGACCCGCTCTCGTCTGGAAAAGATTCTCAATCAGGTGACAGCTGCTTCCAACATCGTCAGCCAACATCGTACCATATTCACTCGTGGCGGCGACCAACAACAACATAAGGAGGGTTCCGCCAACCGTAGCGTTAGGCAGGATATCCAAGGCGAATCATTAGACCAACGAACTAGACTCAAACCAATCGAAAGACTTTACAGTCCAGAAGTGTCGGAGACATCCATCAGAGGTGATTTTCTCTCACCAGGCAGACCGTAACAAGGTCGCAACCGGATCCAATCAAAAATGGAAGTCAAACCAAAGCCATCTAACGTATAGATGCCACACAAGAACGAAACCAGCAAGTTTGATGCTTGGCAGGAAGCTTTGAACAGTCTGCAGTCGAGGGTTCAGGAAGCTCGCATAGGGATGGGCAAATCGACCAACCAAAAACCCACGGAGCAACAAACCGCTCGGTATATGAACAAAGAGCCTGAGAAGGTTGATGACACGGAAATTGAGGAAGATATGTTCAATACAAAGACTATTGTGAAGGTTGGTAGTGTGCGTTCAAAGGGGAGCACCACCAAACAACAATTACCCTACCGGACGACCTACTACGTTCCCGAGTTGATTCGTTCCATTAATGAGCGGCATTCCCTAGCTATGCAGCACATCCGATAATCGATCGGCATCTTCAAGTACTTTCTGAACTTCAAGAGGAAGCCCGAGGAGGCCGCTGTGCGACTTGAGCTTCCTCAGAGCCAACTCTACAAGAACAAGAAGACACTGGTATTCGATCTGGATGAAACGCTGATCCACTACTCTGAAAATGGTGATAAGCACTGTGACATCAGCCTATCGATCATCATGCCTACAGGTCAGACAGTTCAGGCGCATGTGAGTATTCGACCTTATGCACTTACTCTTCTGAGCAAACTCAAGGACAAATTCTAGCTGATTGTATTCACAGCAAGCGAAAAGACCTATGCCAACACAGTCCTCAACTTTCTTGATCCTGACAACAGAATATTCCAGCACCGATTGTACACTGAGCACTGCTACAAGCATCCAGAAGGTCCTATCAAGGACCTGGAAGCAATCAATCGCCCGCCTGAGAGTATTGTCTTAATTGACAACTCGCCCTATTCCTATGGGATCCAGCAGGACAGTGCCATCCCCATTCTGCCATACTACGGTGATGAAGGTGACTGCTAGCTAAAACGGCTGTAGTAGTACCTGAGTCGACTGGAGCATGTACCCGACGTACGTGTGCTCAACCGATCGACGTTCCAGCTGCACCGCTACACCGACTTCGCTGAAGCCAAGCCGCTCATCACCGAGCTGTATATGCAGGCTTCCTGACAGTTTACTTGTTCTTCAGTTCGAACCTTCTAGAAGCTGGTAGGGTTATGCTAAACTTAAACATTTGCGCGAGCAGAACATAATTTATTTGCGGTTTGGAAGAGATGCTACGCAACCTGCAGAAACGGCTGCTGTTGGGTATGCTGAACATGAAGCAACATTGGTGGGCTGGGAACGCGAAACCCAACAAAGACCTTTACGGTACTCGAGGTAACTATTGCAGAACTGCTTGGGGTCAAGAAAGACGCAACACAAGCGGAAATCAAGAAAGCATACTACAAGCTGGCACAGAAATACCACCCTGATAAGAATCCGTCGAAGGAAGCGAAGGAGAAGTTCCCTGACATCAATAAGTAATAAAGGAGTAAGGTAGTGCCTACGAAGTCCTCTCAGATGATGGCAAGCGTAAAGCCTACGATCAAACTGGCTTTCCCGATGGGCAACCAGACTTCTCGTCTTCTTACAGTAGGCCAGGGTCAACAGGACCAACGGGAGGGAACCCTGGTGATTCATCATATGCAGGTTTTGAGAGTCCTGACGGAAGCTATACTTTCAGGAGTTTCCGAACAGGCCCTGGAGGTGGAAACCAACAGTTCGATCCCTCAATGTTCTCGAATTTTGCCGATCTATTTATGAATCGAGGCGGTATGGGAGGAATGGGACCAGATACTGAATCACCCTATCAGCAAATGAAAGGATAAGACATGATGCTCGCCATGGAGATTGACTTTGCAGAGGCCGTTAACGGCTGTCAAAAAACCTTCCAATTCAATAAAGCAGTGAAATGCAATACTTGCCAAGGAACCAAAGTTCGTCCTGGCAGTCAACCACAGACCTGTCCAACATGCCAAGGCAAGAAAACAACCCAGCTCAAGCAGGGTAGCTATGCATTTAACATGGCCTGCAACACCTGCCAAGGACAAGGGACCGTAATAAAAGATCCCTGTACAGCCTGCAGAGGGCAGGGAATTGTCAACCAAATTGTGACAGAAAGTGTGTCAATACCTAGAGGTGTAGACTCCGGAATGACAATCAAAATCCCTGAGAAGGGTAACGCTTCGGACATCCCAGGTGGTAGGAGTGGCGACCTACTTCTCAAAGTCAATGTTAAAAAGCACCCATAATTCCGGCGGGAAGGCAGTGATGTCTATAGCACTGCATCCATTTCCATTGCAGACGTACCTTCCTTGGTTATCATAGGCCGTTCTTGGTACAGAGATCCAAGTAAATAACATCTACGGTCAGCGCAAGAAATTAAAGGTTATGGCTGGCACCCAAGTAGGAGATAGGATATTCGTTCCCGGTGAGGGCTTCTTCAAACCCAACAGCAATGAAAAGGGAGCACATTACGTAAATCTCAAGATAGAAATTCCTCGGAATATTTCCGATAAATAACGGCAGACCTTTGTCTATCTCAAGGAGCTTTAAAGAGAGCGGAAGAAGTGATTTCTCATTCCTGTGTTTTAACTTTAGCGCCATTTATTAAAATATGAATCTTGAGGCAAAGCTTTCGAGGTGCATGCAGTCTACCACGATTGTCGCTGAAGAAGATCACTGTGGGACTGACTACCTGTAGTACTTGGAGACCGTCCAGAAGCACTCGCAGATGGGTGGCCATACAGCCGAGGAGTCAATGCGACGGGCAGCAACCTTTATGGAGTTAGCAGCGAAACTCGAAAGGCGTTTGTTGGTGGTCGAGATGGCACAGCTATCTGAAGAGCACCAATCAACCATCCAACCCTGCTCGATGCAAGTACCCGATACACATTAACAAAGACATAGCAACTCAAGAATCGCGTATGTATTCTGCTGCTACTAGCCTACCTGGAGACTGAGCAGTATAGGTTACGCTACGTCATAAAGGAAGACCAGCAGTACCGAAGAAAGTACCAGCGACTGCTATCAATATCGGTCAGTCAACTTCGAATACGAATGGCCTTTGAGGACGAAGAATTCGAGCACTACCTCATCAGGGTGTGCAAGGAGCTTCAGAAACTGCCGTATGGCACCGAGTTTATCTGTTTCTTCAGAATGTTCATTGAGAGTTTGGAGCTGAACAACCCCGAAAGACTTCTGGCAGAAGTCATCAAGGAGCCCACTCAGCCAAAACAAGAACTTGAGGACAAACCTATTCAAATCAGATGCAACAGCGACTCCTTATCCAAAAAAATGAATAGGATGGAAGAGGAAGCAAAATTACAGTTGGAACCAGAGCCGATAGTCAAACCCAGCTCAATAACATTCAAGCGTACGCCAGCAATCAACGGCAGAACTATGTTTTATCGTGCCCAACCACGTCCCACATATCAGCGAAGACCTGACTATTGAGTAGGTAATATACGCTGTCACTTCTTGAGGTAGCGATCCACCGGCAACCGTTACTTCTGCGAGAAACAGTCCTAAATATACTTTATGTCCACAATCGTTATTCTCCTCAACTCTTTGCTCCTCTCGACTTTGGGAGCCTTCGTGTACTGAGCCACCAAGAAGCACCCATCAATGACGTCGGGTGAGTACTCGAAGCCCAACTCTTTTGCTTTCTTGACCAGGTCGGCTTTAATTGGATCTTCATACCCGCTCGTTACGATAGTTTCCCCTGAGAACGGTTTTCTGCTGGCAATAAGCTTCGAAACTTGATCTGATTAAGCAATACCCATCTCCCGTTATGCTTGCTTCTGGAGCTATCTGTACTATCGGGTCAGGTTATGAAGCAACTCGATTTGACGCTTCTCAATCCTGTGTTTCGTCACCTTCGGCTTTGCAGCACGATCCTCGCAGGATATACGACTGTTCTCGTCATGAATTACGATGGTCTGCTCCTCATCGATCAGAGACAGCTGCTCTTTGATGTGCTGTTTTTCTCTACGCTTTCTTTCCTCTTCGTCTTGTTTGCTGAGTCTAATCGCCATCTCTAATTCAGACTATGAGCTTTCTGCTTTCATGCGTGAAGTAAATTTTTTGTCCAACACTGCTTGCTTCAGCGAGGGCTACTTGGGCTAAACTTTGAACTCGTGTGACTTATCTGGCTCGCGGATCCTCGCTTTGAACACAGAGTGTGGACTTTTTGTAGCACTAAGCAGCTTAACTCCGCTGCTGGGTTGATACTCATCCACAGGAGAGAGGTTGTTGACACGCTTGACAGGAGTGTCACTTCTGGATCTCGTGATCTTTACAAGCTGTAACCCCATTTTCAGATCGTAAGGAGTATTGTCTCTGAGCTTGATCCTCACTTCGTTGGATGGTTCCATCTAAGCATAACATCTTAATGTACGTGCAGCCCACTCCTCTCAAAGTACACTATTTTTTTGGATTCCCATTGCTCCTTCTAAAGGTTTTTGCTTTAGGTATAGATCTGGATAGCCGGGCCACCGCCTCGAAAGAAGCTACACTCAATGATTGGAACGCGAATAGCATCTGCATAACCACTCTTTTACTTATCTTGATCGAGTTCACACAACATTCGTCGTATGTGAGCACTAACTCGATCTCCTTCTCGGGGAACTCGAGTTACCATTCACTATTAGATTGCTTGATGCTTCTAATGTCACCGTTGTAGCTTTTTTCATCCTTGATGCGGTAGTCGATCATCCCGAGCAATCACCGCCTATAATAATTAACACAGAAGTTTGAATCTCGCTATGAAGCTCAAAATTCTCAGCTGGAACTCGGTTGCAACGTGGGTGTGGAACATCCCCACCGAGGAGGAGAAGTGCACTATCTGCCAATTTCCATTCGAGTCGCCATGCCCACGCTGCAAGGTTCCTGGAGATGACTGTGTGCCAGTGCAAGGCCAATGCAAGCATCACTTTCACCTACACTGTATCATCAAGTGGACGGATGAGGGTTCCAGTGACGAATGCCCCCTCTGCCGTGAAAAATGGCAACCAAAACACTGATCACGAAGACTCCTCAAACAATAGCTAATTGGCAGATGAAATCAGTCTCCTCCGCAGCATCCACCCTTCTTCTTCTTTGATGGCTTTTCGTCGAGGCGAGTGTTTCGCTGAGGTGGAAGCTTCGCATCCGTGTTGGTTTTGTTATTAGCGTCGATCCGCTCAGCGATGCTCGTAAACAGTTCCTACATTACACATGCGAGTACGTTGATCCCCTTGCCTTCCTTCGCACTAGTCAACTTGAACAGCGCGTTAACAGACTTAGCAAAGTTCTTTGCTGTCTCATAAGGGACTTCTTCGTTGTCCACCTTATCGGTTTTGTTGCCGACAACAGCAAGGATTAGATCCTTAGGTCCTTCCGACTGAAGTTCCTTCACCCAATTCTTCATGACCTCGAACGAATTTTTGCTGGTGATATCATAGACGCACAGCGCAACTTGACTATCTGCATAAGCCGCTGACTAACCTCTGTAGTAAATGGGAGCAATAGACTTGTACTTTTCCTGCCCTGCGGTATCCCACATCTGAATGAGCATTGGTGTGTACCTGCAACCTCACTGACTGGTTGCTGCCGTAGGTATGCACCTTGGAAAGGAAGGCAGCACCCAACGTGGGATCATTGAATTCGTTGAACTCATCGTTGACGAAGCGCAGCAGGATACTGCTCTTACCAACACCGGAATCGCCCACCACGATCACTTTAATCTGGTTCTGCTTGGACATTAGCTGTCAAGGAATTAAATTGTAATTATGAGGATTGCCGACGCTGTTAGCTTGATAAAGTTAGCAATTCTACCGATCCATGCCGAAAGCATTGATGTGTAACAAAAGAAAAGCATTCACATATCAGGCCAAACTCATTCACGGAAGCAGTGGCTTACTCTGCTCATGTCGGTTCAGACGACTGCGGAGCTCCTCGTTTTACAGGACATGTTGCCGATTTTCTAGCTCGAGAATATCGACTTTCTGACGATAGTCTGACAGCATTCGCGTACATTTTTAGTAAATATGGCGCAGCATGTCCATGCTTTTCATTGACTGGGAGGCACCCGATCGTGATCGATCCTGGTTGAGGTAGCGGTTGCATAGAGTCACCAACTTGCTATCAGAAATGTTTCGGTGGGGTCGAGGTGTCTCTCGCCCGTTATTCATCTTTATGCTCTTGCGTTTTGTCTTCGATTGCTTGCGATGGGACTGCGAGGGACCCCTAACAACTCCGTCCTTCTCAATGGAAAGTGGAAGGTGCATCGAGTCTTTGGTCTTTTCATCGTGTGGACGGTAGCTCAACAGGTCGATAGACTTGCAGTTGCTGAGTCGATTTGGCTGTCGCACAACGTAGCGCGGATAGACGATTTCTAGTTCAGCACGATTCGAACTCACTTCATTGTGTTTCCTGTTCTTTTTAGAAATGATCATATGGAATGTTTTATTAATACTACCTTGACCCACTGATTCCGTTGGTTGAAGAATGAGGTTCCAACGAACATTGCTTTCGTCGAAATAGGAATAAATTAATGCGAATAATCTCCCGCTTGGTCCTGCTAGTGTTGCTTTGTGTTGGAATCCAATGCTGCAGCCATCCCATCTTCTGTGAAGGTGAGGTACTCAGGAGCGTGCAGCTGAGTGGCATCTTCCCTGACAGCAAGACCTTTGTGGATATGCCACTCAAGTACGATGTTGATGTGGTGCTACAGAACTTCAAGAAACAACCCATCGATGTCTTTGTCCGATAGAACTTCCTAGAACCGGAAACGGTGCTGCAAGCTGCCAATCTTTCGGACTGGAAGGCTCTTCCTGATAGATTCACTTTCATCTCTGATTCAAAGCTCAGGGAGTTTGCGTATGCTCTGAATCTCAAATGGAAGGGGCTAGCCAAGAAGTTTAATCTCGATCAACTGTACAAAGTGTCTTCATGTCGCGCCAACTGTACCTCCATCCTCGAGGTTATGAATGGGAGAACTTTCATTGCCCCGGGAGGACGCTTCCGAGAGTGCTACTATTGGGATACCTACTGGATTGTAAAGGGACTAATTCAAAGCGATATGCTGGACACCGCTGAGTCTGTCATTCGGAGCTTTTTTGAAGTCATTAATACTTACGGCTTTGTGCCCAATGGAATGCGCATCTACTACCTCAATAGATCCCAACCGCCTCTTCTCGCTCTGATGGTTGAAGAACTTGCTTACGAGTATAGAATGAGGTTTGCTAGTCTCAAGGCTGTTAAACTCGAGCAGGACGCAATTCCTGTACTCATCAAATAGCATGCTTATTGGACTTCAACCCACAGTCGAAACATCACTGTGAAAGGTCGTACTCATACTGTCAACTATTACAATGCGAATACAAGCGATCCCAGACCTGAATCGTATAAGGAAGATGAGAGACTCGTGGAGAATATGACAAAGTCACAGCGAGCGGTCTTGCTGAAGAACATCGCTTCAGCTGCGGAGAGTGGTTGGGACTTTTCATCTCGATGGTTCGCTGATGCGCATAACATCAACACTACTCAAACAACTCAGATCAACCCAAGCGATCTAAATGCATTCATGGGTCTTGTCGAACAATCCATTGCCAATATGGCTCGTTCGCAAGGAAACGCTACTGTATACGGCTAATACACCAAGTATGCGAACGACAGAAAGATTTACTTCAATTCAATTGAGCAACAAGGTTTCTACCCAGACTACCCAGAGCAAAAAGAATTTTATGTGAGCTGGCTCGTGCCACTTTTACTCCTAAACAAGGAAAATACCTACAAATTCAAGGAAGTTGTAGTTCCTCCCACTAGCTTTCTTAATACTGGGCAGCAATGGGACTATCCCAATGTATGGGCGCCACTGGTCTGGGTGCTACTCGAGTCAAGTCCGCAAGACCAAAAGTTGGAAGTCGCTCAGAAGTGGGTCGATACAGTCTACTGCGGATGGCGTAAGTACGGAGCAATGTTTGAGAAATACGATGCTGAGAGGCTTGGCGAGCGAGGACAAGGTGGCGAATATGTGGTCCAAGAAGGCTTTGGTTGGACAAACGGGTTGACTATCGACATCCTGCTTAGCTATGGTAATGATCTCGTCGCGAGAAACTGCTGATCTTGCATGCTTTTGTCAAATGGCGCCGAGTCATATTCATAAGTTTGGTGCGAGCGTATAAATTTCAGCAAACTCATACACACGCATCACTGTCTGCTCACGATTTGCACTTTCCTTTGATCGACCTAAAGCGCAGGCTCTTGCGAGACCGTGTTTGTGGTGCCTCCGTGGTCAACAGCTTACGGATAGACTCCTCGAGATGTTCCTGCCGAATCTGCGACTCAACTAGAAGCGCCTACAGTTCTGCGACTCGGTCCCTCAGCTGCGTTACCTCCTATGATCTACCTGTTCGTTCTCAGCGATGCTCTCGGTTAAAGCCCTCTCAATATCGAGCACCTCCACTTCCTTCGATAACGAAAGCCTCTTCTCCATAGTAAATATAATAATCAGAAACACTTGGAGAGGGTAAAGCCACCACAGCATGCCACCAGGATGAAGTAGATGACCAGCAGCACGACCAGCCCAATGATGATCTTCCACTTGTGATTCTTCCACATCATTTGGTTCTTGAGGGTCTGAGTAAGATAGCGGCTACCTTGGAGTTCGAGTTAAGGTCCAGAGACATTGAAGACATCATCTTCGTCTTCTCCACGAGGATTTCTATTTTTTCGCCACGAGCAATGGCCTTGTCAAGGTTTTCTCGAGTGACTTCGACCAGCTACTACGTAACCTTTTTAAGTTCCGATATCTTATCGACTTTCTCGGGCGTATTGAAGAGTGTAGCCTTCTCCTCAATGATCTTGCTGAACGGAGAGAGCCCGTAGAGGGTTGCTTTATCAACGAGGCTCTCCTCAAATGTTGCCTCAAAAAGCTTTCTAATTTCCTAGAGGAACAGGAAGGCGATTCGCTGAGGGTAGTCGGTTTCGCACATGCAGAGGTAGATAACTCCACCAAGATACACAGTGTAGAATACATACGCCTGTACCTGAAACCTCGCATACTTCTTCTCAGGTTTACAGAACTTCAGCACCTCATTGGCCATGAGTATAAAGTTGCCTGTGCACTTCGTGTACTCCACCAGCATGATGTTCTCCCGCGCTATGGCGGTGTAGATAATCGACATGTATTGGTGAGATAAGGTTATAATACCGATGCCAAGCCGAAGCCGTTCATTGTTCCACCTTCCACGGCTGCACGGACCATTATGCTATTAACGACGTTTATATTCCGTCAGCAATCGAAGCGTTACCAGTTTAAGCGCTCCGTAGCGACTCAAGTTATAATCCTATATGAACGGCATGGAAAAGGGAAAAAGCGGCAAACAGCCAAGCGCCAAGCATCAACAGGAACATATAGACATCTTGCTCAACTGTATGCAGAAGTTGGAGAAGTCCAAGACTGGTCCGCTGCTGAACCTCTTCTATTCCTTTATGGTCGGGTTGCTATCGAGCTGCCTCGCCAAGAGGATTACGAAGGCTCACGGTGCGCTGGGAGTGATCATAGGGCTGGCTTCGTTCATGTACAGCCGTAAACTGAACCGGCCTTGCATCAAAGAGTGAGATTCGAAGTGACTTTGTACTGGCTATATCTGAGTTAAGTTATTGAATGTGAGCTGCAGTTTAAAAATTTGGAGTCGATGGCCTTCCAGGGTAAGGAGAATGCCACTGGGGTGAGCTAGCATCATCACATGGAGGTGTATTTCGTTGAACTTATTAACTTGCTGATCAGCTCTGCAATCGAATAATACATTTGAATTCCGTTCTCTCAAGCCAAAACGAGGATTCGATAATACTCTGTTTTTTGCATTCCAGCAGATGTGTTTGGCAGAAAAGGTTAATGGAAGGTTGCCACATCACTTTTGCACTGTTTTGATAGCTGAAGTGCACCATTGAGAATTACTAACAAAGTAACTTGCTTTCATGCTCAATTAGGGGTTGG
>ERZ724508.438-NODE-438-length-30072-cov-5.393510_pt1 | contig 30072 bp, 22 predicted proteins | sample MGYA00376041_ERZ724508 | MGnify/ENA primary metagenome ERZ724508 (study PRJEB28724, sample SAMN07190887) | wastewater metagenome | isolation source: effluent of sewage treatment plant in Hong Hong | place: USA: Christiansburg, Virginia | collected 2016-03-01 ...
TTTGCAGTTGTTTCAGAAACCTCTATGCTCGGATTTGAAAATTCTGCATCGGAATCTGGTTGAACAAGGATGGAATAACCCGGTACACCATTATCAATGGATTCAATATTCGTAACATCTATGTTTTCAGTATGTACAGCGTTATCAATATCTACTTCAGATGAATGTGTAATGGCAAAAGAAGAAGCGGAAACATTTTCTTTAATAGGTTCAATTTTTGAACTAGGAGGTAAGAGTCCCGCTGCACGTGCCTTAGACTCTTTTAATGCTAAAAGGTTTTCTTCTAATTCTTTTAAAAAGTCATTCGCTTTTTTATCAGCCTCGTGTTTAATATTGAACACTCTTGGCTCTAGTGTTTCTGGCTTTTCAGTTTGTTGAGGTACTGGTACTTCTTTTTCTGTAGGTTGAACATTGGAAATAGGAATTACAGCAGTAGCTGCTGAATCTTGAATTTCTTCTGATAAACGTTCTAGCTTTTGGATGCGTGCAGTATTGGCAACATGTTCTTGCAAAAGTAATTTTGAAGTTCCTTGCGCCTCTAATTCACTCGTATTTGAATACTCTTGTGGTTGCAACAGTTTTTTTAACTTCGTTCTGTCAGAAGTATATAAGGCAGCTTTTCTAGTAAGTTTGGCTGCATGCATGCTACCAATCTCTGTTTGGATTTTGGCTAATAATATATGCGCATTTTGGCAATACGGAAATTGATCAATCAATTCTGTAATGTCCGGAATGTCCTCCTTTGTAAGTTCAGAAGGATTCTTTAAAAGCGCTATGTATCGTTGTTTATTCAATTACCAGTTGGATGTTGTTTCAGTAAATACCATTAAGACTAATTGATCTAATATGGTATTCACCAATTCATTTTCTACTTGTGACAAAGACTGCGTTTGTGCAAAATCTGCATAAAACGAAAAGTCTTTTTTGAATTCTCTATTGTTCAGTTCATCTGTAAACGCAGCATTGATGGTAATGGTTAACCTTGTTTGTCCAGCCGTTTGATTTGCTTGAGGAGCAATGGGTTGTACATAATACTTCGTTATTACACCATCTAATTTCCAATCACCATTTTCCTTTACAACCAATAACTTAGTATTGTTTTGGTAAAAGGATTTGAATTTCTCTGTCAATTGTATGCTCATGGACGGCGGACCGTTACCCGATTGATTGAAAAAGTTTTGAATGGATATTGTTTTAATATTAAGAGGAATACTACCGCCTGTAAAATTATACGTAACACAGCCACTCAATAGTAGGCATAGCAAACAAATTACTGCGAGCGGATACTTAACCATTGCTTTCGTTTTCATCAATTTGGTACAACTTTAATTTACGATACAAGGTACGTTCGGATATGCCTAAATCTTGAGCAGCATACTTACGCTTGTTGTGATTCTTTTTTAATGCTTTTAAAATCATTTCCTTTTCTTTTTCATCTAAAGAAAGTGACTCATTGCTATTGTCTTCTGTGCTGTGATCGATATCTTCCACCACTTCAATGTCTTCGTCTTCATCGCGTGGATTTTTGTGGAATACAAAAGAGGGTTTGCTCGGTAGCGTTTCATCTATAGGTCCGATACTATGAAATAGATCGCTGTGCTTATTGATGATTTGGCTGCCATAAGTTTCTTGTTGCAGAGAATCAAATACCAATTTTTTCAAATCGTTCATATCCTTTTTCATATCGAAAAGGATCTTATACAAAATATCGCGTTCAGAGAAATCATCTGTTTTTATACCATTCCCGGATAAGGCTGGTAAGGTACTTTCAACAGGTAAATATTTTCGGAGTTGTTCTACTTGTACATCACGTTCTGTCTCTAATACAGACATTCGTTCGGCTATGTTTCTAAGCTGACGTATATTGCCAGGGAAACGGTATTTTATAAGTAATTGTTTCGCTTCATCATTCAAGCGAACAGGAGGCATTTTGTATTTTTCTGAAAAGTCGGAAGCGAATTTTCTAAAGATCAAATCGATATCTGTGCCACGTTCGCGCAAAGGCGGAACATATATGGGAACTGTATTCAAGCGATAATATAAATCTTCTCTGAATCTTCCTTTTTGAACAGCTTCTAGTAGATTTACATTTGTTGCGGTAACTACACGTACATCTGTTTTTTGAACTTTTGAAGAACCGACACGAATAAATTCACCACTCTCCAATACGCGCAACAAGCGTGCTTGCGTGCCCAGTGGCATGTCACCAATTTCATCTAAAAAAATAGTGCCACCATTCGTTACTTCAAAATACCCTTTACGTGCATCTTGCGCGCCAGTAAAAGAGCCTTTCTCATGTCCAAATAATTCGGAATCAATCGTCCCTTCCGGAATACCACCGCAGTTAATGGCAATAAATTGTCCATGTTTGCGCGTACTCAAATGATGAATGATCTTAGAAAACGATTCTTTACCACTACCACTTTCTCCTGTAATCAATACAGTCATGTCGGTAGGCGCAACCTGAATCGCAATTTGTATGGCATGATTCAAAGCAGGAGCATTGCCAATGATGCCAAACCGTTGCTTTACGCTTTGTAGTTCCTGATTTAGAGACATGTATTTTAATTATGAATTATGAATTATGTAATAAGTACTAAGTATAGAGTACTTAGTACGAAGTATAAAATAATCTGTACTCAGTACTCCGTACTCTATACTTTCTCTACGATTTCTCCGAACAGCGTACCTCCCGAGCAGCCTGTAATCAATACATCTACATACTGCCCTTTGGTATAATTTTTCTTCGGGAAGATTGCCATCATGTTGCGGCTGTTTCTTCCTTTCAAATCGTTCTCAGATTTTTTGGAAACGCCTTCAATCAATATTCTTTGGACCGTACCGATTTGTGCTTGATTGTGCTCCAACGAAAGTTGACGTTGAACAACAATAATTTCGGTTAGTCGTCTTTGTTTTACATCATCTGGTACATCGTCTGCAAGTTTTTTCGCAGCAGGTGTTCCAGATCGTTCGCTGTATACAAATTGATAGCCAAAATCAAAGTTTGCAAATTTCATCAACGATAAGGTATCTTGATGTTCTTCTTCTGTTTCAGAACAAAAACCTGCAATGGTATCGGAAGAAATGCCGCAATCGTTGCCTAATATTTCACGAATCTTTGTGATGCGTTCCATATACCACTCGCGTGTGTAGGTACGATTCATCAATTCTAGGATACGGGTATTTCCGCTTTGTGCGGGAAGGTGTATGGAGTTACAAATGTTGTTGTACTTTTTCATGGTGTACAACACTTCATCCGTAATATCTTTGGGATGTGAGGTAGAGAAACGTACACGTAAGTCTGAATCGACAAGCGCTACACGTTCCAACAATTGTGCGAAGGTAACTTTTTCGCTAGCATCCTTAGCAGACCATTTGTATGAATCTACATTTTGGCCGAGTAGGGTAACTTCTTTGTAGCCATTCGCAACCAACTCTGTTACTTCTTTCAAAATAGAATCTGCATCTCTGCTGCGCTCGCGACCACGTGTGTAAGGAACAACACAGAACGAACACATATTGTCACAACCGCGCATGATGGATACGAAGGCCGAAACACCATCGCCACTTAAACGCAAGGGACAAATATCCGCATAGGTTTCTTCACGAGAAAGAAATACGTTTACGGCTTTATGTCCGCTGTCTACTTCATTGATTAAATTTGGTAAATCGCGGTACGCATCCGGACCGACAACCATATCTACTATTTTTTCTTCTTCTAATATTTGTTCTTTTAAGCGTTCGGCCATACAGCCCAGCACGCCCACAATCATAGAAGGCTTATTTCTTTTTAAACCTTTGAAATGCACCAATCGGTTACGCACTTTTTGTTCGGCATTGTCACGAATAGAGCAGGTATTGAGTAAAATAACATCTGCATTATCGGGTGTTGAAGTCGTGTCAAAACCTTCTTGCGTAAGAATGGACATTACAATTTCGCTGTCAGAGAAATTCATCTGGCAGCCATAACTTTCAATGTATAATTTACGCTGTTTCCCTGTATTCAACTCTTGTGTAACTCGAGGTAAATCACAAGCAGCTTTTTCCTCTGCTGTTGGTTCAGAAGGAAGTATATCTAAGTCTTGAACGATTTGTTTCATGTAGCTTGAATGCAATATCAGGAATGGTTTGTTCCTTATAGCTGTAATAGACGTAAATATACTAAAAAAATGCTTTATATGACAGAATGGCAGAAAAGTTTTGGGTAGAAAGCTTAATTCTGAAAGTCTAAGGTTTATGATTAAAATCGAGGGGTAATGGTATTCGGTGAATTAATTTCCGTTTGGAATTTGTTTTTTGTCATTTGGAATTTCAACCCCAAATCCTTGAATTTAAGCTTTAGCTAAAATAGAATGTTTCCTCCCATATCCAAAATACACCACTAAACCTACCACCAACCAAATCAAAAAGCGCATCCAATTTTCGTGATGCATGGTAGAGAGCAGTAATAAGTTTAAACACACACCAATGCCTGGTATGAGTGATTTGTTTTTAAAACTACCATAACCAATTGTAATGAAGATACACAAAACGCAAAAATAAATTGGAAGGTGTATCAGATCGAAGGCAAGTTCATTGCTTATGGATTGAAGATATAAGAATGTAATTGGAAGCATGATAAGTGGTAATACATATCGACTGCCAATAAACGGAACCCTAAAAGTATCGGTTGTTGTCGACGGTTTTTTTATCCAGATTCCTGAACAAACAATTAAAAAAGCAAAGAGTGTTCCGATGCTGGTTAGATCGACTACTTGTTTCAAATCTAGAAACAATAGTGGTAGAATGATGCACACACCCGTTAATATGGTAGCTACAGAAGGTGTTTTGTATTTGGGGTGAATGGTGGAAAGTACTTTGGGCAACAGGCCATCTCGACTCATATTCATCCAAATACGAGGCTGTCCGATTTGGAATACCAATAACACGCCTGTCATAGACACAATTGCAGAGAAGGATAGCAAGCCTGCGAATTTATGCAAGCCTGTTTGTTCCAAGGCATGTGCAAGAGGATCGCCAACATTCAATGTATTATAATGTACCATGCCTGTTATCACGAGCGCAATAGCAATGTAGATAAATGTTGAAATAAGGAGTGAAGCAAAGATTGCTTTCGGTAAATCTTTTTTAGGGTTGACGCATTCTTCGGTTGTGGTAGAGAGCGCATCAAAACCAATGTAGGCAAAGAACACTGCTGCAGTTCCTTTAAAAATACCCGACCAACCATTTGGGATAAACGGTTGCCAATTGTCTGTATTGACGGTAGTGAACCCAACAATGATAAAGAGTAAAAGTACCGTGATTTTAAATAGTACCAATACATTATTGGTACGCTTGGATTCTTGTATCCCAATATATACAAGGATGGTAATTAAAAGTGTAATGGTAATGGCAGGCAAATCGAAAATAATTGGGTAGCCAAAGAGGCGAGGAGCTTGCGCAAAGGCTTCCAGTGCTGCTGGCGTTTTTTGTTCCATAGCCGTGAAAACATCCATACTTAACCAATGCGGAAAATCAATCTGTAAGCCTTTCAAAAAAGCCGTAAAATAATCCGACCATGAGATGGCTACGGCCATATTACCTACGGCATATTCCATAAATAAATCCCAGCCAATAATCCAAGCTATCAATTCGCCAAAGGTGATATATGCATAGGTATATGCACTTCCTGAAACGTGTGTAGAAGAAGCAAATTCAGCATAACAAAATGCTGAAAACAAACAGCCACAGGAAGTAATAATAAACAGAAATATAATACCCGGTCCGCCGTCATAGGCAGCCTGACCAATCGTTCCAAAAATACCCGCCCCAATTACAGCTGCAATACCTAAGGCCGTTAAATCTCTAAACGTTAAAGTTCGTTTTAAGCTCGATTCCTCTTGTGGAGGATGATCGATATTTTTTGTTCGGAGCAGTTGATTCCACATACAGTATAAAAAAGCGAATAATATTCAAATAACGAAAAAAGAGAGGATAATGCAATTAGTTTACAAACCTATTTACCTTCAAACCTATAAGGTTTCTATATTGTTTGGTACTATAGTGACAATTAACACTGCTATTCATTTTAGAATACACACTTCGAATTATAAAACCTTATAGGTTTCACTAAGACGTATATCCACCCCATTTATCTAATCTATTTTCCGTATCTTTGATACAATGAAATTTGAACAATACGACCTTGCTCCTGGGATAAAAAAGAGTTTAGCGGAAGCTGGCTTTAACCGTCCAACTGATATACAATTTAAATCTATACCACCAATCTTGGCGGGTGAAGATGTATTGGCGATCGCCCAAACAGGTACGGGTAAAACCGCTGCTTTTGTAATTCCTATTTTAAATAAACTTATCAATGTTCAGAAATCAGAACATACCGACATCTCGTGTTTAGTGTTAGCGCCAACCAGGGAGTTAGCCATTCAGATATCGGAAGTATTTAAAAAAATAGGGACGCATACCCGCTTACGTACAATTTGTATTACAGGTGGTGTTGAGCAAGAAGCACAAATCGCAGCAGCCGATTATGGTATTGATGTATTGGTTGCGACTCCTGGTAGAATGTTTGATTTGATTTATCAAAAACATATAAAAATAACGAAAGTTAAAATATTGGTATTGGATGAAGCCGATCACATGTTGGATTTGGGCTTTTACAAAGATATTCAAGATGTAAAGAAGTTTCTTCCCCCAAAACACCAAACCTTATTTTTCTCTGCTACTATTAATGAAGAGGTTAAGAAGTTGGCCTATTCCTTGGTTAAAAATCCGATACGCATTCAAATTGCACCCAAAGATCGTGTTTCAAAAAACATTACACATTCGGTTGCTTTTATCAATATGGACGATAAGCGCTTCTTCTTAGAGCGTTTGCTTAAAGAACATCCCGAAAGTAAGGTGATTGTATTTGTGCGTACACAAGTGCGTGCAGAACGTGTACAAGCCGCCATGCTTCGAGTTGAAATACCATCGGTTACCATGCATGGTGGTAAAGAGCAGGAAGATCGCACAGATTCTATGGATAAGTTTAGAAGTGGAGAGGTTAAGGTGTTGATTGCAACAGATATTAGTGCTCGTGGTATTGATATTGAAGGAGTAGAGTATGTAGTAAATTACGACATGCCTGAGCTTGCAGAAAACTATGTACACCGAGTGGGTAGAACTGGTAGAGGTGTTTCTAAAGGATCTGCTATTTCTTTCTGTAGTTTGGAAGAGAAGTCTGTTTTAGAAGAAGTGGAAACTTTTTTAGGAAAGGAAATTAATGTGATTGAAATTACAGGAACTGATTACGATACAACCTTGGCTTTGACCGAAGATGTGAATGATAATTGGAAAGCATTGTTGAAAGAAGCAGATGCAGAAATGAATCCGAGCTATGTTCCTAAGAAAACGAAGAAAAAGAAAAAGTAAATCGTTTCAATAAATGGTAAATTTACAAGTATTGGTTCATTTTGTATAAAAAATCGGTCTTAAACCTTTATACATTTGTATATAATAATTACTTCAATTAGTTTTACTTATTAAATTAATCTTAAATAATATGAAAAAAATACTATCGATACTAGCAATTGCTTGCTCTTTGTTTGCAAGCACCGCAACATTCGCACAAATGAAAGGTTCGGGACAAGAAGCGGCAACCAATAAAGGGGATTTTATTCTTGACTTTGGAGTTGGAGTTGGTGGGGGTGATTATAATGGATTTAATCATTATAATTATAGCAATGGAAATGGTTATAATTATGGTGGAAACTGGAATGATAATTATTCAAATAAATTACAAATACCAACTTTTTCTATTTCATTGCAAAAGGCTTTTTGGGATGATATTACTATAGGAGGTGAAATTGCTTTTAATGCATTTGGTTCTGAAAGAGATTATCATCAAAATGATGACTACTATCAACATTCTAAATATGCTCAAACCAATACATTTATTTTAGCAAGAGGTGAATACCACTTTAATCGTTTAATTGGTCTAGCTCCTAAATATGATTTGTATGCTGGTGTGAATGCAGGTGCAAGAATTAGTATGGAAAAACAAAAAGAAGTTTATGAAGGTTGGGGTACACATGGTCAAATAGGTAGCTGGAGAAATGATTATGCGGATAGAACATATTCTAATGTCGGTCCAGCAGGTGGTCTTTTTGCTGGATTTAGATTATATTTCACGCAAAAAACGGCTGTTTATGCTGAAGTTGGTGTAGGTTCAGCAGTAACAAACATACGTGCAGGTTTAGCTTGGAGATTATAATTAAAAATAATTATTAAAAAAAAGCAGTCTTTGTAATTTACAAAGACTGCTTTTTTTTAATCAAAAATTTGAGCTGTTAACCATATGATAGTTAAGTATCGATTTAATGTTAAGGATATATTTGAAATCTCTAAAGAGAATATAGCATATTCCTTAACAATCGTTTTTATAGCAATTGTTTTAAAAGTTACCAATTATTATCATGATTGGGGCGTTCCTGGCACAGTGACTGCCGTATTGGGTACTGCATTAGCTATCTTGTTGGGTTTCTCTAATAGTCAAGCCTACGATCGTTGGTGGGAAGCACGTAAAGCATGGGGAGCAATATTAAATGATAGCAGATCTTTTGCAAAGCAATTGTTGACCTTTGTCGGTACTGGTCCTGATGATGTATGTTCTCATAAACCCATACATGAAATTATAAATAGACATTTTGCGTATGTAAATGCGCTTCGAATGCAACTCAGAGATGAGAAATTATCTCCTAAATGGAGAAAAGAGTTATTAAAGTACTTATCTGTTGAGGAATTTAACTTCGTAACAGCGAAGCACAATACTGCCACACAATTGATGTTGTCTCAATCGAATGCAATCAACGACTTACATAAAAAAGAATTTATAAGTGAATTTAGACACATGCAAATCGATTTGATGTTAACCAATTTTTATACCCACCAAGGTATAGCGGAACGGATAAAATCAACTCCATTTCTACCAACCTATCATTTCTTTTCAAACGTTTTTTTGTATTTCTTCATCACCTTATTACCGTTTAGTTTATTGTCAGAAGTTGAAATAGCAACCACTACATGGATATTATTACCTATAACGGTTATTATTGGTTGGGTATTTCACATGATTTATTTAAACGGCAGTGTTTATGCCTATCCCTTCAGCAACAATCGTTTTGATACACCCATGACTTCTATTTGCAATACAATAGAAATTGATTTAAAGGAAATGATGGGGGATGAAACGATACCTGAAAAGTCTGTTCCTATTAATGGGGTATTGATGTGAAATAAGATTCTCACAGGCTGCATTAGATCATTTCGGGGTGTATACTATAGAAGGATTAGCGATAGAACAAAACCTAAAGGCTACACACCACATTTTCACTTAAAATAGAATATGAATTTAAAAATAAAGACCTTCGTTTGTAATAAACGAAGGTCTTTATTTTTAAAAGATACGTAATTTTTATACAAGATAAATTCCATCTTCTTCAAGACGAATAATACCTTGTTTGTATAAACCACCAATTGCTTTTTTGAAATTCTTTTTACTCATTTGCAGACGAAACATGATTTCTTCGGAATCACTTTTATCCGTCAATTTCAATACACCACCAGCGGAACGAAGTTTGGTCAATATTTTTTCTGCGGAATCTTCAATCTGACTGTAACCAGTCTTTTGTAAGGTAACATCTATTTTACCTTCTTCTCGAATGTTTTTAATATACCCTTCTACTTTATCACCGATAGAAATATGGGTAAATAAATCGTTGTGATAAATGATGCCCTTGTATCGATTATTGATTATGACATTTACGCCAAGGTCACTTGTGTAACAGATTAGTAACTGAACTTTTTCACCAACCTCTAGGCTTACATGTTGTTTTTCAATGAAGCCTTCAATTTTGCTAGATGCCGCTAATCTACCCGTACGTTCATCTAAATACAAATAGACAGGGTAGCGCTTACCAACCTCCATCGCTTTGCTTTGCTCTCTAAATGGCACCATTAAATCCTTCTCAAGTCCCCATTCTAAAAATGCACCCGTACTATTTACATCTTTGCATGTCAAGCAGGCAAATTCATGCAATCTAATTTTGGGTTCTAAATTGGTAGCAATCAATCGATCTTCTGAATCCTTATAAATAAATACATCAATATCATCGTCTACCTTTAAATCGTCGGGTACGTATTTGTTGGGTAGTAGCAATTCTTCACCCGCATCGTTACCCAAATACATACCAACGCTTGTCATGCGTAAAGCTGTTAATACATTATTTTTTCCTACTTCAATCATTCAAATGGTGTTCTATAGAGACAAAGATATGTAATTCAGATGCGATTCGTACACAATTGGTATAATTTTGCTCATGATTCAACTTTTGTAATACCATTAAAGGCAATGAATGGATAAAATAGAGGTTGAATTCGTATCATTACATTACACAAATAAACTGCATTGTTCAAACAATTATAAGTCTGAAATGAATACAATTTATTTGGTATCTAACCAATGAATATTATGAACCACTGTTAACGTACAATTGGATTTTGATGATTTATTGGGTCCAAATTCAATATAATTGTTAGGTAATTATAAATCTCTGGTTCATTTTTTCTCAATTGATTCGGCATTTCAAAAAAATACTCAATACTTACAGCAAACAACTCCTCAGAATTACTAAATGCATAATCACGCATAAAAGCATTTCCAGAATGTTTTTGTATTCGATTTGTTGCATAATGATGAAAATTTCTAAGTGCATCTTTATCCATAAAGCAGTGCTCGGTATCGTGTAATGTTGAGTCTTCAATTTTTAAGGCATGGGCCATTTCGTGATAACCAACATGTACGCCATCATTTTTAATTTGAGCGCCTTCAATAAAAGCTTTCCAAGATAATTTAATCACTCCATTTGTTTGTACTTCACCTAGATGATAACGTTGGGTAGTAGCCGAAAAATATTTTTCTGGATAAATTACGATGCGTCTAAAATGTTCATAAATAGTAGGGAAGTGACCAAATGCTATTTGTGTCGCAGTTCCAGCTACCAATAATTTCATATCTGCCGTAACGTTCAAGCCACCTCTTCCTTCAAATATTTTTTTATGAATAAAGTATTTGACATTGCATTCAAACTTTCTCTTGTTTCTGGCATTCAAATTTCTGTAAAAAGAATTGTTATATTCAAGGGTTCCTTTTTCCTGAATGGTTAATCGATAATGGAACAATATGTGTTGATTAAAAAGAAAATTTGATGCACCTGTTGCAACTTTAAAAACAGAATACCCCAACAACGTAAATGAAAGCCAAAAAGCTAAAATAAATAGAACCAGACCTGGTAGTACAAAATTTGAATTATTTACAAAGGTTTCTAGTTCATTTTCCATCCGACTACTTACGATAAAATTGCCAACATGGGTTCAATTTTTAACATGCATTCATCATATTCTGTTGCTGCGTCTGCATAAACCGTTATGGCACTCCCGGCTTCCATGAATACTTGGTTGCTTTCTGCATTATAAAAAATACTTCGTATCAATACATTAAAATCAAAGTCATCGTTTGGGTCCATGTAACCAATCGTTCCTGAAAATGGTCCGCGTGCACATACTTCTGTTTCATCAATGCAATTCATCGCACTCACTTTGGGTGCACCTGTCATGCTTCCCATCGGGTATGCTTGTTTGATAACTTCTATGCTGGAGAATGCAGGGTCTTTTGTCGCACGTATGGTAGATATCAGTTGATGCACATTTGGAAAGGAATAGATACCACTTAATTCAGGCACTGTGACACTACCAGGAATAGATGTGCGAGATAAATCGTTGCGCACCAAGTCAACAATCATGGTATTCTCTGCTTTTTCTTTTTCAGAAAGACTTAATGTTTTCTTGAATGCTTCATCTTCAAATTGGTTGCTTCCTCGCTTGCTTGTTCCTTTGATGGGCTGAGAGTAAATGGTTGAATCTACTTTTTTAATAAAGCGTTCTGGTGAAGCGGATAAAATATAGTCCTGTTCAAATTTGTAACAACAGGAAAAGGGCATGGGATTTTTCGCTGTTAATTTTAAATACGTTTCTACTGGATTTAACGTACCTGTGCCTGTAAACGGAATACAATAATTAATTTCATACGCATTTCCTTCTTGAATGAATTTTTGAATGCGTGTTACTTGATGAATGTATTCATCTCTTGTTACGAGATGGCTTATTTTGATGGGGGTATCTCGTTTTGTAATCTCGGTATGTTGAAATGTATTTATTTGATTGACAATTCCACTTGCATCACCTTTCAATATGTGAATTTCAGTTGCTGTAATTTCCCATACATGTTTGGGTATATTGATGGTGGCAGCTTTGAAATCTATTGGTTGTTTCTTGTTGGTTTGTACTGCTTCGACACTATTTTTTGCATCGTAGGAAAGGAAGGTGAACAACCAATCCATAGGGTAGTTGTTTCTTGTTTGCTCCAATGCTTCAAAAATTTTTGTTGTGTCTGTTATCTGAAGGCTATAATCAGAACCGAATGCAATTAGATGGCGAAATGCTTTTTGCGGATAATGCACATATTGATTTGGATTTAAGTAGGTAAACGTATCTGCGTTTTTATCCAACCAAAACAATGTCTTTCGAATGAAAGTATCTATATCTTCTGTTAAAGCGATGCGTTTCATTTTAGTTCACTCAAAGAAATCTTTGCTTTTTGTTCGATGCTATTTTCGTATTCGTGATTCTTATACGCAATTGCTTTATGAAAATAATTGCGCGCTAAATTATTATTATGATGTTCTGCGTAAATATAACCTAGTTGCAAGGCTGCATTGGGAGCGTAGTAATAATTATTTTTTTTTTTTTTTGATAAGTTTATAACTTTTACATAGTACTGAATACAATCATTTTGCCTGCCGGTTTTTTGATACAAGCGCGCAGCTCTGTAATAATATTCAATCTTATCTTTCTTTGTTTTTAAATCGCTTAAATTTGTAGTGTTGAATGCTTCAAAGGCTTTTGTGTAATATCCTCCATCGGTAAAATAGCGAAGTTTTGTGAGTTGCTTATTTGGGAGCTCATTACTTAACGCAATTTTTTGAGCATATTTATCGGATTCGTAGGTAGCTTGACCAATATTTTTTATTGTATTCCAATACGTCAGTGCTGTTTCATCTTCGTCGTTCAACCAATACGATAAAAATAATTTAAAAGTAGCGTCCTTTAATAAGTTTTTGCCTTTAAACATTTGAATGTAACGGTTAAAATAATAACGCGATTCGATGTATTTTCCTTGCTGTAATAACAGATCTCCCTGTAAATAATCTATTGTAGGAATAGATAGGTATGCATTGGTTTTGGAAATTGTTTCGATTTGTTGAATGGCTTCTTTTGAATTTCCTTTTTTGCCCAAAACGGAAGCATATAAAAAGGTATATAAAATATTGTTCGGATATCTATTATCAAGATATTTCATTGTTTCCAAACCTGGATCTCGATTCAAAATATATTGTTCTGCAATAATTTTAATTAAATATCCTTCTTGTAAATAAATGGTTTTGCTATCGATTACATCTTGTATCATTTGCATACCCGTTGTTATGTTTCCTTTAAATCCAAGGGATGATGCGATCCAAGCATGAGAATTTGGTATGGAACCAATCAGAATATTTAATAAACCCAAAGATTTTTTAGTGGGTACAAACGTTGCGTGTAGTTTTAAATTTTCATTTAAAAGACTTAATGCTTGCTTGGTTGCAACTGCAGCAGCTACCTCATCATTAAATTTCATCTTCGTAAATGCCCACTGAAGTTTGATTTCAGCCAAACAAAAATTATGATAGGGCGATGAAGCTAGATTGTTTGATTGAATCAACTTGAGGTAAGCAGATTCGCAGGATTTAATTTGAGTATATTTTGTTTCGTCTTCTGAAAATAATAGGGCAGTGGTTTCTGCTAATGATAATAGGTAAACAGGTATTCCGTTTTGCGGGTCACGAAGCTGCTCTGTATTGATGCGTGTCTTTGCCTCAATGATTTTTAATTGAATAATTTCTTTGTAAGCTAATTCGAGTTCTGAATTAAAATAATAACTCGAATAGGAGGGGAATGAAAAAAGTAGACAGAATAAAAAAGGGTGTATTCTTAGATACACCCTTTTTTGAATTAAATATGTAATACAATTCTTTAACAAAGAATTATTATTTTTTTAATGTTTCCATTACGAATTCTACGTTCGCTAAAATACGGCCGCAATGTTCACATACGATGATTTTCTTTCTTTCACGAATTTCACCTTGACGTTGTGGTGGAACTGTGTTGAAGCAACCTCCACAAGCATTACGTTTCACAGAAACTACTGCTAAACGATTGCGGAAGTTGTCTACTAATTTATTGTAGGAATTCAACAAACGATCTTCAATTTGCTTTGCAGCTTTTTCGCGATCTTTGTTTAATTTAACTTCTTCTTCTTGGCTTTCTGAAATGATTACATCAAGTTCTTGTTTTTTATTCTCAAGATCTTTTCTACGTTCACTTAAATTGTGCTCCGTTTTTTTAATCTCTTCTTTTTTGAACTCGATTTGTTGAAGCGCTTCTTTTATTTTTTTATCAGAAACCTGCATTTCTAATTGTTGCAGTTCAACTTCTTTACTGATTGCATCAAACTCACGGTTGTTACGCACGTTCTTTTGTTGCTCTTCGTATTTCTTTATAAGCTTTTCAGATTCTTTAATACCATTTTTGAAGTTTTTGATGCCTTCATCCATAGAATTGATTTCACCTTCATGCTTTGATAAACGGGTTTCATACCCTGCTAATTCATCTTCTAGATCTCTAACTTCTTCCGGTAAATCACCTCTTACCTTTATAATTTCATCTAACTTTGAGTCGATTGATTGAAGCTTGACTAAAGCATCTAATTTTTGAGCGATTGTAGTTTGTTCCATTTACAGTTGATAATAACCGATAGGGTTTGTATGAATACTCGTTAAAACGATTGCAATATTAACAAATTTTTTCGTCAAAACAGTGAATAATAATTCTTTTGTGTGAATTTCACTTTCATAATGTCCAATATCACATACTAAAATACGGTCTTCAGCATCAAAAAAATCGTGATATTTAAAATCTCCAGTAATTAAAACGTCTGCTTGTGAGGTAATTGCATTTTTTAATAAAAAACTTCCAGAGCCACCACAAAGAGCAACTTTTTTTATTTCACCTGTGAAAGCAGTCGTAAATCGTACACAAGAAAGTTCTAATGTTTTACTAATATATGCTAAGAAATCCCTTGGTTGCATCGGTTTTTCTAAATCCCCAATACAGCCGCTACCTACCTGATTATGTTGGTTTAGCAAAGGAATGAGGTCAAATGCTGGCTGTTCGTAAGGGTGATGTGTATATAACGCAGCTACCACGGTTGATTCCAAATAATTGGGATACATAATTTCAACCCTATTTTCGAGTACTTTTTCTTTTTTACCAACTTCTCCGATATGTGGATGTGCTCCTGCAAGCGGCTGAAAAGATCCTTCGCCTTGTATCACAAACGAACACTCACTATACTGACCAATAGAACCTGCACCTGTTTCAAATATTCCTTTCAGAACCATTTCCGTATCCGCAATAGGTATATAGGTTACGAGTTTTGAAAGTGTGCCTTTTTTAGGTGCAAGTACCTGTACATTTTGTAAGCCTAGTTTTTGGGCAAGCATACCACTTACACCATGTTCTAAATTATCTAAATTAGTGTGTATGGCATAGATGGCTATGTTGTGCTGGATAGCTTTGATTATAATCCGTTCTACATAATTGGCACCAGTAAGTTTCTTTAATCCTGAAAATATAACGGGATGATGCGCTACAATTAAGTTGCAATTTTTGCTAATAGCTTCATCTATAATATCTTCTATAACATCCAAACAAACTAGAATACCTGTGCAGGGTTCTGTTTTATTACCTACCAATAATCCACAATTGTCATACGACTCTTGATAGGATAGTGGTGCAAAATTTTCTAAAAAAGAAATAATTTCAACGATACGTGGCATAAGATTTGTGAAAATGAGCCTGACTTTGCAATTTGCCTAAAATTTAAGAACAGTATAAATATAACGTGATTTTTCTAAAAATTTTATTATTCCCTTTTACAATCATTTATACAGGTATTACTATCTGTAGGAATAAAATGTATGATCTAGGTTTTTTTACGAGCGAACAAGTACCTGTTGCTGTAATCTGTGTAGGTAATTTAAAAGCAGGCGGTACAGGTAAGACGCCGTTTACGCAATACCTAGTAAATACCTATTCAAATACGTATAAAACGGCAGTTTTGAGTAGAGGATATGGCAGAAAAACGAAAGGATTTGTATTGGCAGGTGTAGATTCTACCATTCACGATATTGGGGATGAATCCTTTCAGATTTATTCGCATGCAAATAATAACTATGTTGTGGCGGTGTGCGAAGACCGTGTGCAAGGTGTAAAGGAATTATTGAACCTATATCCCGATCTTAAATTGGTTATTTTGGACGATGGATTTCAACATCGAAAAATTAAGCGTGATGTTAATGTATTGCTAACGGAGTATAACGATCCATTTTATGCGGATTGGGTGTTACCTTCTGGAAGGTTGAGAGAATGTAAAATTAGTGCTGCACGTGCAGATGTTGTAGTGGTTACAAAGACACCAAGTACCTATAAGCCTCTATCTCATCAAGGCTTTTTACCCTACATAAAACCTCGTGTACCTGTTCATTATACAGGCATTTCGTATGGTTCATATCATACGTCAATTGACATACAACCTCTTAAAAATAAAGTAATTGTAGTTACAGGAATTGCTAACGCAATACCTGTTTTAACATATTTAAAAGAACTGAATCTGGATGTTGTAAAGCATTTTAACTTTTCAGATCATTACGCATTTACCTCTAAAGATATCAACTTGGTGGAAGAAGTATGCAAAAGTTATGATTCCGTTCAAATCATAACTACTGAAAAAGATTGGGTTAAAATTGTACCTTTGTTAAAAGAAGTTAAGTCATCAACTATGTGGGGATATATTCCTATAGAATTAACCGTATATAGCAATGAACATGCACTTCTGGATTTGGTTCAACAAAAAATAGATAAGAGACTCTATAGTCTTTCATAATAAATCGAATGATTTTACATAATCCTGTAAGTACGTTAAACTGGTTAATACTTTTTCTGATAGGAATTTGTTTTTCTTCTCATGCTCAAATTTTAAACGATAGTACCCAGCAATTATATGGGTACCACAGTATGCGTTATGGTACCGAAGAAGATGTATTTCTGAATAGAGGATTACATAGAGAAATCGATAGTAGCTTAGCAAGTATACAGCGCTACGGGTACATTTATAAAAACAGTCAATACAGTCAAGACTTAGGTAATTGGTCTACACCCATAAAATGCATCACTTCTTTTATACCCAATCAATTGGGTGTTCAAACAGGTTTTACAGCTTTTGATCCGTATGAAAATAAAGCAGATGATATTAAATATTTTGATACGAAATCACCCTATGCAGAATTAAAATACTATCAAGCAAGTAGAGGGCAACAAAGTTTAGATGTTGCTTTTTCTAGAAATATAAATGCCCAGTGGAATGTAGGTGTTGATTTACGACGTATTGTTTCAAAAAAAATCATTGGATACGTGCAACGTAACGATAGACAAGCAGAGCATTATGCATTTGATTTTTATGTTTCTCATCATTCTAAAAATAACCGCTATTTTTTGCTTGCAACGTTTAATTATTTAGAAGCACACAATTTTGAGACAGGAGGGATTAGACCCGACACAACAAATGGAAAAGTAGATGATAAAACTGATTTGTTTGACAATCAACTTGAAAAAGTATACTTGGCTTACAATAGTACGCGCTCTTTAGATAAACGATATAATTATCGTGTGTATCAGCACTACAGTATTTTACCTGAAAATGCATTACAGGTATTTTACCGTCTTGATTACTCATATAGAGTGAATAGATATGATGATAATGCATTGGCATCTAATACGGGCTTCTATAAGCAATTCACGGATTATAATACTTACGGAAGATTTAGCTTTCAGCAAATAACGGATAGAACAGATTTTAATTTAATTGATAATAGAGCTGGAGTAAAAGGTTCTAGGCATAATTTTTTTTATTCGGCATATGTAAAGGATCGATATGTGACACGTTATCAATCAAAACAATTTATAACCTTTGATCCGCTCCAAACACAAACGAATGAATTGTATGCTGGCGGTCAACTAAGAACCTATATTGATAGTTCTCAGGTTTCATATATCGAAGCTAAAGCTGAATATCAGATTATGAATAGTGGTAAAAACGCTGATAATAATTATATGCTAGCTGCAAATGGTACATATAAAGGTTTTTTGGTTGAAGCATCTACTTGGAATGTTTCACCAACCATGCTACAAAATGCATATAGAAGTAACCTTACATCTTGGGATAATAGTTTCAAACTTCAAAAAACCAATCGTGTATTCCTTCAATATGCGATGAAAAAAAAGAGAATCGATGTAATTCCGTCTATAGCAATAAGCTCATATAACAATTATATATACTTTTCACAAGCAGGTAATCCTTCGCAATTTACAAATACATTAACACACATTCAGCCAAAGTTAGGCCTTAGGTTTAATTTATGGAAAGTTCATATCTATAATGAATTTCAATACAATCAATTAAATAAGGATGGGTCAACATATTTGCAAATGCCCAAATATGTAAATGCAACCCAATTGTTTGTAGAAGCTTGGTTGTTTAAACGTGCTACACTATTGCAAACTGGTTTCGATGTACTTTATAGAAGCGCTTATCAAGCAAACGGCTACAATCCATTGATACAACAATTTTATGTAACACAATATTCAGGTACTGAAAATGCAGGTACGGATTTAAAGAATTTTAATTATGTAAACCAATTTGTTGTGGTTGATTTTTTTGTGAACATGCAAATACGTACCGCTCGTTTGTTTGTAAAAGTATCCAATATCGGGGGATTATTTGGTAAAGGATATTATGCAACACCGTATTATACGGGTATCCCTTGGACGATTGATTTTGGTATTAGCTGGAGATTTTTTGATTGATGTCGTATGAAAGCAGCAACTATTAATGAATTAAAAAAAGAGTTGACAGCACTGCCTCCTAAACAGCTTGTTGAATTGTGTTTGCGATTGGCTAAGTATAAAAAGGAGAGTAAAGAACTGTTAACGTATTTGATTTTTGAATCTGATAATGAGTCGGATTATATACGAGCAATAAAATCGGATATGGATGTTCTTTTCGAAGAATTGAATATGGATAATTATTATTTTGCTAAAAAAGGACTTCAAAAAATAGTTCGATCGATTTCAAAATACATTAAATATTCAGGAATAAAGAATACGGAGATTGAAGTACTCATGTATTTTTGCAAAAAAATGAAAGCTACGGGTATTAAAATTGGGTATAGTCCTGTGATTGAAAATTTGTACAATAGACAGCTTACTAAAATTAAAAAATCAATAAGCTCTTTGCATGAAGATTTACAATTTGATTACCAGCAAGAAATTGAACAGTTAGAGGAATATTAAAAGGTTTTTGTATTTTTTGTTTTTGAAACACGCAATTTTAAAACGTTTCGAACATTCTTTCTTTTCAATCATTCATCGTTGCTCTTTCTGCATCCATCTCTACCTGTATATGGAACTTGTTGCTAGTCCTTAGCGAAGAGTCACTAGTAGCTACTATTTTGTAGTGTTAGACTTCTTTTTTATTTTTGGTTGGATGCAACTAAAGCCTTTAAAATGTTAAATACTGGATAGTCTTTACTGCAGACACCGTAATAACAACGATAAAATACCCTTTGAAACATCATAGTTCAAACAATTCATAATCTTTTCCTTTTCCATACATTAGAAAATCTGCTAAATTATATTTTTCTAATGTAGATAAATCTTTCAATAGAAAATCAGAATCGCTTATACGCTCAAGTACTATAAATTCGTGTCGTTCACCATAGTTGACGATGTAATATTTTTTTCCTATGCGTATTGTATCGATTGAAATGGACATGTTTTATTAATTACTTTATTTGTAAAATTAGATTAAAAGAATGCCGCCATAGATACAAAGAATATGTTTAAAATTAAATAACTCCCAATCATAATTCTTGATCCATAATAATTTGAGGCAAATGCTTTCGAAAGTTTGTTGTGTTCGTATAATTTTATACAGTATGCATTTAAGAAGATTGTAAAGAATATAAATAAGAACGTGATGGAGTGTAAGGTATCAACCAATGTATATTCTGATGTTTCTGGCAATAAGGAATCAATTATATATTTATTACCAACAGCAGCAAATAAACCACCTACAGGGAGTGCAAATCTAGATTCTGTTTCTTTTAAGTCTATAAAAAAACTAATGCTTCCAATGAAAAAAGCAATGTACATACCCAAGAAAATTTTCATAAATAAACCCATTGCATTTCTTTCAAGGGTCATTTTAATATTGAATGTGTCATAATCTGCTTTATTATTATGAACTCTTGGGTCACCAAAAGCAGTTTGATATTCATTCACGCCTCGCATTACCTTAAAATCTTTTATTTTCCATCCATCAACATTCATAGTTGGTGCAAAATTACTACCTAAAGAGTCTACTTCAAAAACCAGCCAGTTTTTGTCGTACAAGGTATTCTCTACGGAAACATTTATATGTTGCTCATCAAAAGGATAATCGTTTACATTCCATGATTGCTTCATCACAGATTTCATTTTCATCAATACCCATGTCTTGCCATTTATAGTATCTACCTGCACTTCGGGCTTCTCTAAACTTTTTGCATTTGGAAGTTCAACTTGATTGGTAAAATCAAAATCTTTATTGTTATATAAAAACCATAACCAAAAACGCATGGTATATTCTTTGTCATGAAAATTTATATCATGCAAACTTAAAATATAACTTCCAACCTTTACCGTGTCTGGATGTGTAGGAATTGCTTGTAATTGTATACTTATTACGAATGAAGTTATAAGTAATATTATTTTATTTTTAATGAATGCCATGCAATTAAACTTTTAAATTTTGGCACGAGTTCTATTTTCAATGAGGCATTTCGACCAACTGCCTGCACACGATATTGATTTTTTTAACGAATGACATGTAGCCAGCCTTTTAAATTTCTTTTGTTTTTATAATGTGTTAGGCTATAGTAATACAAACCATCAGCCAATTCACCGGAATCAATATTGTTGTTGTATGGATTTTTTGCATATACCAATGCACCCCATGAATTATATATTTTTAATTCATACGTATTGTCTTGTAGGTCTTTTATCTCAAAGTAATCATTTTTACCATCTCCATTTGGTGTGATTAGATTATATACTTCTATGTAAATGGAGCAATCTATCTCAGTGAAAATTTTATTTCTACAACCAAAGCTATCTGTTAATGTTACCCAATAAATACCATTATCTGTTTTTTGAGTATGTAAATATGGACTGCTACTGCCATCATACCACGAGTACGCGCTATAGTTTGGCGGTGCAGTTAAATCAACCAACGGACTTGCACAAGCTACTTGATTATCAGTTGGAGTATATTGTATGATGCCATTTGGCAAGGGAAGGCTAGTAATAATGACGGAATCTTTACTTACACAACCATGGGTATCTTTTGCGCTGACTTTGTAAGTATTCGATTTAGATACAACGATACTGTCTGTTTGGGCAAATGTAGACCATACAAATTTATTAAAGCCAGAATTGGTGCGAATAACAATTGTTTCATTTGCACAAATGCTATCATCTTTATTTTTAATAATGGGCCCTGATTGTGGGAAAAAGGATATGTGAATGCTATCTTCAAATGTGCATCCTTCCTTGATAACACGTACATAATAAGTACCTGAATCTTGCGTAAAAATTCGTGATGTAGTTTCTCCATTTGGCAACCATTGATAACTGTCTTTTTGAATTCCAGCCGAAAGTTCAATAGTAGTGTTGGCACAAATTGTTGTATCAGACCCCAAGCTCGTAAATCCGAAATCTGAGAAATAACCATATCGAAAGCCCGTTTCATCTGAAGATCCATTCATAAGTCCCAAATGAAAATAACCAATTGAATTTGTTAATAGGTTTGCTTTTAAAGCGGGTATTTGAGAAGTTGTAAATTCAATACTTGCATACAGCCAATTACTAGCGCCAATGACAGGAGCAAAGTCCGTCGCTTTGATAAGGGTTGTATTTCCATTTAATGAGAAACTATTTTGAGAGCCTGTTTTTGTTAGTATGTTTAAAACAAGTGTTTCATCGTTTGAACGAATAAAACCAACTGCTTTTGAACCCGTGCAATTAATTTGAGGTAAAATTGCTTCTGCTAATTCATTCCCTAAACCTGTAAGATGGAGCACATAAATTGGTTCTGATGCATGTATTAAAACCGATTGTGAGATAGGTATTTCTAATTGCATTCCTTTGTTTAGGACAGCAATTGGAGTGGCATCTCCTTTGGTATAAATAGATGTATTATCTTTTGTTGCTAACACATACGCATAATCATTATCGGTACCAATATTTGCTATATGTTTGATAACAATATAATCTGTGCCCAACTGGCTAAGCGGGATCAATTGATCTCCACCTATATCCCAATTGTTCCCTTTAAACATGGAATCATCTTTTACAGTTACTGCAATTGGTTTGGTAGATTGTATGTGCGAACCTGTAGGTCTATTTATAGCTTCAGTAAAAAAGGCTCTGCCACTCCAGGTCTCACCCTTGTTTAAGATAATGGTGAATGGAATATTTGGAGCATATGAAACGATGGCTTGAGTAGGAGTAATGGTAACATGCGTATTATTTTCTGTTGCTACAATATCAAAAGAGGCGTACGCATTTATATTTAGATAATTATCAAAGCGTGTTTGAAATGGGGTGTAAAATTCTGTGCCAAGTGCATTACGTCCTTTTAGCGTAAACAAATCACTATTGGTACCTTTTCCATAAGAGTTGGAACCAAATATTTCATAATACACATATATTTCAGTTGTAGAAATTATATGTAAACCTTTGGGAGAAATAATATCTGCTTGATCATTTTCAATTAGATATAGCCATCTGGTTATATCTAATGAATACGAACTATTTGCCTTTAATTGTATTGTAATGGCATTGATGGCTGGGTTTGCAGGTACTTCAATTTTAATAGTACTTGGTTTGTCAAAAGATTGGAACCGAATATAAACAGGAGTTCTTCCGTTGCTTGGATTGGCATACGGTGCCGCAAACCAAAATTCTTTATCTATTTGAGCGAATGTAGTATTTGAAAGAAATAGAAGAAGTATTCCAAGTAGCAATCTGTTATTCATTGCTAAAAATACAAAGTATTTCAGTTATAATAAACTTCTTTGTATAAAGTAACGAGATTATTGAAGCATTGTTGCTGTACCAGTTTTATTAAAGGGTACATTATCAAAAAATTTACCTTCAACAGTGTAGGTGTATACGTTGCTAGATTGCTGTCCATTATTCCCTTTAATATCACCTGTCCAGCCAGTAGAATTCGCTTCAATAAATGATTTTGTTTGATATACTAATTGCCCCCATTGGTTGTAAATTCTAAATTGAAAATCATCCTCTTTAATAAGCGTACCGAATACTTTTAGTTTTTGATTTTCTGTATTTGTAGCTTTTGGTGAAAATACATTAGGTATAAATAATGCATGTAAATCCTCAATTCTCTGTTCAATGTTCACGGTGTCACTGTTGCTGCAATTATAAAAATTGTCAGTTGCTATCGCATAAATCGATTCGGTAACGGTTGACGTATAAATAAGTCCATATTCAATAATATTTGTAGTGGGTAAATCATACCAAACTACGGTAACATTTGGTTTGTTTTTAATATTAGCCATCAAAATCAGAGGATTACCTCCATAACCAAGCGTGTCTGGTCCTGAGGCAATTTGAATATAAGGTTTATATCCAACAAGATTAACGTCTACCTTCGGACTTTCGCATCCATCACTATCAGTTGTTGACACCATTATTTTGTAGGTACTATCTTTTAATGCAATACTTAATTCATTGCCAATGATACTTCCTTGCGAAGGTGTAAAATTATAAGTGTATCCAGATGAAGATCCTCCCGTTGCTGATGCTTTTAAAACAATTGGTAGTCCTACGCAGCTGAGCGTATCTTTAAAATTAGTAGAAGTAGTTAGTTCAAATAAATTTGTAATGTTTAGCGAATCTATTACTTTACAACCTCTATCGTCTGTAGCTGTAACTATGTACTTATATGTGCCGGCAGTATTTAACGTTATTGTTGGTCTTTTAACAGTTGCATCACTTAGTCCATTTGTTGGAGACCACTTCCATGTATAAGAAGCAGAGTAAGCTGGCGTTAAAATGCTAGGGCTTAAGGTTGCTGTAGATTTAAAACAAATAGACGTATCGTTACCTGGGTTTAATGAATAGTATAAATTACTATAGGCGGGTAATTGAGTTACTTCTGTAGAACTAGTACTTGCACCTCCGCAGCCGAGTGCATCAGTAATATTTACAGAGTAAGTCGTTAAACCCACTGCAGGTGGCGTGGCAATTGGGTTTTTTATGGAAGGGTTTGAAAGACCTGTTGTTGGAGTCCATGAGTAGGTATAGGTTCCTCCTCCATTCGTTACCGTTGCATTTAATTGAACGGATGTGCCATTACAAATAGTAGTATCTTTTGTTGTTTTAATTGTTGGGGCTGTGCTAAATGTAATCATTACTGAATCAGATAAACTACATTTTGTTCCACCGTTTGTTACTGTTAACCAATAGTTTCCAGTTGTATTAACTACGATAGATGTTCCGCCCCCCCCCGTGCTCCATTTGTATCCAAACAAAATACCTGTCGGCGAAAGTGGAGAAGACAGTGTAACATTATTTCCAGAACACTTATTTTGATCTGGTCCAAGATTCACAATAAATGAATTATCTCTTCGGAAATTCTTTTGTGCAGAAACTTCACAACCTGAAGAATTCGTAGCTGTTACGAAAAAAGAACTGGTACCATCTGTAGCATTTAGTAATGTATTTGTAATTTTTAGAGAATTTGTTGAACTAACTAAGTTCGTTGTACTATTTTTATACCATTTATAGTTCGTAAACCCTGGACTTGCAAAAAAAGTGCTGTCGTTGATGCCACAAATATTAATGTTTGTAGAAGGGATTGTAGCACCTTTATTTGTAATTATTTGAAATGTTCCAACCGATCCATAAACTAAATGAACGGTATCCTTTGCGATTGTCCAAGTTGCAGTAGATGTATTATAATATTTAATTGTGGCAACCCATCTGCCTGCATCAAGGGTATTTATTTGTTGTCCTGTGGAGGATCTAAGCGAATCTAAATTTGTCCATTCTGTGGGTATTTGTAAGCCAGAAGGTGGAGTGAGGGAGGCATTAGAAGACTCTAAATTGTATTGACTTCCGATACAAACTTCAATTGTTTTTGTTGGGCCAGGAACAACGGCAACACCGTTCACTTTTATTGCAACAACTATTGGGGTAGCAGAATAGGTTATAAATGGTATTATTACTAGGAATAATACAGCTAAAAATGCTTGCGTTATGTACTTCAGGGATTTCATTTAAATGCAACCAATGTTTATCAAGATACGGAAAAATTTGTTTTAAGTTCAGCTTGTATTTTATATTCAAAATACTGTTTTTTTAAACTATGGATTTTTTTTATACAAAACTAGTATTTTAATTGAATTTTGGATATTTTTTTGTATTTATGTATGAATTTCAAATTCCAATTTAAGTTTTTGATTTGAGTTCGTTCGTTTTTATGTAAACCCAAACAAAGGATTACGTATACCGCTAAAAGTGTTAATAAAAAAAAGTATGTAGTGCTTTTAGAGTTGGTTAATAAATAGTATGGTAAAAAAAATAGCATGTAGTGTATATATTACTTTCTTTTCGTTGTTTTTAACAACGTTGGGGCAAGATGCTGTTTTTTCTCAATACTATGCTTCAAGCTTGTATTTAAATCCTGCATTGGCTGCTGCAGAGCCTACGGTTAGTCTTAGCATGAATTCTAGAGTTCAATGGAAAAGTATTATTTCACCTTATACAACAAATCAAGCTTCCTTAATTGTCCCAATCTATAGATCATCAGACAAGAGTATTAATCTTGGTGGCTTAGGGGTTTCGGTATTTCAAAATAAGGCAGGTGAGATAGGATTAACAAATACAGGTGCAAACTTTACCGCTTCGTATATCATCCCCTTTAATGAGAAGAACCATCTCTTGGCAGGCGTTCAGGTTGGAGTCATGCAAAAGACAATAGACTTTTCAAAAGGTCAATGGGGTTCTCAGTTTGATGTTACCAATGGCTTTGATTCTAACATTTCTTCTGGCGAATATAATTTCGTATCTTCTAAAATGTATTTAGATATCAATTTTGGGGCTGTTTATTATAATAACCCAAGGCGAGATATTCGTGAGCTTGGTAAAAGTTTTTATGTTGGATATTCTGCATATCATTTTAATAGACCCAACGAATCTGTAATAGCGAATCAAAAAAGTAATTTACCTGTATTGAATAAATTTATTTTAGGCGGAGAGTATTCCTTAAGTTCTAGTATAAATATTTCACCGAATTTATTAGTTGCGCTGCAAAATGCTTCTTCCCAAATTAATGTGGGACTATATGGCACCTATTCTTTTGGAGATGCAGACGGGAATAGCTTGTTACCATCAAAACTGTATGCTGGTGCTTGGTATCGTTTAAAGGATTCTTTTATTGGATCTATTGGTTTTGGAGGTAAGTTTTATTCAATTGGTATAAGCTATGACATGAATAGTTCTACCTTACGAAAAAATGCAACTTCTAAAGGAGCAGGTGCATACGAAATTTCATTGAAAATAACTTCGCCTAAAATCGAGAAAGTACATAAAGTTTATCAAACACCTAGAATTTAAAAGTAACGATTCTGTGGTTTGTTCGTTTAAGAATTAAGAACATGAAAAAAATATATTCACTCATAGCGATTTTGGTACTTGTAGCTTTTACTGCACTACCTTTGCATGCCCAAAAGAAGAAAAAAGGTTCTGGTAAAGCGAATGCATCACAAATCAAAGCTGATGATCACTTCGCTAGATACGAATATTATTTAGCTGCTCAAGAGTACAAATTGGTAGTAGATGTTGATCCTACAAATTATTATTGTGTATTTAGGTTGGCAGAATCCTATCGTGAATATTTTGATTATCCTTCTGCACAAAAATATTATAAAGTTATAATTACTAAAGACTTACTTGAATTTCCCTTAGCCCGTTTTTGGTATGCAATTATGCTGCGGGATAATGGTGATTATGAAGATGCACAGAAACACTTTAGACTTTTCGTATCTGAATATCATGAAACAACCTTAGCAGCGGAAGAATATAAAGACCGAGCACGTAGTGCGATTATTGGTTTGGATTTGGCTCGTGAAGAAATGAGTAAGCCCCAGCGTGATTATTCATTTGAATGCATGCCTGCTCCAATTAACACAATTTATTCTGAATATTCTCCTGTAATTGTTGGCGAAACAGATTCAATCATAGTCTTTACTTCTTCTAGAGAAGGTGCCACGGGTAATATTAGCAACAATATGTTGGGTGGTAATTTGAGTGATAATTATCGTTTTGCTTACGATGGCATCTCGGCATGGATTCCGTATGAACCCGAAGATAATTTTATCGTTGCTAATTCAATTTATAATGAAAGTCCAGGTTCATTTACAAAAGATGGTAAAAAATTCTACTTTACACGTTGTGATGAAAAAGTTGTTGTAGGTAAATACGAAGATTACAACTGTGTTATTTATGTTATGACAAAGGACGATGCTGGTTTGTGGACAGCTCCAGTTAAGTTGAATGAAAATATCAACATGAAAGGTCAGTGGAATAGTCAACCTTCTGTGTCACCAGACGGTAAAATCTTATTTTTTACTTCAAAAAGACCTGGGGGAATCGGTATGCAAGATATTTGGTTCTCAACCTGTACACAAAATGACAATTGGGGGACTGCTTCTAATTTAGGGCAAGGAGTAAATACCATATTTTCAGATATGTCACCAAGATATTATGGAGAAGATCGGTTATTATATTTTGCTTCAAACGGACATGAAGGCTTTGGAGGATTGGATATTTTTGTTTCAAAAGAAGAAGATAATTTTGAAAGTTCTAAAAACATAGGTTTGCCTTTTAATTCGCATCGAGATGATTTCTATTTTGTCTTAGGAAATAAATTTGGATACCTTTCTTCAAACAGACAAGGTGGAGTAGGTAATGACGATATTTATAAATTCACCATTCTTCCAAAACCTGAAGCATTGATTTCAGAAATTGATGTTGATTCAATTCCTGCGAATGTAAAAAGCATAGCGGTTGTAGGTAAGATTGTTAAAAGTGATGGACAAAAAGCACCTGATGTAGAAGTTGCCTTAACGGACTCTAATAATGTACAGCTTAAAGTAACTAAAACGAATAGCGAAGGCGTTTTTAGGTTTGATAATTTACCTCCTGATAAAAGTTATCGTATAGTATTGATTGAAAAGAACTCTAAAGTTACTCAACAAATTGCATATAGCGTAGATACCGTTATGATTCAATCGTCTACGGTTGCATCTAATCGTAAATTATTCGAAAATATTTATTTCGATTTTAACCAAGCAGAGTTAAGACCCGAAGCTGTCAAAACCTTAGATGAATTGGCAACCTATTCAAGTAAAAATCCTCAAATTCAAGTAGAATTAAATGCAAATACGGATGGTTTAGGTACAGATACGTATAATAGAATACTGTCCGAAAAAAGAGGGCAAGCAGCCATTGACCATTTAGTTACAAAAGGTGTTGATCGTTCCCGTATTGTTATGAACCCTTTGGGTAAAGAACGTCCACTTACATCAAACGATAACGAAATCGGTAGGCAGTTAAACAGGCGTGTTGAATTTTACATTTTGGGAGGTGAAGGATATGAAACTAAAAACATGACGTATGTTGTAGAACCTCAATCAACCATATACACGATTGCGAAAAAATTCAATATGACTGTTGAGGAAATTAGAGAAATCAATGCGCTTACTTCTGATAATATAATTCCATACACACCATTACGTGTTAAAAGAAATGTGGGTGATAACGATATCATTGCTCAAGTGTCCATGACAGAGTCCATGTCTGCTGCACCTGAGAAAAAGAACAAGAAATATTATAATGAATTAGCAATTAAGAATGCAGCAATGGATGAAGCATTATCCAAAAGCAATATAGACATTGCTGAAAAAAATGAAATTATTGCTGAAAAAAATGTTGAAATTAAGAAAAACCTTGAATTGAAAAAAGTTCAAAAGGTAACGTTAAAAGAAGGCGAAGATTTATATAAAGTGCGTTCTAAAAATACCTTATTCTCTATTAGTAAATTATATCACATGACGGTAATTGAAATTAAAGAATTAAATAAATTTACCTACGATACTATTTATGTAAATCAATTAATAAAAGTTAAGATTGGGATTTATCAACCTTCTGAGAATGAATATTTAGTAAAGGATGGAGATACTGTTGAGACAATTGCTTACGACAAAGGAGTTACAGTGGAGCAGTTAATGGCATTAAATCCTATAGATGGCTACACCATTCAACGTAATATGATATTGAGGTTGCGTAAGGACAATGAATAAGTATTGAGTATGTATTAATAAATAAGTATTAAGTAATAAAACGGATGGTATAGCTATCCGTTTTTTTTTAATTTTATTTTTTAGAGTGAATAATCTATAAAAAAATTATTTCTTGTAAATGAAATTTTCATGACAACTTTGAAATACAATTGCATTCTATTAGGAATTTATTTATACGTAATAAAATGAAATTTCAATAAATATTTTAGATATATGCATTTAGCTTTTTAATCTTTATTTGAATTTTATTATACCCATATATTAAGAGTTACAAATTCAATTATTGATACGAATTTATTCTGTTTAAATTTTTAATCATGAAATATATACTTGA